>TARA_R100000734_G_scaffold11650_2_pt1 | contig 13417 bp, 10 predicted proteins | sample TARA_R100000734 | Tara Oceans TARA_R100000734 (sample SAMEA2623290) | marine metagenome | biome: marine biome (ENVO:00000447); feature: surface water layer (ENVO:00002042); material: "saline water (ENVO:00002010), including plankton (ENVO:xxxxxxxx)" | depth 5 m | reverse complement strand
AATTAAATTTAATCAAATGAGTAAGGTAAAAGAAATTAAAAATGTAATTTCTAAAGAGCAGTTGTCAAGTATAAACGAACAGCAAAAGCTGCTCAATGAAATTATTCAACGTATTGGTCTTATTGAAACAGAAAAACACAGTTTATTACACCGTGTTGCTGAAGTCAATAAAAAAATAGAAGAAACAAAAATAGAGCTTGAAAAAGAATACGGAAGAGTTAACATTGATTTAGTTACTGGCGAATATTCTCCAATAGAAGAAAATGATGCAATCGAAGATAAGAAAAATTAGTATTGGTGCTGATTATAAAAACGATGCCATGCATTATTCCATTGGACAAACCGTATATGGTGGGCATGAAATAGCTTATATTGTTTTTGATCAAATAGATAGTTCTTATAATATTCATATAAAAAAAGAAACTGAAGTAATGCCTTGGAAAAAATTTAATTCCAACATGGCTATTTCAGTAGAATATGATTTAGAATACTAATGAAAAGTTTATATGATTTTATTGTAAAACCTTATAAAGATACTCGTTATCAAAACTCTATTAAGGTTGAAAACAAAGAACTTGTTTTAAATAGCAGAATAGAAGCCTTCAAAGCAGTTAATAATGTGGCAGAAGTTTTAGCTGTTCCTATAGCTTTTAAAACTAATATAAAAGTTGGTGACAAAGTGATTATACATCACAATGTTTTTAGAGTTTTTTATGATATGAAAGGCAGAAAAAAGAACAGCAGATCTTTATTTAAAGATAATACTTTTTTTGTTGCTACTGATCAAATTTACATGTATGGTGATTTTGGTAAATGGAAGTCATTTGGAGACAGGTGCTTTGTAATGCCTTTAAAAAATAATAACTCTCTAACAACTGAAAAAGAAAGAAAGCTTATTGGTATACTAAAGTATGGTAATAAGTCCTTAGAAGCGCTTAAAATAAACGAGGGTGATCTTGTTGGTTATACTCCGTATGGTGAGTTTGATTTTATAATTGATAATGAGCGTTTATATTGTATGAAATCAAATGATATTGTAATTAAGCATGAATACCAAGGAGACGAAGTTGAAAATAATCCAAGCTGGGCAAAAAGCAGTTGAAGAACTTATTAAAGTAGCAAAAGAAAAAATAGTTGATTCAAAAGATGATATATCTGCTGATAGATTAAAAAACGCTGCCGCTACGAAAAAACTAGCAATATTTGATGCTTTTGAAATATTGACAAGAATACAAGAAGAAGAAAACATGCTTGACGATACTAAAAAAGACAAAAAAGAAGAAAAACAAGCTTCTTTTAAAGGTTTTGCAGAAGGGAGATCAAGATGAAATATAATCAAACTTTATATTCTGTTTTAAAAGATTATATCAAACCTAAAGTATTAAAAAGAAAAAATAGATACAGTAAGTGGGAATATGGATATAATAAAGAATACGACATTGTTGTTATAAGTAAAAATGGAAAAATAGGTGATATATATGAAATACAAGGTTTAAAAATAGCATTGCCTTGTGTTGAAAATATAAAAAAATTTTCTTCAAATAAGTGGGAATACACTGAGTATCCAAAAGAATTAAAAAAAATAAAAAGCGTTTTTGATTGGAAAGAATATCCAAACGAGTTTCACGAAAAATGGTATGATTACATAGATAATGAGTTTAAGTTAAGAGAAGAAGGTTTATGGTTTTACAATAAAAATGAACCAACTTACATAACTGGAACTCATTATATGTATTTACAATGGAGTAAAATTGATGTTGGTAAACCAGATTTTAGAGAAGCTAATAGGTTGTTTTTTATATTTTGGGAAGCTTGTAAAGCAGACGCAAGATGTTACGGTATGTGTTATCTCAAAAACAGACGTTCTGGTTTTTCATTTATGGCTTCTGGAGAAGCTGTAAATATGGCAACAATATCTAGTGACAGTAGATTTGGTATACTTTCTAAATCAGGTCCTGATGCTAAAAAAATGTTTACAGATAAAGTAGTACCAATATCTGTTAATTATCCTTTTTTCTTTAAACCAATACAAGACGGTATGGACCGTCCTAAAACAGAATTAGCATATCGTGTTCCAGCTTCAAAATTCACAAGACGTAAATTAGAAGTAAATGAAAAGTCAGAAGACTTAGAAGGTCTTGACACTACTATAGATTGGAAAAACACAGGTGATAATAGTTATGATGGTGAAAAGCTAAAACTATTAGTACATGATGAAAGTGGTAAATGGGAAAAGCCTAATAATATTTTAAATAATTGGCGCGTAACAAAAACAACTTTGCGTTTAGGGTCAAGAATTATTGGCAAGTGCATGATGGGTAGCACTTCTAATTCATTAGATAAAGGTGGTGGAAACTTTAAAAAACTTTATTATGATTCAGATGTTACGCAAAGAAATGCAAATGGACAAACTCGCTCGGGATTATACTCTTTGTTCATACCTATGGAATGGAATTACGAAGGATATATTGATTCTTATGGAGCACCTGTATTTAATACGCCTGAAAAACCCGTTGAAGCGCCAGATGGAACAAAAATAGATATTGGCGTTATTGATTATTGGCAAAACGAAGTTGATGGATTAAAACAAGACCAAGACGCTTTAAATGAGTTTTATAGACAGTTTCCAAGAACAGAACAACATGCTTTTAGAGATGAAACAAAGCAGTCTTTATTTAATCTAACTAAAATATACGAGCAAGTAGATTACAATGAAGATGTAAATAACAAAGCGATGGTTACCACTGGTGGTTTTCAATGGGTAAATGGTCAAAAAGACACTTCAGTGATATTTATACCTCATAAAGATGGTAGGTTTAAAATAAGCTGGGTACCGCCTAAATACTTGCAAAATCGTGTAATAGTAAAAAATGGAGTGAAACATCCTGGAAACGAGCACTGTGGAGCTTTTGGTTGTGACCCTTACGATATTTCAGGTACAGTTGATGGTAGAGGATCAAATGGTTCTTTACACGGCTTAACAAAGTTTACAATGGAAGATGTTCCTCCAAGTCAGTTTTTTTTAGAGTATATAGCTAGACCTCAAACAGCAGAAATATTTTTTGAAGATGTTTTAATGGCTTGCGTTTTTTATGGTATGCCAATACTTGCTGAAAATAATAAACCTAGACTTCTATATCATTTTAAAAGAAGAGGTTACAGAGGTTTTTCTATGAATAGACCAGATAAAATTTGGAACAAGCTTTCAACTACAGAAAAAGAAATAGGTGGAATACCGAACTCTAGTGAAGACATAAAGCAAGCACACGCGGCTGCTATAGAGTCTTACATAGAAAATAATGTTGGATTTTTAGATCCTGGTTATGGTGATATGTATTTTCAAAGAACACTAGATGACTGGGCTAAATTTAATATAAACAACAGAACTAAGCATGATGCTTCAATAAGCTCTGGATTAGCAATAATGGCTTGCAACAAGCACATTTACACCCCAGTTAAAAAAGTTAAAAAAGAAATTTACAATTTAGGATTTAAAAGATATGACAATACTGGTGCAATATCTAAAATAATTAAATAAAAAATGGTATATACAAATACATATAGTTCTTTTCCTAGCCAAGTTGTTAGCGATGCCGAAAAATCAAGTTATGAATATGGCTTACAAGTATCTAGAGCTATTGAACAAGAGTGGTTTGATCAAGGTAAAACAACTCAAAACCGTTATTACACTAATTGGAATAATTATCATTCACTAAGGCTTTATGCAAGAGGAGAACAACCAGTGCAAAAATATAAAGACGAATTATCTATAAACGGTGATTTGTCATATCTTAATTTAGACTGGAAACCAGTGCCAGTTATTTCTAAGTTTGTTGACATTGTTGTAAATGGTATATCACAAAAAACTTATGATATAAAAGCATTTGCGCAAGATCCTCAATCATTAAAGAAAAGAACTGAGTATGCAAACAAAATAGCTCAAGACATGTATGCTCAAGAATTAATACAGCAAGCATTACAAACAACTGGGCAAGATCTGTCAAGAACAAATATACCAGCTAACGAGTTACCACAGACTAAAGAAGAACTAGAACTCCACATGCAGCTTTCTTATAAGCAGTCTGTAGAAATAGCAGAAGAAGAAGCTATTAGTAATATTTTAGATAAAAACAAATATGACGAAACTAGACGTAGATTAAATTATGATTTGACAGTTTTAGGTATTGCTGCTGTAAAAACAAATTTTAACGTCTCTAATGGAATTACAATAGATTATGTAGATCCTGCGTATATGGTTTATTCTTATACAGAAGATCCTAATTTTGAAGATATTTATTATGTTGGTGAAGTAAAAGCTATAACAATACCAGAATTAAAAAAACAATTTCCAGATATATCTGAAGAAGAATTATACAAAATACAACAAATGCCCGGCAACAGACAATATATAAAAGGTTGGGGTAATTATGACGAAAACACTGTTCAAATAATGTATTTTGAATATAAAACTTATAGTAATCAAGTTTTTAAAATTAAAAAAACAGATACAGGGTTAGAAAAAGCTTTAGAAAAAACAGATGACTTCAACCCTCCACCAAATGATAATTTTGATAGAATATCACGAACTATAGAAGTTTTATATACTGGAGCTAAAATACTAGGAACAAATACAATGTTAAAATGGGGATTATGTGAAAACATGACCAGACCTTATGCAGATACAACTAAAGTTGTTATGAATTATAATATTTGTGCTCCTAGGATATATAAGGGTAAAATAGATTCAATGGTAAGTAGAATAACTGGTTTTGCAGATATGATTCAACTTACACATTTGAAACTGCAACAAGTGATGTCTAGAGTAATACCTGACGGAGTTTTCTTAGACATGGATGGATTAGCAGAAGTAGACTTAGGTAATGGTACTAATTATAATCCTGCGGAAGCACTTAACATGTACTTTCAAACTGGTAGTATTGTAGGTAGGTCTTTAACTCAAGATGGTGATCCTAACAGAGGTAAAGTACCTGTTCAAGAGTTAACTTCTTCTTCTGGTCAAGCAAAAATAGCTTCTTTGATACAAACATATCAATATTATTTGCAAATGATACGCGATGTGACAGGATTAAATGAAGCAAGAGACGGTAGTAATCCAGATAAAAACGCTTTACTTGGTTTGCAAAAACTAGCTGCTAATCAATCAAATGTTGCAACAAGACACATAAATAGAGCAAGTGATTATTTAACATTAAGAACTTGCGAAAATATTTGTTTAAAAATAAATGATGTATTAGACTTTCCTTTAACTAACAATGCTTTAATGGAAAGTATTTCAATATATAACGTTGAAACTCTTAAAGAAATACAAAATTTAAATCTTCACGATTTTGGTATTTACTTAGAATTAGAGCCAGATGAAGATGAAAAAGCACAGTTAGAACAAAACATACAAATAGCTCTTAAATCTGGAGGCATTGATTTAGAAGACGCTATAGATATACGTCAAATTAAAAATTTAAAATTAGCTAATCAATTTTTAAAATTGAAACGCAAGCAAAAACAAAAAGCAGCTGAAGAACAGCAAATGGCAAACATACAGGCTCAAGCACAAGCTAATGCTAAATCATCAGAGCAAGCTGCACTTGCTGAAGTTCAAAAACAACAAGCTCTTACAGAAGTTAAAGTTAACGTTGAACAAGCTAAATCTCAGTTTGAAATACAACGCATGCAAACCGAAGCTCAAATAAAGAGAGAGCTTATGGCAGAAGAGTTTAATTATCAAATGCAATTAGCTCAGTTAAGAGCAAACGCTGAGGCTGATAAAGAGCAAGAAATAGAAGATAGAAAAGATAAAAGAATACGAATGCAAGGAACTCAACAGAGTGAACTTATAGATCAAAGAAAAAATGATACTTTACCAAAAGACTTTGAGTCGGCTGGTAATGATACATTAGGTGGTTTTAGTTTAGAAGCGTTTACGCCTAAATAAAACAATTAATTAATTTTATATTATTATATTATGTCAGAAGAAGTAAAAAAAGAAGGTGATTTCAAATTGAAAAAACCTAAAGCAAAACAATTAGGTAAAATCGAATCTGAAGTAGTTAAAGTTGATTTAACTAAAAAAGAAGAACCTATAAAAGTTGATTTAACTAAAAAAGAAGAAGATGCCGTTCAAAAGCAAAGCACAAATGACAGCGATGTTACTGTCGAAGGATCCGAAAACAGTAGCAACAGCGAAAAAGTGGTTGAAGAAGTACGGGACTCCGAAGAAAAAAAAGAAGTAGTAATTCAGGAAATATCAGAAGAAGAAATCAAAGAAGAGGTAATTGAAACTAAGCAAGAATTACAAAGTGCAGTAGAAGAGACTAAACAAACCGGCAAGCCTTTACCTGAAAACATAGAAAAATTAGTTTCTTTCATGGAAGAAACAGGTGGAACTATAGAAGACTATGTTAGATTAAACGCTGATTACTCTAAAGTAGATGAAAATGTTTTACTTAGAGAATACTACAAACAAAGCAAACCATACTTAAATCACGAAGAAGTTTCATTATTAATGGAAGATAACTTTAAGTATGACCAAGAAATAGATGATGAGCGAGACATCAGAAGAAAAAAACTCGCTTTTAAAGAAGAAGTTGCAAAAGCCAAAAACTTTTTAGAGCAAACAAAGAGTAAATATTACGATGAGATCAAGTTGAGACCAAGCGTAACTCAAGAGCAAAAAAAAGCAATGGATTTTTTCAACCGATATAATGAAGAGCAAAATACGCGCGCTAAGCAGCACGAGAATTTTAAAGATCAAACAAAAGAATTTTTTTCAAATGATTTCAAAGGTTTTGATTTCAACTTAGGAAAAAAGAAATTTAGATATGGTTTACAAAACCCTTCTCAGGTTGCCGACGTTCAGTCAGACATTAATAATGTAGTTGGGAAGTTCCTAGACAAAAAAGGTAATGTCACAGATACGAGTGGGTATCACAAAGCCATGTATGCTGCCATGAACGCTGATAAACTAGCAAGTCATTTTTATGAACAAGGAAAAGCAGATGCTACTAAAGATATAGTGTCATCTTCAAAAAACCCTAGTACTGGTGAGCCTAGACAAGCCCCAGAAAATGTTTATATAAATGGATTAAAAGTAAAAGCAATTAGTGGTATTGATTCTTCCAAACTTAAAATTAAAACAAGAAAATTCAACTAATTAAAAATTAAAAACTATGGCTAATGTAAGTCCTGCGTTTGGTTCAATTGTACCTTCGCAAAAACAAACAGTTCTAAGTAGTAATTACTTGAACTTTACTGATGGCACGAGTGATTTCGCCCAACAGTATTTACCTGAGATCTACGAAGCAGAGGTTGAACGTTATGGAAACCGTACTCTTTCTGGATTTTTACGCATGGTTGGCGCTGAAATGCCAATGACATCTGATCAAGTTGTTTGGTCAGAACAAAACCGTTTGCACATCGCTTATGATGGCTTAACTGCTACAGCAAACAATAAGATTCGTATCGTACAAAGCGCTACGGTTCAAGGTGTTATTTATCAAAACCAAACTATTGTAGTTATGAACACTGCAAATGGTGATGAACTAAAATGTCTTGTAACTGGTGTGACTGGTACTTCTGGTACCGCTGGTAACTATGATCTTACTGTAGAACCTTATACACAAGCTAATTTAGCTGGTGGTGGTGCTGGAGAAGTTACTCTTTATAATGCTGGTGCTCCAATTACTACACTTAAAGTGTTTGTATATGGTTCTGAATTCCAAAAAGGAACTAATGATAGTACTCTAGGTTCAGTATCTCCAACTTTTACACAATTCAATAACAAACCAATTATCATCAAATCTAAATACGAAGTAAATGGATCTGATATGGCTCAAATTGGATGGGTTGAAGTTGCTACTGAAGATGGTACTTCTGGTTTCCTATGGTATTTAAAAGGAGAGTCTGAAACTCGTTTACGTTTTGAAGATTACTTAGAAATGGCAGTTGTTGAAGGAGAAAAAGTAAGTGCTACTTCCGTTATCGCTAACGTGACTGGTACTGAAGGTCTTTTTGCTGCTATCAAAGCTCGTGGTAATGTTTTAGCTAACTTTACTGCTGCTGCTGGTTTAGCTGAGTTTGATTCTATTTTGAAAAACCTTGATACTCAAGGCGCTATCGAAGAGAACATGCTTTTCTTAAACCGAGCTACTGCTTTAGATTTTGATGACATGCTTGCTGGTCTTAACGGTGGAAACGCTGGAGCTGGATCTGCTTACGGTTTGTTTGAAAACTCTGAAGAAATGGCATTGAACTTAGGATTCAGTGGTTTCCGTAGAGGTTCTTATGATTTCTACAAAACTGACTGGAAATATTTGAACGATGCTTCAACTCGTGGCGGTGTGGCTGCAAGTGCTATTGATGGTGTTCTTATACCAGCTGGTACTTCAACTGTATACGACCAAATTTTAGGAACTAATATCCGTCGACCTTTCTTGCATACTCGTTATCGTGCTTCACAAGCTGATGACCGACGCATGAAAAACTGGGTAACTGGTTCTGCTGGAGGCGCTTATACCTCTGCTCTTGACGCTATGGAAGTACACTTCCTATCTGAAAGATGCTTAGTTGTACAAGGTGCTAACAATTTCGTATTGTTTACAGCATAATTATTTTTTAAGGTACGGGCCCTTCGGGGCCCAAAGCCTTATTTTAACTATTTAATTTTATTATATTATGGCAAATAAAAAAACAGCTACTAAACCAAAAAAGGTTGTAGTAGAAAAACAAGTAAATACACCTGTTATTACTGAACCTGTTAAGGCAGAAGTAAAAGTTAACAGTTGGGAAATAAAAGATAGAACTTATTTATTAAAAGGTAATGTTACCCCACTAACATACACTTTGCAGTCTAGACACAGTAGAAGGTATCCATTACTATATTTTGATAAAAATACAGCAGAACAAAAAGAACTACGATATGCCACTAATCAAAGCTCACCATTTGTTCAAGAACAAAAAGGAGAAGCAACTCTAGGGCATATTATGTTTCAAGATGGAGTTTTAACTGTACCAAAAGAAAAACAAAATTTACAAAAACTATTATCATTATATCATCCAGCTTTAAACAATAAATACTACGAGTATGATGCTGTAGAAATAGCTGAAGATGAATTAGGTGATTTAGAAGTACAGCTAGAGGCTATGACGATTGCTAAAAACATGGATGTTGATAATGCAGAAGCAATACTAAGAGTAGAATACGGTTCGTCAGTTTCAGAAATGAGCTCAAAAGAACTAAAAAGAGACTTATTGCTTTTCTCAAAAAAGAATCCACATTTATTTATTGAATTAGCGCAAGATGATAATGTTCAATTAAGAAACATAGCTATAAAAGCTACTGAACTTAATATAATTACACTTTCTCCAGATCAAAGAAGTTTTCATTGGGGAACTAACGATAGAAAGTTGATGAATGTTCCTTTTGATGAAAACCCTTATTCAGCAATGGCCGCGTGGTTTAAGACTGATGAAGGTGTAGAAGTCTATAGAAATATAGAGAAAAATCTAAAATAACATGTAATACTAGTATAAGGTGGCCGCACTAGCGGCTGCCTTGTATTATAATAAAAAATAAAATGGCATTAAACGTAGATACAGTTTACAAGACAGTGTTGCTAATAATGAATAAAGAGCAGAGAGGCTATGTTACTCCTGACGAGTTCAATAAGGTTGCGACACAGGTCCAATTACAAATCTTTGAAAACTATTTTGAAGATTATACTCAACAATTGCGTGTGCCTCAAAATACAAGTGAATACTCGGATAGATTAAAAGAACTAGATAATAAAATATCCATATTTAAAAGAGAAGCTACCGGAGGTTTATTAACTTACACGGCGCCAGCGCCTGGTTCTCCAGGTTTTTTTTCAGCACCTACTTTTTCTACTGCTTCAATGCCTCCTAGTCAATCTCCTCAAACTCAAGTATATAAACTAGGAACTGTTTTATTTGAGCCTACCGTTGGTTATCAAGTTGAGTGTCAAAGAATACAAAAAAATGATTTTTTACAAATAAACAAGTCAGCACTAACTAGACCAACAAATAGTTTTCCATCTTATTTATGGCAAAACGAACAAATAATTATATATCCCCAAACTATAAATAACGTTAATGATATAACTATATCTTATATAAAAAGACCAGATGATGTTGTTTGGGCGTATACGCAAAGTGGTAATGCTTATATATATAACGCTGCTTTATCAGTATGGCCACAATTAGACGCTACAGAGCAAGTTAATTTTATTTTAAAAATATTAATGTACATGGGTATTATAATAAATGATCCACTTGTAGTTCAAGCAGCAGCAGCAGAATCACAAAAAATTGAAGTTAACGCTAAAAGCTAATAAGATATGCCTATTCCAAACGGTGGTTTAATAACCGAAACTAATCAACAATATTACGAAGGAGCTCAAGGGTTTCAACAGGATGCAGGTGGTACTTTAACAGCTTTTACAACTACATTTGACACAGAGTTAAAATTTGGTAGTCACGATCCAACTAATTCTAACTATGTTTTAAATAACTTTAAATTATATACTAGTGCCACAGGTTTAGCTGGTTCATATACTGAATATATATTAGCATATACTGTCGTAGGAAATACTATAACATTTGGAGTAGCTCCAGCGGCAAACACTTTTATTGTTGTACAGTTAAAATCAATAGATGGAGGTAATTATGGAGCTAAAGATGCTTTTGGTACAGCGGTTAATGAAAACTATGGAAGTTACGCCTATATAACACTTGATGACGTAATAAATAATTTTTTAGTTGCTTATGTTGGTCAAGATAAGTTGATACCAAACGTCAAAAGGACTGATATATTATTTCATGCTAAAAGAGGTTTACAAGAATTTAGTTATGACACGTTAAAAAGCATAAAATCTCAAGAATTAACTGTTCCTCCAAGTTTAGGAGTTATAATACCTCAAGATTACGTAAACTATGTTTGTGTTTCTTGGATAGACAAGTTAGGCGTTAAAAGGCCTATATATCCAGCTAACAACTTGACTACAAATCCATATGAAATACCAGTTCAAGACAGTGCAGGTGTTCCAACTCAAGACGACATAGGCGATAATATAGAAGGAACATCGATAACAAATCAAAGATGGGACGCCGCAAATGTAGCTTTTATAAATGGAGTTTGGACAGTAACCGATTTAAACGCTGGAGCTGACTGGTGGGCTTATGATCAAGGCGGATTATACAGCTTTTATGGTCAACAATATGGTGCTGAAACTAAATATGCTCAAATAAACGGCTGGTTTACTATAGATGAAAGAGAGGGTAAGATGTCTTTTTCAAGTAATTTAAAAAACACTTTAATAGTATTAGAATATATATCTGATGGTTTAGCTTATGAATTAGACACTAGAGTTCCTAAAATGGCTGAAGAAGCTATATATGCTCATATATTACATGCTATTATTTCAACAAGAATAAATCAACCTGAATATATAGTACAAAGGTTGAAAAGAGAACGCAGTGCCAAATTAAGAAATGCCAAAATTAGATTGTCAAACATAAAACTAGATGAAATAGTTCAAGTTATGAGAGGTAAATCAAAATGGCTAAAACACTAAAATTAAATGGCTGAAATTAAAAATACTTTCATTAAATCCAAAATGAACAAAGATCTTGATGATCGTCTTGTTCCAAATGGAGAATATCGAGATGCTTTAAATGTTTCTATAAGTAGATCAGAAGGAGATGATGTAGGCGCTTTAGAGAATGTTTTAGGTAATGATGCTGTGTTTAGCGAAACATCAAAACACACTTGTATTGGATACTTTAGTGATCTAAACACACAAGTGATTTATTATTTTGTAACTAATTATATAGATTCATCCGTAGATAAAATTTCTAATTTTGCTCCTTTAGATGCTGAGTGCTCTGTAAGAGCATATGATTTAAAAACAAATCAAAAGACTGTTTTAGTTGAAGGTGATTTTTTAAATTTTTCAGCTAATAAACCAATTACGGGCGTCAACATTATTGAAAATTTATTATTCTGGACAGATGATAGAAATCAACCTAGAAAAATAAACATAAACAATGCTTTTGAGTTTCCGGCTAGAGAGCCAATAAGTGGTTCTGGTACTGGCGCTGTAAGCCCTAATGCTTATTATACTAAAGAAGATCAAATATCAGTAGCGAAGTATTATCCTTGGAAGTGTATAAGTTTAATGAATATAAATAATGTTGGAGTTGGAGTTACACCAACGGCTTCTACGATGTCAAACCCAGCTCAAGCAAAAATACCTCTAGATCAAGCTACTGCTGGGGTTGGTGGTATTACTACTTATAACAACCCTGACTATGACGTTAATTTTGCTGGAGATCCAGATTATTTATCAGATAAATTTATAAGATTAAGTTATAGATTTAAATTTGATGATAATGAGTTTTCAATAATTGCTCCATTTACTCAACCTTGCTTTATTCCTAAACAAAACGGATATTTTCTTTACGATGGCACTGTTGCTACAGAAGGCGATCAACAAAAGTCTTTAAGAAGCACTGTTGTTGATTTTTTTGAAAATAACGTTACTCAAATATTAGCTAACATAGAGTTTGAAACAACCACACCAGATGTAGATTTAAAAATTAAAGAAGTAGAAATACTTTATAAAGAATCTGATGGTTTGGCTGTTAAAGTTATAGAGTCAATACCAATATCAGATGTTTTAGCTAGCATGCAAGCAAACGGCGCTGCTGGTGGAAACTCTAGAGTTTTTACATATAAATATATATCTACAAAACCTTTTAAGACATTACCAGATGATCAATTACCAAGAGTTTACGATCAAGTGCCTGTTAGAGCGTTATCACAAGAAGTTTCTGGCAATAGAGTAATATATGGTAATTTTACAACTAAAGGTTCTTCATTACCAAGCATAGACTATAATGTTGTTTTTGGCGACAAAACAAGTATACTAAGTACTAGTCAAATAGAATATCCTAATCACACTTTGAAACAAAATAGAAACTACCAAGTTGGCTTTGTGTTAGCAGATCGATTTGGGAGACAAAGTGGAGTTATACTTTCTTCTAACGACACAGCCGTCAGCAGCGGTGGGATTAGCTTTGGCGGTTCAACTATATATGTTCCTTACAAAAACGGTGGAACTTCTATAATAGATTGGCCAGGTTACGCTTTAAGAACTATTATTAACTCTTTTATACCAACAAAAGATCAGGCTGGTGTTGCTGGTTATCCTGGTATATATAAAGATTCTAGCGCCAGTGTAGACTTTTTTACTATTACAGCTTCTGGTGCCGGTTATTCTACCGCTACAAACGTTGCAACAACAGGTGGTACTGGATCAGGTTTAACTGTAGACATTATAACCGTAAATGCTGGTAAAATAGGCAATTTAATAATAAATAACGC
>TARA_R100000734_G_scaffold7674_1_pt1 | contig 13537 bp, 19 predicted proteins | sample TARA_R100000734 | Tara Oceans TARA_R100000734 (sample SAMEA2623290) | marine metagenome | biome: marine biome (ENVO:00000447); feature: surface water layer (ENVO:00002042); material: "saline water (ENVO:00002010), including plankton (ENVO:xxxxxxxx)" | depth 5 m | reverse complement strand
TGCTATTGATTTATTATTAAAGCCTCAACATAAGGGTTTATCTACTGGTTGGAGTGCAGTAGACCCACATTATTTAGTTAGTCCGTCAGAGGTCACAGTTGTTACAGGTGTGCCTAATATGGGTAAATCAGAATGGATGGATGCTTTGATGATTAATATGATTCAATCTTATGGTTGGCGGTTTGGTATATTTTCCGCTGAGAATTTTCCAGTAGAACATCACTTATTAAAGCTAGTTGGTAAATTTTCGGGTAAAGCATTTTGGGGGGAAGATAAACTAGATGAAGAAACTGCTAGAGGTTCGATGAAAATATTAAATGACCATATAAAATTTATTGGTACACAAGAGGACTCTGTAACTGTAGAATCTATAATGGAACAGGCAAAGGTTTTAAATTATAGATTTGGTTTAAATGGACTTGTTATTGACCCTTGGAATACTATTGAGCATAAGTATGGAGATGGGGAAAATGAGACTTTATATATTTCAAGAGTGTTATCACAGCTTAGTTCGTTTTCTAAAGTAAATGAGTTGCATATATGGTTGGTAGCACATCCAAGAAAAATGGAGAATGGTGTTGATAGAAAGCCTGTTGTGCCTACTCCATATGATATTAGTGGTTCAGCTAACTGGTTTAATAAGTGTGATAATGCTATAACTGTACATAGGCATAAATCAGAAGAAGATGATTATGCAGGTATACATGTTCATAAGATTAGATTTCAATATAAGAATGGAAAGCCTAATCAAGGACAACCTGCAAAACTAAAATATAATTTGACTAACGGAAGATATTATGAGTATTTTGAGCAAGAGCAGTTTAAGGAAAATCTTTTTGGATAAGACTTCTGCTATAACAAATAAAAAATATAGAAACAGAAATAAAGCTAGACATGCGAGACATATGAGGACAAGGTTACAGGATGAGTTTGATAATATTTGGATTCTATATGAAAATAAAAAAGCCACATACAGTGAATGGGAGAAGGCATTGGATAAGTGGATTTATTCGGAGTTAATATGAAAGTAAAAAGATATATTGTAACACCTGACAAACATTTTCCTATGGCTGATATGAAAGCTATAAGTGTTGTTTGTCAAGCTATAGAGATTATAAAACCTGATGGTTATATTGACTTAGGCGACACAGGCGAGTGGCACTCAGTAAGTCATTGGCAATGGAAGAAAAAGAAAAGACCACCGCTAGAGTATCAAATACCATTTGTCGATGAAGAGATAGCTCAAGTAAATAAAGGCATGGATATAATAGATGAATCACTAGACAAGGCTAATGTTAAGATAAGGCATTTTGTAGAAGGTAATCATGAAGATTGGCTTAATAGATTTGTAGAAGAAAATCCTTACCTAGCTAGTGATTATAAAGTACCTAATGCATTAAAGCTAAAAGAGCGTGGTTACAAATATCACAGGTTAGGAAAGATGTTAAAAATTGGTAAACTTAATTTTTATCATGGGCATCATTATGCAGGTGTACAACATACTAGAAATCATTTAATTAGAATGGGTGGTAATGTTATGTATGGTCATCATCACGATATACAGCAGTCAAGCGTGACTCATATTGATGGTGTTAAGTCTGCATGGTCTATTGGGTGTTTAAAAGACATGAGTGCAGAGGCTAATGAGTGGCTTGGCAACAGGTCACATAATTGGCAACATGCTTTTGCCATAGTAGATTTTTATCATAGTGGATTTTTTACTGTACATTTAGTTCAGATTGTAGATGGTAAAACTTCACTATGGGGAGAGTTAATTAAAGGTTGATTTATAATAAAGAATAGGAGTAACTTTATATATGAAAAGAGAGACAATAAGAGTCGAGTTCCCTGAAGATTACAGTAGTGAAGACATCACTTTTGTAAGAAACAAACTATTTAAATTATTAGAGAGGCATGCCTGTACTCTAAGAAAGATTTCAGAACATGAAGAGTGATGCTATTTATTACGCTACTATAGGCTGGGATGGTATAGATGAGTACACTCAAGGAGACAGAACGATTACTAGAATGAACATTACTGATTTGATTGAGGGTGTACAAGACTATCTTCATACTTTTGAATCAAGGCATCCCTATTTAGAATGTGCTAGTGTAGAGTATAGGGATGGTAGAAAGACTGTTGAATATAAAGATTTGACAGAAACAATAAAAAACACAATAAAGGAGAATAAAAAGAATGGATAATAATACATTCAAATTAAACCCAACTGATGCTAATGTTGTAGAGCTTATGTATAACGAGCCTAAAACAGGTACTAATAATTATGGAGATTGGTACTTGTATGGTGTAAGAAAAGATGGTGTAGAGACTAGTTTTTTTGCAACAGATGCACTACATAAAAAGTTATCAGTTTATAATCAAGGTGCAAAGTTAAGCATACAAAAAGAGGAGTATGCTCCTGGTAAATCTGCTTGGACAGTACAACCTTTAGAAGGTACAACTACATCTGCCCCTACCACTACCACAAGAACAATAGATGATAGGACTCACGACATACATAAACAGGTATGCTTAAAATTAGCAGTTGAGTTATTTGGTACTAAAAAGGGCGATATACTTTCGGGAAAAGATGTATCAATTATTGAAGCAAATACTTTGGCATTATTGGACATATTAGAATATAGTCAAAAAGTTAAGGACTTAACTATTTCTAATGACCCTGTGATAAATGACGATATGCCATTTTAATTAACCCTCTGTGAAAAAATCATTATCAAAGAAATTAGACCAAGCATGGGCAGACAAGGTAAAAGAATATGGAATGTGTGAATACTGCCACAAGACCAAACCTCTCAATGCTCATCATTTTTACTCAAGGTCTATACGTTCAGTTAGGTGGGATATTGATAATGGTTTTTGTTTGTGCGTTGGATGTCATGTGTTCTCCTCCAAGTTCTCTGCTCATAAAACTCCTGCCGAGTTTGTCGAATGGGCAATAGAAAAGCGTGGCATCCAATGGTACGAGACATTAAAAGAAAGGAAAAACCAAGTGGTTAAATATACTGATAAAGATTATGAGGAGATTATCACTATATTAAGACAAATAGAATTTAATTTTTAGGAGAATTAAATGAATTTAAATAAAATAAAAAGCATGGTTTATAGCATATATAATAATACAGAAGTAGAGATAGATGACTTATCTCATTTAGGTTTAAAGAAAAATATACAAGCTATTAGTGATAAAGTAGAACATATACTACAAGGATTAGAAGATTTAAACTCTTGCTCAATTTGCAATTATGAAATTTGTGACACATGTGTAGATGGTATGGAGCAACAATATGGAGAGTAATATTTGCCCCCTAAGTTTTTTTTTGATAAGATTAACCAGTGGTTGTTAGAAAGACAAATAAATAATGTGGTTGGCTCTACGTTATGGGGCAAAAATTTTAACTAAAACAGGAGAATAACATGATAGAAATAATGTTAATGTTTGTATTAGTTCTTGTAGTGTATAATAGTACACTATGGGAAGATGGTACTTGGGATACTACTAAGTCTAAATGGGTATATTGGAGAGATAAATGAATGTACCTGATTTTATGAGATGGGCAGAATCTATGCAAGAAGAAGAGAACAGACTCATGCTTGTAAAAGGAGAGGAGTATACAGTCTCTAATGAAGATAAGTTTAAAAACTTTAAGAGCATTGGGGAAAGAATGGAATTAGGGGCAGAGCATGTTGCTTTGATTTATTTATTAAAGCATATGGACTCTATTAGGAATTATGTTCTTAATGGTAAAGAAGCCTCAGAAGAACCTATAATCGGCAGGATACAGGATGCACGAAACTATTTATTATTACTGGGTGGAATAATTGCCGAAAGAAAAACAAAGAAAACTTGATTCTATACAATGGGTTATTGATGCACTTGATAGCCCTATAATAGAAAAAAGGTCAAGAGAGAACCATAAAACAGATGAAATCAGAGCAGATGAGTCATTATTTTGGTGTCCTAAATGCAGAAGAAAATGGAATATATTTGAGGGCGAAATGTGGAGTAGTCCTGATATGAAACTATGGGATGAGAAAGTATGCCTAGATTGCGATTCCCCTGCAAAATAGAAGAGGGAAATTTAGTTCTCCTAGACAGGGCAGAGTTTGATAATGCTATCCTTAACCTTTCGGGTGAGTATTATCTTGAACTTCACGAAACTGGAGTTCGCTCTGCCCAGCAAAACAATTATTATTGGAAGATTATTGAAATCATAGCAGAAGATTTAGGTTATACTAATCAAGAAATGCATTCTGCTATTAAAGAACATTTTAATATACAAAGCACTAAAACATTATCAACAAAAGAGTTTGCTACATTTATAGAACGTATTATAAGATGGTGTGCTGTAGACTTAAATATAGTTATACCTGACACTAAAACTCTTCTTCAATCTTAAGAGCCACATCAAAAACATCAGGTGCTACTTGAGTCATATTCAAACTATCTTGAGCAAACCTTGCAAATAAATAATCAGAATAATCTGTACTATTTTTATCTTGAGTAAATATAAATGGTAAATGCCTACCATTTGTTTTATTCCATAAATCTTCTATAATTGCCTCATCAGATGGTTGAAATTGATTATAATTGTTAGGCATTATATCAGTTGAATTAAGAAAACTAAATTTCATGTCGTAAGCCATTCTACCACCATAAGAGCCAAAACTGTTAAAATATGTATGAAATGGGCTTTTATTATCTTCTGCTATATTTCTTCTTCCAAACTGTCTTATATTAGAAAATCTTTGACCACCTATTGATTCCTGAACATTTACACCATCAAATTCAATTTTTCTTTTTACTGATAAATCAGGACTTCTAGGCATATCATAAAACTGACCAAGTAATATACATCCTATCTTTAAATTGTTTGATGTATCAAATGTTCCATTTGCATGTCCTACGCTTGTTTGCCCATTAATTCCTTCAAATTGTATTCCCCAATATCTATTTGTAGACTCAGCAAATGTAACAATAGTATGTCCTGTTCCCCATGTAGATTCATCATCAGATGATGCTTTATTGTTAAATATCTCGTGTGTTCCAATGACACTTGTTAAAGCCATAGCTCCTTCTGTGTCATCAGCATTTACATGGTCTACTGTTTTTATCTCACTAAATGTTTCAGAAGCACTAATTCTTACTTTAGCATCTGCTTTGTGCATATTATGATTTAATATTGCTACAAAGTCTACTCTGAATCCTGAAGTTTTTAAATCAAACCATAAATTAACATGACCATCAGTATTGCCTGAAGTATTAAATGTTACTTGATTTAAGGGTCGCATATCGTATAATTCTGCAATGTCTCCTGAAGATATTGGTATTTGTTCTCCACCAGTATTTGCTGTCTCAATACCATAATGACCACTAGTTCCTCTACTTGTTAAAAAATTTATATAATCTACATAAAATCTTGGTGTTCTTATATTTACATTTGCCATTTGTTTAAGTCCTTAACTAATTGTTGCTATCTCTCTAGCTTGAAATTTTACTTTACCAATACCTCTTGTTACAGATGTAACCATAAATACTACATTATCAAATGATTTACCAAATGCTTTTGATGGATACATATCTAAAAATTCTATTGTCTCTCCTACATCAATATCAAAAAATTTTGGATTTATTATAGTAGCATTTATATTTATTTTTATATCTCCTGAAATATTATCATAATAACTATAAAAATCATCATTAGGATTTGATGATGGTGTCGTTGGTATTTCAGGTAAAACATAGGCATCAAGTTTTACATCTTGAATATTTTCTTTAGTATTTATATTATAATTAGTTCTAGTAGTAGAATTTTTAGCAGACGTAGTAATTAAATGCCCTCTTTCAGATGGGTGTTTTTGATAACTAATATCCATCTGTGTAGTTAGTGAACTCAAATCATCAGGTGCAATGTTAATTTCTGATAAATCATCTTTACCTATTGTTTTACTATATGTGATATCTGAGTCCGAATAAGAGTCCTCTATGTATATATATTGAGGGGATGATTCATTACCTTTAACGTATCTAAAAATAAATCCACCTTCATATTGTAATTTTTCTAATTGTTGTTTTAGTTCTACTGGCTCTAGTAACCAATTTCTTATTTTCCAATTTTTTGTGCTATCTAAATCACTATATCCATTAGGAGTGCTTGTACTCATACCTGCAAATCTAATTAATAAATCTCTGTGTGCCTCATGTATCTCTGTTATATCAGGTGTACCACTCCAAGAGGCTTTTAAACCATTACCACCACAATAAAATGTTTTTATTTCTTGTATTTTTTCATTGTCTTGCTTTGCGGATAATTGCAATCCTGTTGGATTTTCATCTCCTTCAAATTCTTGAATAACTGACCTATAATATAATTGACAAGATGCAATGCTTAATGTATTATCTAATCTAGGTGGGGACGATGACTGAATACTTGTAAGTCTAATTAAAATTTCGTCACCTGCAACTATTAAATTATTTGCTGTTGCATTAGAAGGTGTATCATTAAATGTTATAGCACCTGTATCTGTGCTATAATCCCCTGTTCCTGAGTTAAAAGCAAGATTTCCATATGTTCTTTGCCTTCCACTTCCACCTATTAAATTATCATTAGTGCTATCAAACTCATTACTAAAAACAAAATGTTTAAATTGCTGAGGAGTTCCAACATTTGTTTTAATACGAAACAATATTTTTACAATATTATCAAAATATAGTTCTTTTTTAGGAGTTGCTAAAATCATATTAAAACTTTCTCCAGTATTATCATTAAATAAAGCAGTTGATACTTGAGAATCATTTAATGCTCCTGTGACAGTTCTTTTAAACATATTATCTTGATTGCTAAAAAATTGTAGTGTAGTAGGTGGTTCTTTATCTGATGGGGCAGTAGTTACATACCCATCAAAACCAGCACCATTATATGTACCACTTTGAACTTTATGTGTTCTAGATTTTAAAATATTTAAACCACTATTATCAATAGTGGTACTTGTAATAGAATCTACTCTTTTACCTTCATTGCTAAATACAGACTCAGATAATCTTAATGGTAAAAATTGATTAAATCCTATATAATGATGTATAAAAGCATTATCGCTAGTTGTATAATCTCTAGGCATTAATGTATATATAGAATCACTTGATGAATGTAAAACTGATACAGGAAAAACAGTTCCATATGCACTTTGAACATTTTCTCCTGTAGCATTTGCATTAGATGCAGGTGTAAAATTACCATATACAACAGGCTCATAAAGTGGATAGTCAGGGTGTTTAGTTTGAGGAATAGAAATAAATTCCCAAGGTTTTTGTGATACTAATGATAAACTTATAACATCATCAGCTATACTTACATCAGACAATCTAAATGTAGCTATAGGATTTGAAGATACAGAATTATTTATAAGTGAGAAAACTTGTACAGTTCTATTAATATAATAGTTACTGCCACCAAATAGCTCTTCTGATATTTCTGTTCCTTTATATATGAAGTTAGGAATCGTTAAATTCATATTACTTGATTTAGCTCTTGATTTTTTTAAATCAATAGATTCTCTTATAGTAGGACTATTAGTAATAACTCCATGATAAAAATTATTACTGCTATCTACATAATCTTGAAATGATAAATATAAACTAGCACCACTTTGATTATGAAAAATAAAAAGCCAATTTTCTGATATATTAGAACTATTAGGCATTAAGCTAATCCCTTTGTAACTGCATCATTAATTTCAGGTATTAAAAAGTCTCTTACAAAACTTCTTGTACCAATTACATTACCATTAATATTTACTGTGATAGGTTGTGAACCTGTTTCATTCATGTTAGATAAAGCATCAAGACCTATAGAATCTACTGCATTTTTAGACATTATAAACTCTCCTCTTTCAGCCTCAATAATTGTACCACCTTGAGAGTGAGGATTGCCACCTATTAATCCACCATCTTGAAATTTACCCATACTCATTAATGATGCATGAGATGCCTGCATAGCTACCTGACCTGCAACTGCTGATGCACCAAATGTAGCTGTAGATGTTGCTACTGCTGATGGAGCATAAGCCATTAATATTTGCTGACCTGTAGCCCTAGCAGATGCTACTGCTGTTTTTTCTGCTGTATTTCTTATAACTGCATCTGCAATAGCTTGTTTAAGTTTTTCTTTAAGCATTTCAGCAATAAACTTTATAGCAGATTCTTTAAATGCATTTAAAACAGCCTCACGAGTTTCTAACATATTTGTATCAGCATCCATAATTCCTTCAACAAACGCATCATAGGCACTCATACTAGCATTAAATAGTGTACTCTCAGCTTCTAAATGTTGTTGTGTAATTTTTCTTTTTTGTTCTAGCTCAAATCTATCAATAGCAAGTCTCTCTTCAGCAGAGGTAAGAGACAGCCTCATTTTAGCAGTTTCGTTTTCTATTTGCTTTAATTGAAATTCTAAATCATTTTCAAATATTTTTTGCCTAAACGTAACTCTTTCTTCTTCTGCTTTTTCTTCATCTTTAGCTATTTCTTCTTTTATTGCTTTTAAATCTTGTGCTAATTTTATTGCTTGATTTCTTTCAAACTCATCTTGTTTTTTCTGTTCTTCATTTTTCTTTTTATTAGCTTCTTTTTTATCTTTTAAAATAGATTCTTCAACTTCTTTTAAATCCTCTGCAATTTTTTGCCTTTGATTTCTCTCAAACTTTTCTTGCTCTGCTGAATCTTTTTTAGCTTGTTCTAAATCTTTAACTTTTTTTCTTAAACTAATTAAGGTTTTAATTCTTTTTTTATTCATTTCAACAAAATCAAAACCTAATTTAATTTCTAATTGTTCTAAATCACTTGCTCCTGTAAGTTCAGCTTGTCTTAATATTAACGACTGTATTTCATCATCAATAGTTTTTTTCCTATTTTCTAAAGATTTTTTAATTTTATCAATATTTTCAATTTGTTCTTTAGTTAATTTATTATTAGTTTTTAACTTTTCATTTAATCCATCTAAGTTTTCTTCATTATCTTCAAATAAACCTGCCATAGCCATTAACTGCTCAACAGCTACACCAGCTAATACAATTAACGCACCAAGACCTGTTCTTGTTAAACTTTTTGAAAATCCATTATTGGCTATTGCTGAGGCTATCACTGCTGTTCTGTATGCTACAAATGCACCAGTAACTGTGCCTAAAATTACTGAAAATCTTTTTACTCTTGCTTCATCAAAAGCATCTGCAAATTCTTTTATTCTCTCTGCTGTAAAAATAACTGCTGGAGCTAATACCCCACCTATTTTTTCTGCTACATCACCAACAGAATTTCCCATTTGGTCTAATGCAAAATTTAATGTACCAGTTCTTCTAACATGTAGTTCAAAGCCTTCAGTTACTTTTTGACTTACAATAGCTAACTTTTCAGATTCTGTTTTTGCATTTCTTAACTCAGGAATATATCTATTAAGCATTTCTGTATTACCACTTGTTGCAAGTGCTAACATTCTGGTAGATTGTCTCAAATCTAATCCGTAAGCCTCTGATAAACCTATTGATGCTCTTGTAACTTTTTCTAATTCAGATTCTTGTATTCCTAAAGTAGAGGCAAATCTCATTATCATTAACAATGATTCATCGCCATGTGTTGTAATGTTTTGAAGTGCTGATGCTTGTTTTAATAATTGATTATTAACATGCCCTAATTGTACAGATAAATTTCTTTCAGCATCTTCTTGAACTCCAAATTGTCTAGTTAGTCTTCCTATTGTAGATGCAACAAGAGTTCCTGCAAAACTAACTAATAAAAGTTTAGACCTTAAAACTGCAAATGAACCACCTAATATTCTATTACTACCTACAAGACCAAATATACCAGCGTTTTGCTCTTTCATTACTGCAATATGTTTTTTAGATTGTACAGTTAATTTTGCTAACGCTAATCTACTTCCTTTTATTGCATCTGTTTGGGTTTTAGCTGATATACCTGCTTTTCTAAAGTCAGTTCCCAACTCTTTTAATTGTCTTCTAAGACTTGCAATTTGTTTATTTCTTTTTTGTTGGGCACTTACTTCCTTTGCTATTTCTTGATTTTGTTTTTTAATAGCATCGGTATGTCTTTTATATGCTATTGTATGTTGGTCATTTTGTCTTATAGCTTTTTTATTATTAATAATTAATTCATTTTGAGTATTAGTTAATTTTTTATGTACAGCATCTAATTTTTCTATAGCTTTAACTAAACCCTTGTCTCCATCGGATTTAAATTGAATTTTTATTACATTATCTTGTGCCATTATCTACTGCCTCTGCTTTTTTACTTTCTATAGTTTTTTTCATTAAAAAACTCTTTGCTATCCATTTATTAGGTTGCTCTCCGTAAGAACCTTTATATGGAGGTACTTTAAAATTTTCTGAATATAAATATCTTGATATATCTTTTTGAGCTTGTTTACTGTATAATACATTAGGACAGGCAAAAAAGGGTAATTGCTTTATTACTGATTTAGTAATGTTAAAACTATTACCCTTTTCATTAACTTCGTTTACTTCTTCTATAAGTAGCTCTATAACATTATCAACATCTTTTTTTGATGTAAACATACGAGTTTGATGCTTGCCATCAATTAAGATAGGTATTTGAGCCTTATATGGGTATGTATGATACATACATCCCTCACAATGTTCTACTACTCGAAGATTGTACTCTAATGTGAGGGCTTCTATTCCCCCAAGCGTTGATAATCCTGTATAGCAACAGACAACTCATTTTTCTCATCATCGTTTAATGATTTAATAAAAGTATCATCTGCTCCTTCAACACCTCTTCTAATCCAAGCTGTTCTTGCTTTAGATAGATGTTTTATGGCTATTAAATTATCGCCATCATATTTCATCTCAGGTATATCATTGCAGAAATCTATATCATCTACTGACATTTCTTTTATTTTAACTTCTTTGCCAGTACTTAATTTAAGACTCTTCATTATGATGTTACGTCAAAGCTAATTAAAGCATCTGTTCCATCATCAACAGCTTTAATAGAGCAGTCAAGCATCATTACATCGCCTTCATTATATACAACCTCAGTAAATACTCCATTTTGCATGTCAATACCAAAAGAATCGTTATTGGTCATAACAAACATATCACCGCTTTGAGCAACTGTTTGAGTGTCAAAAGAGTTAATAAATCCTTTTGTATTACCATCATACTTAACAGTAGCTGATGCTGTAACAGCTATTTCAGCACCTCTATGAACAGCTTGATAACCATCTGATGCAACACCAGTAAATACTGCTGGACTTTCTATTGTAGCAGAAAAACTCTGTAGTATTACACTTGTGTCAAATACTTTAATTCCACTTGCTGAACTTAAAAAACAATCTGTAGTATTTGCATAAGCATTATTACCAGCAGAAACAGATGATTCGTTAAAATCAGGTTTTTTACCAGTTTGTAATGTAGCAGAAAATTTATATCTACCACCTTCTGTTCCGCTATCTGCTGAAAGTTCAAAACTTGTTACTACCATACCAAACATTTCTAATGACCTTTGATTTGAATGGTCAGATGATTTAATAACAACAGTTAGTGAAGATGCTGAGTTAGCTACACTACTACCATAAGTTTGGTTTGCAGGAGTAAATCCACTAGCAACTGCAATATCTCCACTTACATCATTACAAATGTTTTGTAATAATAGTTTGTGACCTGTATCATTATGAAGTGTGCCTGATATTGATAATTCAGGAACTCTTAATACATTGTCTTGAAAAAAATCTTCATCTTTAAATGTCCTACCTGCACCGCTACGAACATCTAAAACTTGATTTACATTTAAAGATGGCATACCAACAGAATCAACATCTAGTTGGTGCATATTACTTGCATGTATTCCTGATGCACCAGCATTGCTAGCATCAGATGCAATAAAAACTTGAAATTCTTTAGGTGAAAACCCATGAGCTAATGACATTATTTATCTCCTTTAACTTTTGTTTGTTCTAGTACAAGTGATTTTATACTAGATGGAATTGATTTTACAGATATTTCTTTACCTGATTTTAATTCTTGCCAGTCATCAAAGGATGCTCCTGCTTGTTTCCAGCAATTTGGTAAAGCACTATTCTTGCTTTTTATTTTTATTTTCATATCTTATTCCTTATTACTTTATGATATGTTGCCTAAGTATTTACCTCTCCATTCCCATCTCATAACATTTAACCCCTCGATTAATTCTTCATCTTCTTCTAGCTCATTAACACGAAAAGTTACAAAGTTACCATCAAAAAAAGTATTATTCCTATTTTGAAAGAACAGAGTTTCTATGTGAGATACTTGACGAAGTATATGCTCCCAAGTATCTTTCTTGATTGTTTTTTCTTTAAAAGTATATGATACATCTATAATATACTCTTTTATTTCTCCTGTAGTAAGTGTCTCAATCAAATCACTTCCAACAGGGTTAAGTCTTATAGACTGGTTTCCCATGTCTTTAAAATTACCTGTATAAACAGGTATTGTACCAGCAAACTCGTTATTTAAAAAAGTTCTAATGGTATCTAATATTTTTGTTTCCCATATATTGACAAATGTTATCATCTACGAGTCATCCTTATTGAATAAGGCATACCTGCATCATCTACAGATTCATTCTTACCAAAAAATTCTATTTCCCATTTGTCATTTAATGTTGCTGTATCAGCAGTATCTCCTGCAAATCTTACAGATACATCATTAGCTAATGGCTGATATTGACCATTAATTGTATCAGAGTAATCAGCAGTCTCTCCATTATTCATTCTTTCAGCACCTAAATTATCTGCATCTTTTTGCCATACAGAATATACAGCAGTACCCATAGCACCACCAGTAGTAATCTTTACACCCACTCTATCATATACATCGTAGTAGTGACCTCTAGTATCTACAAGGTTTATTGACCCACTAACTGATACCTGTCTAATAACTCCTTTACTAGCATCTCCTGATACCTGCCATGATAATTTAGTAGACCCCTCATTAAGAGATTGTATGTTTTTATCTGCCTCTTCAAATAAAGCAGTAGCTACTTCTGATGTAGGGTCACTAGCTTTTATTAAAAATGAACTAGCTAACAATGCTGTTGTTCTTACAATCATGTAGTCATAATTGCCATCTTTATCTTTAAATTGTTTTCGGGGCAGTCTGCCATCTAACCTAGAATCAAGGTACTTTTCAGCATTGGAGATATATCGTGTTCTTAATGCATCCCAATCATCACCGCTTTCTATAAGCATATCATTAGGATTTGTAGAGCTATTATAATAATAAACAACATCATTACTATCATCATAATGCCATTTATCGTTCGCATTAACATCAGACACACTTGATTGACCTGCCCCTAAATTTTTACCATTTGCAAATAATTGTGTTACTAAACCTACATTATCTGCTCTATATAAATTACTACTATGTAATACAAAACCATACAATGCAGTTTTTGTGTCAAACTCATCTATTGCAGGAAAAACATCTTTTAAATCTCTTGTT
>TARA_R100000734_G_scaffold15485_1_pt1 | contig 14214 bp, 10 predicted proteins | sample TARA_R100000734 | Tara Oceans TARA_R100000734 (sample SAMEA2623290) | marine metagenome | biome: marine biome (ENVO:00000447); feature: surface water layer (ENVO:00002042); material: "saline water (ENVO:00002010), including plankton (ENVO:xxxxxxxx)" | depth 5 m | reverse complement strand
TTTCAAGATATTGTACATCCCAAAGTATATTAGGATCATCTATAGCTTTAGATAAAGCATGAGCTAAATGAAATGAAGATAATCTATCATGATTACCTGGTATATATACTACTTGAAGATCATCACAATATTGTTTTAAATAATTTATACTCCAATATAATGCATCAAAAGCTTGCATATAAGCATCAGTTGCTGTAGCACAATTTTCTAACGGTGTACCACTTGTAGTAGTTCCTGCCCAAGTATCCATATTAATTAAATCACCCCCTACAACATAAAATATTTTTTTAAGATTATGTCCTCCATGTGCTCTTTCTACAAGATCTATAATAGTTTCTTCAAAGTCCTCATCTATTGTTTGATTACCTTCTTTTCCAAAATGAATATCTTGTAATGATAAAATAGCACAAACATCTTTTTTACTTTTACTATTTATTCTTTTTACAGGTTTAAATTTTTTAGGCTTCCAAACCTTAAGTAATTGTTCTACATGTTCTGTATCACTATTTTTAAGCTTAGTTATTAAAGCTGATATACGCCAGTGATCTGACATTTGTTTATTCCAATATTGTGACAACTTCCATTTTGTTGTATCAATATTTAATAATTGTATAATTTCTTCAGCAGACTTAGGTTCTGTATGTGAGACTCCAGTAATTTTTCCTTGACCTTTTTCAATGTCAAATGATGATGTACAATCATCTGTGACATATCCCATATCTCTTTCTTCTTTTCTTTTTTCTCTATCTTCTGCATATATTTGTTTTTTAATTTTATTAAATTCATCTTCTGATATACCTAATTTTTCTGCACAATATTCTGAAGTTTTTTTCCATTTAAGTGCATTTTTAATTTTATTCTTAAGTGACATTTAATCTATGTATTGGTTATAACGTTGGCAATATACAAAATAATTATAAAAAAAGAAAGCCCTGATAACAGGGCTCTCCACGATGGTAGAGTTAAAACCAACAAAAAAATCTCTACTTCTCGTTATACATTTAATGTTCTTACTAAATATTCTACAGAATAACAACTAGTTCCAACACTTTTTATTCTAAATCTATATGTAGTATTTGGTAACAATGGTGTTGTATTTCCAACAGTATATGAAATATTTGCAGCAGTAGATATAGGAGATGCATTATCTGTTATAAATGCGCCATTAATTACAGCATATTCTACATCTATTTGAGTAACTCCTGAAGGAACATTAGCAAAATTTATTTTAACAGTAGTTGATGTTGTTGCTGATTCATCATGCCATATATGTGCAACAGATGAATCATAACAAGATGGATCTATAGCAAAGATAAATAATCTTTGTAATATTACATCCAACTTATCACCTTGATTTGCAACTAAAGTTTGACCACTTGAATTAGTCATTTGAATATCATTTCTACACCTATGTAAGCAATCAGTGCAAAATATTTCAGCACAATGTTCAGGATGCCCCCTCTTAGTGTTAACATCTGTACAATCTGTATAAGAGCATGGTGTTGTTAAAGCATGATCTTTACAAGCACAAGGTGATGATTTAGTATTTCCGCAAATTTGACAAGCCATTTTCTTAATTTTTAATTGTTAACATGTTGATGAATTTATCCAGTAATTAGGTCCTGCTGGTACATATTGTGCCCTTTTTCTAGTACCACCATCATCATAAGCATACCATCCTGCTGCTAATTCATAAACTGATTGTGCATTTGTACAACCTGATTGAGAATTATAAGCTTTTACTGTAGGATCAAATACAGTTCCTGTTGTATTCCATATTTCTATTGCAGCTGATCCAACTCCAGCACATGCTGTAGAAGATGAAGAAGCATCAAATGCAAATAATGTACTATTACTGTGCATTCTTGGACAATTTGATGTACTCGGAGCATTTAATAAAGATCCTTCTTTAATACCCATCATTGCTAAGAATGCTGCTTTTACTGAAGTATTCGTTGTACTCCAATCTATTCCATTCTCAAAATACATATGTGGAACAACATGATGATTCTCTAAACCTACTATTGTATTAGAACTTGTACCTGTACCCCCTGTATATGGATTAGTTCCTGAAGCAACTCCATCTAATAAGTATGCTTGAAGATCTACAGGGAATTGTACGCCACCTATTTTAGATCCAAAGAAATTTCTTGCAGGCATTTTAGCTCCAGTTGTAGCAGCTAATATTTGCAACGCTGCAGCTGCAGATTCATTGATAGACCCTGTAATCATATTTATAATAAAGTGATTATAAACAAATGGTATTGATCCTGTTTTCCAGTCTCCTGTTGCAGGATACTTAGCATGAATTGCTGAAGTCCAAGCACCAGCATGAGATGTTGTATCATTTATATTTAATACAGCATCAAAATCTTGTTTATACTCAGTATTATTTGTTGTACCACCTGATGTAGGTTGTGTAGGTGTAGTAAATCCATTAGCTAATAATGCACTACCATAATTACCATTAGTGTTTGTTTGATTTATAAACGAGAACACTGTAAAAGATGCCGGCCATGAACCACTTGATGCACTAAAATATCCAGGTAATGATTTCCATGTATCCCAAGTTCCTACTCCAGATGCAATATCTATACTAAGACTAGTTTGTCCATTTTGTGAATCTATAAGACCTCTAATATGTTTTATATAATCACCTGGTTCTGTTGTACCAGCTCCACCACTACCTAAAGGAATATAATGTACATTACCTGTATAACTAAATGTAGAAACTAATGCTGCTTTTATTGAATTAAATGTTTCTTTTATTTTTACAGCATCTGCAAAACTAAATGTTGTTGTATCTAAAAATACTACAATATCTTCATCTAAATGAGTTAAAGTTTGAGCTTTTACTATAGGTACATTTATAATAGCAGTTGTATTACATGCATTTTTAAACTTAACAGTAAAAGAATCAGATGTCCACTCAGTACCATCATTTGTATACTTAAAACAACCTTGTGTTGATGAAGATCCAGCAACATCATATGAAACAGTACCACTTGCAGGTTGACTTACAATTGTCCACAATGGTTGTACTACAGCACTACTAACATCTCCTATTACATTTATTTTACAATCTGTATTACCTCCAGTAGTACAATAGAACACTCCATATTCAGGATCTGGTAATAATGTTATTTGTTTACAGTCACAGCAGAATACTACTTCTGTAATTGTTTTAGTAATAGAATTTACCAAAGCATATGCATAAAATATAGTTCCAGTTGGAGAAGTTAAAGCACCAGCATATTTCCAACCACTATCTTCCATAGCAGTTGTCATTCCAGTTGCAGTATACGTTACGCCACCACATGCTATTGAATCAGTGGGATTATCTGAAACAAAGTCACCAGTATGAGACCATGCAACAGCCGGTGTTGTTGTTATAGTTGAATAAATAACAATAGGTGTATTTGTATTGTCAAATGTAGCTAACCATTGATATATATTTAATGTATCATTATATACTGCTAATTCAATAGAATTTGCACCTGATTTCTGATCTGTAATAGAACTAGAATATGAAGGTTGTTTAATACATAATGAAGTACAACTAGGAGATGAAGTAACTAATAAATCACCAGAACAAGTTGTAGTTATTCCTGCTTTAGTTGTCATTTGAAATTGTAACTGATAGGTTGTACCTGCAGTTAAACCAGAAAATGAACCAGAAACATTAGTGCCCCAGGTAGTATAAGTTTTTGTTTGTACAACAGAACCTAAAGAGTTTAAAAGATTTACAGCAATTGATGCACCTGAAGTAGTTGTTAAGCCTATGTTAGTATAAGTATAACTTATTGAATTTTCAGTAGAACTTGAAGAAGACAATGAAGGACATGGTGAACTATTTGTAACATTTAGATTAACTGTTTCACCACAATCATTTACATCATTACTAACAGCAAATTCAACTTTAACAGAAAGATTACTTGTTTTATCTACAGTACCTAAACTTACTAATTGTAATGGTGCATTATTTTGATACTTACCAGAAATATCAGCAAATGTTGTAAATACATTTAATGATGCATCTGTAATTGTAATTTTTGTACGTCTTCCTGTACCAGAATCACTATACCCTGTAGGTATGCTTGATCCTCTAAAATCTAATGATAAATGATCATATGCTCCAGAAGCTTTTCTTTTTATTGTAGCAATGCAAGAAAATTGTATATCTTTACAACCAGAAGGTGTAGTGTTAGCTTTTATATCAGCAACAGCAGCTCTCATATCATTTGTTGTTATCCATAGATTTCTAATTGCATCAGCTACAGTACGTGGAGATCCTGTAAAACCATTAATTAATCCCATGTTACCATTTCCATTCAACCTATTTTCTAAAGCTAAACCTTGTTGTTGATATGCTATTGCTTTTAAAAGATCAGAAGGCATACCTGTAGCTCTTCTTAATTCAAAATATGCTTTTTCAATTTCTAATGTTAATCTGCTTACAGTAACAGCTCCTGATAATAAATATTTAGAAACAACTCTCTCTGAACCTGACATAGATCCTGCACCTCTTGTTGTTCCGGCAGCAGCTGCATTAGGTGCTACTGGATTTCCATTTACATCAACTGCAGTAGGTCTTACTGTGTTTGCACCATATGCTGTAGCTCTTGCTCCACCTATTGTTGTACCACCTGCACTTCTTTCTAGATTTGCTATTCTTTCTTCATGATTTTCTAATGTATTTTGTATAGATGTAACAGAGTCTTGTAACCCTGCCATATAGTTTCCTATAGTAATAACCCAACCTGTATCAGTTGTTTCATCATATAATACTTGTTTTTTAATTCTTGTAGATCCTTGATCAAATTGAGCAGTTTCAGGTAATGGCATAGCATATGCTGTAGCAAATCCTCTAGGATCTGCAGCAGCACTTCTACTTAGTGCATCATCAGTTTCACATATTTTATCAATAATAAATTGTAATAATTCTTGTAAATTCTCAGCAGAACGCCCTTGACTTACAGTAATACACTTTTGTACAATACCGTTTATTTCTGAATCAGCAATTCTACCTCTTGTAGCAGCTCTTGCTGTATCACAAATTTCTTCTGCAATTTTTGCAACTACATCACTTATTGTATCCCCATTGCATATTTCAATACAATCTAGATCAGGTCCCTGCCAGACTACACAGTTTGAAGATAACGGACTACACCCGTTAGTATTATTAGATTTATTAGGTATCATAAATATATTTATTACAGTTGTAAATTAATACACGTGTACATTATAATATACAAATTTATTAACTAACAACCAAGTTGTTATTTCTTAAAGGCAATCTATTGCCAAATTTGTACAAACAGGTGTAACTTCATCTGAAAGTACTATATCTATTTTTTGTTGGTTACAGCCTCCAGTTGTTGTAAAACATTTACAACCATTGATTATATGTTTAGTATCTACACTAGCATGTGTAAAGTTAACAATTAAATTTCCTGATGCATCTGTTTTTCCATAATGTGTATTATCTATAAATACATCATAATCTTTAACTGCAGCACCATTTTTATCTTTAACTGTTATAATTAAAAGTTCTGAATCATCATTACATACATTATATCCAGCATCTTGATCACTATCATCTATTGTTAAATTAGCATATTTTACAAAAGCTCTTTGTTCTGAAGCAAGCGGTGCTGTTTGATTAACTCCTCCAGTTCCCCCATACTGACCTAATTGATAAGTAGTATTACCACCTACAAAGTCTGCTCCATCAGTTGCAACATTGGGATTATTATGATATCCATAGTTAAAACGACTGTTAGCATTATTTCCTGTTTCTGATATTGTCATAAAATTTGTAGAACCGTCAGACTGTACAAAATTAAATGTACCGTCTCTAGAAACTACAAGCCATATATAATCTCCAATATTTGCACCATTTTTTGGCAAACCTGGTCCCAAAGTATTTTGTCTTAAGTTGAGAAATGGATTTACTATAGCAGTTGGATCAATACCTCCCCCAGATATTTCAAGCCATCTATATTTACTCCATTGATTCCATTGTTGTGGTCCACTTTGCCTAAAAGGCAATCCATCATAGTTAAGAGCTCCATTATTATCTCCAAAAAATGCAGGACTATTATTATCAGCATCTCTTGTATTTAATATATTCAACCAATTTGCATTTCCTATTTCTGGTAAACCATCTACATCTCGCATAACAAACGCAAAAATTCTAGAAGCTGATGTTAATGTACTAATCAAGGGACCAAATACTGCACTAAGAATAACTACATTATAATTTGTTGCAGGTACATTTGGTGCACTACCTATTAGAATATCAGGTCTTTGAAGTCTTCTTGAAGAATATATTGTTTCTTCAAATTGCGCCCATGGAGGCACTGTACCACCTGCTGATATATATGTTTTAGTTTGAAACGTTGTAAATGTATAAGTAGATTCATTATATATTACTTTTGAATTTTCTTCCCAATCACATATTTCATTTACATTAACATGATTATCAAAATTTTTTGGACAACAAAATGTCATTCCATATTTACTTGATCTATACTCTTTATATGCAAGATCTGCAAAAGTTTGCTTAGTGCTTATTATTTTTTCTAATTCTTGATGATTGATAGTCATAATTTAACAACATATTTCACATGTAATCTTCTTAAGCTTATTAAGTGCAAAAGTATAAAGTTCCATGCCTTCATTAGGACTATTACAATATTCTACCTTAGCTTTTGCTGCATCTATTAGCGTTCTAATATATTTCATTTCTGCTAATAGTTTTTGCTGATCAGAGCTAGGCTCACAAGGTTTAACTTGTAATGAACAAAGTTTTTTATAATATTGAGATAGTATTTCTGATATTCTTAAATGATTATACTCTACAAAAGCTTTATCATGCGGAGAAACACTATACTTTATAATGAATATACCATCTTTAATAATAGCTCTTGTATTTGAGCAGTCTAAAGTTGTCAAACCTAAACTACATGCATTTAAATTTATTGTACCAAAACTATTCCATTCACCAGATAAAGATTTAGTAATATCTACTTTAATTAATTTAGGTGCATTAAATCCAGGAGCTGTAATTTCTAACTGTGGACAATCTACTAATAAATCCTTACAATATGTGCTTGTATCTGTTAATGTAAATATGTCACAATTAGACATGGTGGGAGCTTCTAGACTTAAAATGTGTTTACATGCCATTATTTTATCTCTTTAAATACTATACTAGTTATATAATAATATACAAAATATATAAAATAAAAGAAAATAAAAAAGGGGTAGAATTAATCCACCCCTCTTTTAGGTTATAGATATAGTGAGTTAACTACTAGTAGTCACCTCCAATTGCTTCAAGATCTGCAATAGAACTAACCACTGCTGATCCATCTCTTTTCATAATACCTGCTTGAATAGCTATTGCTACCCAGTCAGCATTAATTGATGTTGTAGCAGCAGCTGCTCCTGAACATGGAACATATACTACATAATGATATTGATCATTATTAAATGTTCCAGATGGATTATTAAATCTTGGCACATTATGTACTAAATGATATGCTCTATAAGCACCAGCACAAGTTACACCTGCACCATTAGGATCTCTTCCAATTTCTGCAATGATTTGATCCATACCTTCTTGTTGTCTCATTCTAGAAGAATCTCTTCTACCTTGATCATAAGGAGACTGTCTGTATCTTTCAGTTAAAAGGATATCTCTAGCAACAGTATCAGCAGAAATTCTTCTTTGCTTAAATTCAGTTGCACTTTCTGTGAAAGTTACAAAACCATTACATGGAACACAAGCTTCACCTGTTTCATCTTGCATTTGAACTATAGTTTTAAGATCTCCCATTAAATAGAAGTCTCTAGTATCAAATGAAGAATTACCAAATTGAGTTTGTAATTCACAACTATTTTTCATTGTAAACTTAATCTTATAAAGATCATCAACAGCCCAAGCACCAGAAACAACAGCACCACCAAGTACAGTTGGAGTTGCAGCACCTGCAGCTACACCTGCAGCACCACCTGCATAAATACTTTGCTCTTGTACAGCAGTTATTCCAGCATAAGCAGCACCAGCAGAAGAAATTTCTAATGTTGCAGTTGCAAATTTAGAAAGAATTGGATCATTGTTAAACTGGTCTCTTAGATTAATTGCTACAATTGATGGAGCAATACCTACTTTTGAACCTGCTGTCTGTACTCCACAACACATGTCTATGTTATTTGGATCATATGTATAGGTTGTACCACCTACAACAAAACTTGTAGCTAAAGCACCTGTACCATCTTGAGCATTTGTAGCTGGCATTGGTAAAGCACCGTTTAATGTAGCATATGCATTATGATTTATATATCTTAATACTGCCGTTCCTTTAATATCTGCTCTAAACATAGGTTGTACATCACATGCAAAACATGATTGATCAACAGCAGTAGGTTTAATTACTAATTCACCTATATCTGCAACTTCTGTTTCACATGTAGTAACCCACATGCTAGATATATATTTACTCATAATCATCTTTGATTTAGATGATTCTTTATAACCACCCATTCCTGGATTGTTACCAATTCTGTCATTAGTCTGAAATGCAGCTTGTGCTAAATAAAAACCTCCTTTATTGTTAGCAATATCTGCAGCATTCATAATGCCAAAATCACTTGCTAATACAGCAAACTCTCCAACAGTAGTTAGATTTACTGAGTTTTGTGTATTTGTTTGTTCGTGCGTTTTAGCTAAAAAAGCTTTGCCAAACGCGTGATTGAAATAACTCATAACTTAACGTTTTTTAAAATTAATAAATATTGATATAATAATATAGCACTATGCTATATATATAATATACTAATTAATCATATGATTACCATATAATTAATTATTTTTTTCTGCTTGCTGGGATCCTCTGATATAATTATTTACATCAGCAACATCACCAGCAAGTATTGAAACTGTTTCATCTACAAGAAGTTCAGCTATATCATCTTTAAATTCACATTCAACATTTACAACTGAGATACCTGAATTTTCATCAGCACCTAAAGTAGGATCAGTACAACCTTCAAATTCTACAAGACGTGGTTGCCTATAGTATTGAAAAATAGTATTTTCTATTTCAAAGTCATCATTTGTATAAACTCTCAAAGAATTACCTTGAAAAGTACAGAATGTTTCAGACCATTCAAAGCTTGGTTTTTTTAACTGATCTCTTAACATTAAATTTACATTTCCTGCTTCAGCTAAATAAACCTGCATTGCACGTCCTTTTGGATCTTCTTTACAACATTCCTTTTTTGCATAAGTAGTTACTTTTTTAAATTCTAAAAAATCATCTGCTACTCCATCAAAAAGATTATATTGTACACTTTGTAATGCAGCTTCGCCTGGACCTAAAGCCAATTCTCTCAATAAAGGTTGTAAATCATCAATCCGTCTTTTAGACATTTCATCTCCTTCTTTAAATTGATTAGTGCCTCTTAATTGTCTTCTACACCACTCTATCTGAGCTTTATTAAATGCTTCAACTATTTGCCAACACTCAATGTTGTCAAAATCATTACTAGCTAATTTATTTAACCTTTGTCTAACTTTAATTTCCAGTTGAGTATTGTTCATAATTTACATATTCCAATAATATTCTACATCATTAAGCAACTTAACTAATTGCTCTTCATTTATAGGGTTTTTAAAGTAATGTAACATGTCTTCTGTAGTTTTACCTATTCTACCACTTTGATAAAAATATGTACCATCAGCACCTAGTTTTATAAAGTTATAAAAGACTGCATCTTTAATTGCTGATTTAATTTTTAAATCTTGCATATCCATTCTAGAAGCATCTAAAAATGATTGAGCAGATCTTCTTTTATTATTATCTGAACCAAATCCATGAATAAAATTATCCATATTTTCATAGATAATATCATTTGGTACAGATTTATTATATTGTACACTATCTGCATCAACTATTTTAGCAACATAAAATAATTTACTATTGTCACTATCATACATATTTGCTAGTGCAGCTAATGCTCTATTTCTTAATTTAGATATTTCAGTTCTTGAACTTACAGTATCTTCTAATTTATCTAAATAGAACTTAAAACTACCTTGCTGTTTTGCAGCTCTTAAACTAGGTGCAATAATTGAAAATCCACCTGCTTCAATTGCATAAAGTTTTATTAAATCATAAGGGTCAGTTGAAGGATCTAAATATAAAGGTTCATTACCAACTCTTAAACTAATTTTACTCCAAAAGTCATGATTATCATGTCTTAACAATTTAACTTTATTCCAAAACTCAGCATCTTCTGCATCTATAATATTTGCTGCTAAATCAGCTTCTAATTGTGCTACAGCTTTTCTTATCTCTCTAATCTTAGCATGTCTTTCTGCTGTAGGTAATTTCTTTACTTCCGGTGCAAATTCATTTAAACCTGTAACATATCTTTTTATACCATTAATTTCAAGACATGTTAGTTCTTCTTCATGAACTACTCCTTCAAAAAGTGACATTGCATAATTTTCTAATCCCATATTTTCATGAGACTGATCAAAGTAAACTCTGATTGCAATGCTTTGATTTTTTCCTTCTTGATACTTTTCAATTAATGTAAAGTCTTTTTTAACATCTATTGGTTTAGTATCTATAATTTGTTCAACTATTTCAGTTGTTTCTTTTGTAACATTAGTTTTTTTCTTTGCCATTTTAGTTAGGTTTTAAAATTAAAAAAAAGATAAAAGAGGGGAACTTGTCCCCTCCTTAATCTATAAATAAATATTAGAATGATCCTCCAGTTACTGGATTCTTCATTACTATTTTAAGGACTTTAGTCGGATCTTTTACCCATACAGCTGGAAAGGTTTGAGTCATGTAAACTCTATACCCATTAAACTGTCCAGATGAAGCAAATCCTTGTGTTCTACCCATGTAGTCCATTGTACCATTTTGGTAGAACCATTTTAATTGATTATCCCATGAAAGTTTCAACAAGTGAATGTTATCATTTCCTGTCTCAGTAACGTCAAAGATAATAAAGCTATAAGAGCTTAAAGGTCTTCCGTCAATAAGTGGATTCTCAATATCATTAGTATGTAAATTATCAAAAGCAGGATTTAATACAAATCTTACATTTGCTAAGAAAGGAATTACATATGAAGTAAATGCAAATCCAAATCCTAAATCCATTCCTGATCCTGTAACAATACCGTTATTATCAGCATTAATTACATACTGGTTTCCTAAACCTGCTGCTTCTGCTGCAATAGCATCATTTACAAGCTTCATACCACCAATACCTGTTTGAACAATTAATGTTCTTTGTGGATCTGGCCCTTCTAATTCAACTTTACCTTGATAGAAATTATAAAGTTCAGACTTAAACATATCTAAGCTGAAAGAAGACTTATTATAGATTCTCTTGTAAGAGTTATCTAATTGCTTCCAAAGACCTACAGACATTCTAATATCATCTGGTCCATCTTGTCTAACTCTACCTCCGTGTCCCCACATTAGGTAAGTCTCAATATCTGCTGCAATTTTGTTTAAGTGTGCAGCTTCTAAGTTTGTTAAGAAAGTTCTTGTTAGGTTTCCTTCATCAAATGCTCTTTTTACATAATCAGCACCCATGATCTCAACCATGCTTTCTAAAGAAGAAACAGATGGATTTACATCTTGATCAAAAGTTCTCCAAATTTCTGTAACTGGAATAGTACCGTCAGCATTCATTCCACCTTTAAGCATTAAGTCTGCTCTTGATGAAACTGAATAGTGAACGTGTGCTTCAGCTCCTCCTACAAAGTTGTAGAACTCTCTAAATCCTGTTCCTGTTTCAATATCTGAAAATCTTTCTCCGTATTCTCCTCTTGCGGAACCTTTTCTAAAAAATTTAGTTCCTGACTTTAAGTATTTATCAGCTAAACCTGCAGTGTTATCACTGTTTACAAGTTGTACAGTATAAACAAATCCGTCACCTGATGGAAGAATGTCTTCCGCAGTAACATAAAGTTCTTTACCATTATACTTGTCATAAGTAATAATATCTCCATGTCCAAATGTTCTCTTACTTAAAAGAATTTTGAATGTTTGCCCATCTACTCCTCTGATAGTTCCTGTAGCGTCAAGTACGCCATCAATCTTACCTAAAGAATATGGTAGGTCTTGTGCAATGGGAGTTTGCCATTTATACTCACCTCTAGCGTTGTCTACCATAATTGTATTCTGACCTCCAAATGAAGCTAATTGATACAAAGGCATCTCTACCTTTTGTGTCATAGCCCATAGATCAACAGGACCCATATCCATAGGTTCTGCTGATCCCAACATTGCTGTTAAGTGGTAAGAATCAATATGAGAACTAGCCTTGTAGTTTGTATCTCTTAGGAAAATCCCATTATTTAAAACTGGTGTTGCCATAATTGATTGTTGTTAATTGATTAATATTCTTGTTAATTGTTATACTTTTTTAGGTCTATAATAAATAGCCTACTGTTATGTTAAATTTGCCTGATGAACCGTTATAGTCTGCATCTGCAATATTGATTCCAATAGGTGCATTAGACGTAGTGTCAATGTATAGACGACCAACATTAGCATCTGTTACATAACCTGCACCTCCTGCTAAACTACCAAGAGCTATATTACCTGTAATAGTTACACCTCCAGCAGTTATAGTAGTTAAAGCAGCTCCACCACTAGTGATGTTCTCTACTTTTTCTATAATTACGTCAGTGATTGTAGCACCTTTAGGTACATTATCAGTCACAGCTAAAGTAACATCTCCTTGAGACTGCCCATCTGTATGGTCATACGTTGCTTTGACAAAATATTTTTGTGGATTTCCCATGATTAAAAATTATTTAAGTGTTAATATTCTAGTTAATTATTTGTTTTTACATTCTTTTAAAAATATTATTTCCTCTTGGTATTCTTCTAGGAGCCTTTTTCCTAGTAGCATTTTCTTGCTTTTCTTGCACTGCTGAAGAAACTTTATTAGCTTGTGCAGATTTTAATTTTCTAACTGTATCTGCTACTGCTTTGTTTTCTCCTTTCTTCATTATATTACTCTTATATCCTTTTGGATCTGCTAGTAACCATAATGCTTCTGTTATCAAAGGATAGTTTGGTTCTACAAACTGATACTTTTCTAACAAGTGCCCCAATAGGTTTGTGTTCTTTCCACTAATTGATGGATATGCTGGATTTACTAGACCGTTATATAATAAATTCTGCGTCTTTCTATCTACCTTAACCTCTCCTACTCTACCATCTTTTAGTGTATTGTACACATTCTGCATATAATTTTTTGATGCTTGTGCTTGCTTTCTTTTCTTCATTTCTTGTTCTTGAAGCTTTCTAGCAATTACTTTTTCTTGCATCTTATCTAACTTTGGCTTAAACTTTAAAGCTTGTTTTTCAAGTTTTCCTAAGTCTTTCCAAACATCTATTTCTTCTTCAATCTCTTCTGCTGTACCGAAACCTGTTGCTCCCAAAAAGTCTCTTACTATCTTTTCTTGATCTTTTTCTTTCTTAGGATTTAACTCTCTTACTTGTTCTACATGTGATAATGCACCAAATAAGCCTTTTAAATCTTTACCTCCGTCAGCTACATATCTTGCAGCTACTTGTAATTCTTGTGGCAAACTGTCAAAGAACTGTTTAGGAGTTTCTTTCCTTACTGCTCTTGCTCTTTCATCTAAGTTAGCTTGAATTAATTCTTGCCAATCCTTAGCTGTGTATTCATCTAACTCTTTTCCATCATCAAAAGCTAATAGTTTTTCTTCATCTATTAACTTTTTAAATACATCAGATACACCTTCAATCTTTCTTCTCCCTCTTTTCTTTTGTTCTATTTGTTCTTCTTCAACTATATCTTCTTCAACTCCTAGAACTTCATCTATATTTACAGGATCTTTTTTTGCTTCAACTTTTACTTCCTCTTTCTTTTCTTCTACTTTTTCTTCTACTTCTTCTGTTTCAGCTTTTACATCCTCTTTAGTTTCTGTTTCTTTATCTATAAAAGAAACATCTACTGGCTTTCTTTTGCTAAAAATATTTGGTTTTGCTGGTTCTTCTGGTGTTGTTATTGATTCACTCCCAGGAGCTCCTCCAAATATTTCATCTAAGTTGACATCTACTTTTTCAACTTTAGTTTCTTCTACGGTTTTATTTTCTTCTGCCATAATTTTTTGGTTTTAATTATTACTACATTAATAATATA
>TARA_R100000734_G_C3319258_1_pt1 | contig 14363 bp, 14 predicted proteins | sample TARA_R100000734 | Tara Oceans TARA_R100000734 (sample SAMEA2623290) | marine metagenome | biome: marine biome (ENVO:00000447); feature: surface water layer (ENVO:00002042); material: "saline water (ENVO:00002010), including plankton (ENVO:xxxxxxxx)" | depth 5 m | reverse complement strand
TCATAGAAGCCAACAGAGCAATAAGACAAGTCAAAGCACTTAAAGAAGGCATGTTGTTTCATTTACAAAATTACACCAACGACCCTAAAGTAAAAAAATGGCGTAAAAGCATTGGCAAAGGACCAACTGATACACTTACACAAGCAGATTTATCCAAAGGTGATTTAAGTTTTTTTGCAGGTAAATTTTTTGACAGCATACTTTCACAGAATGAATATGGCACTGGCCACTTAGACAGACTTATACAATCAACAACAGCAATACATTGGGGCAGAATGATTGACGAACCAATGACAGAAAGACATGGTTGGAACTGGTGGGACAGGATTGGCAATGATGATGAAAGCAATATTAGATTGTTAAATGAAATAAATGCAATGGCCAAAGATCCTGCATACATGCCTAAAATGGAAAGTAGCATGGAGCAAGACTTTGTGTTGTTTGCAAGACAAAGCATGAACAGAATGGTTGATGAAAACCAAATTGCTGGCGGTAAAATGAGTCACTTTAATTTGTCTGTAAAACCAATCTTTAATAAATTTAGACTTGAAAGATATATTAAAAAACATGGCAGAGAAAATGCAATCCAAAGATTGGTAGATGCATATGATGATGCAACTGTAATTAATATTTTTAAACATGACAAAGCAAGAGAACAATACAATGTATCAACAGATAGTTTTGAAGTAAGGACTGGTAACAAAGCATTAAGTGAACTTGAAATAACAAAATACAAACAACTACTTGCTGAAAATGACATTGACACAATTTTATATTCAAGAGCTGACAAAGATTTTGCACTTGATGATTTAGGCAACACAAACTTTAGGATATTTAAAGATGGTGCATTACATCATCAAATTATAAAAGATTTTACACAAGAAGATTCATTTAACATGATGTGGACACAGTTTAACAAGTTAAGCAGGAACCACGCATTAGTTAAAAAGTTTGGTGCAAGACCAAGAGAATGGTTTAGAAAATTTGAACAACAAATAAAAAGAGATCCTGTATTAAAAGAATATCATGGCATAGCAGAATGGCGTGACTTAGAAGCAGGTATAAAAGCATTTGTTGATAATAGACAAATTGCTACACACCGTGTTGGTAGAGTACTTACATTTGTTAAAAACTTACAAGTGTTGAAACTAGGTGGTATTCCTTTTGAACAAATATTCCAAGAAACATTTTTTGCATTTGGCAGAATGAAACAAAATGAAAGATACAGAGGTAAAAATCCATTTAAGTTTATGGCCTATGATGCTTTTACAACTGCAAGAAAAAATCCTCGTGCGGCATTAAAATTTGCAAGATGGGATGGTATTGCAATTGAACATATCAGTGGTGCATTGGCCAATAGATTTTTTGGTGGTGATGTAACAACTAATTTACAAATGGATAGAGCATCAACATTTTCTAGACGATTAGCAAACAGATGGTTGCAAATTACACAATCAACTGCATTGAGTGATATGCAGGCAATGAAAAGTTATGGTTATTTAAAAGGTGACATGCATGACTTTTTATTAGAAGCACAACGCAAATATAAAAATGCTGGTGAAAAAAGTGCATGGGATTGGGCAACTAAACAACCTGATTACAAAATAAGAATGACAGAATTAAATGAAGCAGGCATTGGCAGAGACTTGTTTAATCAAACTGCAAGAGACACTGCAAATGGCAAACTTATAGACAAACGCACAGGACATTTTGATCCGTTTTTGATTACAGACCAAGGTAAAACTTTGAGTGCGAGAGGTTACACAGCATATGACACATGGGTAAGTTATTTCCAAAACAGAGTTGATGCAATGGGAAGAATGAGAGCAAACCAATATCAATTAGAAAAGTTTTTATTCACTGTGCGTAAAGACCAAGACACACTTAACATGATTAAAGGTGCATTGTTTCAATTTGCAAGTTTCCAATTAGGTTTTCATCAAAGAGTTTATCAGCGTGATATGAAACTTGGTGGTTACGGCAGAGTTGCATCTTCATTTGCAATGTTAACAAGCATTATGTATTTGGGTGCTGTTACAAACTGTCAAGTAAGACAGGCTGGTAGAGGCAATGGTTTGTACAGTTGGACAGATCCTAAATTACACAAATGTGCATTTTTAAGAACAGGTACACTTGGTAAATGGGCAGTAACACCTTTTATACAAATGTTACCAGAATTACCATTTGAAATAGCAAGTGCAGGTAGCACAGCAGAAGCAATGTGGCGTGCATTGAGAAGAACATACACAGATGGATATGGTCCTGCATTATCACAAGCAATTGAATTAATGATATTTGGATCTGGTGCATTGTTAAGTCCAATGTTTGGCGATATTAAAGGTGGAGCAAAAATGTTAAAAGAATTTGGCGGCAGTGCAATTGACACTATTAAACCAAGTATGCCAGGTTTGAATTATTTTATAGACATGATTGTTGATTATTATGATGCAACATTTGATCCGTCAGCATATCGCAGAAAACAAAAGCGTGAAGCAAAAGAAAACGCAAAAAGGGTAACACCAGAAGAATTTTTGATTGAGGAACCAAAGAAACTTTTAGAATGGGTAGAGGATACTTTTTAATAAATACTTACGAGGATTACATTAAATTATGGCAGTTTCAAACACAACACCACGCATAAAATACACCGCAAATGGCGGTACTACAGACTTTCCATTTAATTTTGAAATAATGGATAAGAATGACATACAAGTTTACAACGATACCACGCTACAAACATTGGGCACAAAAGCAACAGCAATTGCAACAGTAGCCGCAGGCGCTGTAACAAGCATTGCAGTTGGCACAGGAGGCACCAATTACACAATAGCACCAACAGTATCGTTGATAGGGGGCGGTGGTTCTGGTGCAACAGCAACGGCAACAATAAGTGGAGGTGCAGTAACATCTATCACAGTTACCAATGGCGGCACAGGTTACACCACTTCCCCTTCTGTTACTTTTCAAGGTGGTAGTAATGCAACAGTGTATGAAATAAATGATACCACAGACGGCACATCATCTACAGGCACAGTTGCATTTAGAGATCCACCATTGAGCGGATCTATTTTTATAATCAGCAACAGAACACCAAGCAGAACAACAGACTTTTCAAATGGTGGTGTAATTAGTGCCGCAACATTTAATGAAGAATTTGACAACTTAAACATTGCCGCAAGAGACAACAAAAAATTTAGAGATGAAGCAATCAGAGTTGCTGTGGAAGATTCAACTAATTTTCATGCAAATGGTGAATTGAGTGTGTCATTGACATTACCAACAGTTGCAAACAGATCAAACAAATATTTGGCATTTGATAGCAGTGGTAATGTAACAGCATCTACAACAGCATCATCATTAAATGATTTGACAGATGTTGACACCACAGGTGTAGCAAATGGTAAAATATTAAAATACAACGGTGCACAATGGGCCATTGCTGATGACAACAATTTTTCTAACACAGATTTTGACACAAGGCTTGCAACAAAAACAACAGACGATTTAACAGAAGGTAGCACAAACAAATATATAAATGGCAAAACAACTGACGATTTACCAGAAGGATTAACTACAGGTTCAAATTTATATTACACAAGTGCAAGAGCTAACACAGACTTTGACACAAGATTAGCAACCAAAAACACAGATAATGTTGCAGAAGGTTCAACAAATTTATACTACACAGATGCAAGAGTGGCTACAAAAGTAGGCACAATGAACATTAATGATTTAGCAGATGTTAACACAACTGGTGTAACAAATGATCAATTCTTAAAATACAATGCATCTGCAAATGAATGGCAAGTAACAAGTGGTACTGCCGCTACAACTTTGATTGGTGATTTGGATGTAGATGGATTTAAAATTGTTAACAACAATACAGTGCCAGACTATGGTATTAGATTACATGATGAAAAAGTAGAAGTTGGTATTGGTGGTCCGTACAACAGATTGCATGGACAAATTGATACTACTAATTGGAACAATGCTTCTGCATTAACACTTGCGTCAAGCGTAAGCACCAGTGGTTCTTACATACATTTATTTGATAGAGCTGGCAGTAGTACATCTGCAACAAGATATATTAAAACAAATTTATCAAATAATAGTTACACAACACCAAGCGTTGGTGACACTGTTACACAAACAAACAGTGGTGCAACTGGTAAAGTTTGGAAAGTTTATCCAGGTACAATAAAAGGATTTTTATTAAGCAACATTACAGGCACATTTACAACCAACAGCAGTGACACATTAACAAACACAACAACATCAACTGCAATGGGTGTGTATCCTAGTGCAATTGAATTGATTGCTGATGGTGACATACACATAGTTGCTGGTGGTGTAGGAAGTAAAATTATTTTTGGTAGTGACGATGAAAATCCAGACACATGGTTAGAATTTCCAACAGGAAAAGGCAGTGATGGAGAATTTTTAAAAATGTCAGGTGGTGAAGCAACATTTACATCACATGGTTTAAACATAAATGACCTAGGTGATGTAATATTATCATCACCAACTGGCGGACAAGTTTTACAATTTAATAGCAGTGGACAATTAATAAACACAACAATAAGCACAGGTGGATTAACAGGTTTAGTTGATGACACATCACCACAACTTGGCGGACAACTTGACGCCAATGGTCATGAAATTGATATGGGTGCTAATATTATTTCTGACACAAATGTTGGACAATGGAATACAGCATATGGTTGGGGTGACCACAGTGTAGCAGGATACTTAACAAGTGTACCAGCACAATCATTTGCTTCATTAACAGGCAAACCAACCACAATATCTGGTTACGGAATTACAGATGCATTTGATGGTGCATTTGGTTCATTGTCAAGCAAACCAACTACACTGTCAGGTTATGGAATTACTGATGCACAAGCAACATTGGTAAGTGGCACAAATATAAAATCAATAAATGGCACTACACTATTAGGCAGTGGTGATATTACAATTTCAACTGGTGGTTTAAGCAATGTCGTAGAAGACACAACACCACAACTTGGTGGAGATTTAGACACACAAACAAATGCATTAACAGGAACAACTGTAACACCATCAACTGGCAGTTATGGTGGATTTAGTTCATCAGATTCAAGAGCAGTAAGATTACAAGGTCCAACAGCAGGCAAAGATCATGCAATCATTATGCAACAAGGCACAGGTTCAAATGTTGGTAAACAAAATCTTGCTTTTGTAATTGACACAGATGGTTCATACTCAGGTGTAAATCACGGTGGTGGTAACATTGGTTCTGGTTTGATTTATTCACCATTGAACATACAAATTAGAGACAGAGGTGAAAGCACCAAAACAAGAACAACATTTGACATTGGAGTTCCGTATAGAGGTAACACTGGTTCAACAATTACACAAGGTTCAGTTACAGGTAAACTATTAGATGTAAACACAACAGACAGAAAAATTTATTTACAAGGTGTAAGTGGTGGTAGTTTTGCAACAAGCACAGCAACCACAGGTGTTGTAACAGGTACAGTAACAGCAGTTAATTCAATTGGTACAAATGCAGTTGAACTTGAATATGACACAGATTTTAACAGCACAGCCGCAACATCAGATTTAGCAGACATTGGTTTTGCAAGATTCAGTGCAAGAGATGTACTTAACACAAGAGGTATAAGAACATCAGAACCAGAACTACACTTTGAAGCAGGTAGAATAGCACTTGAATCCAACGGCACAAAAATGATTGATTGTGAAGATGATGGAAGTATCAAAGTAGTTACTCGTGCATCCAACAAACACATGGTATTCAAACCAGACCAAACAGGTGCAGGTGATTCAAGTGACAACGGACCATACAGTGGTTATGGTTGGGGCGGTGGAGCATTCCATTTAAATGGTGTGCAATCAATTGAAGCAGGCACAGACACACCTAATACAGATTTACTTTACAACACTGGTATACAGATCAATGGTAAAACAGATGATGCAAGAAACGCCGCAAACTGGCCTACATTAGCATTTAGCCATTTAGACAGTGGTGGTAGTGAAACCAGTGGCACAGACACAAGAGTAACCAATGCACAAGGTTATGGTAATGTTTGGTTTATGCGTTACAACCAAGACAAAGATGATGCAAATCCATCAGCAGTAGAAAACATGCAAATATTGGGTGGTTTCTTTGGAGGTGGTAGTATTGGTAGCAATGGTTGGAACAATGGTGACTTTAGTAACTTTCCAACAAGTTACAAATCTGCGGCGGCAACAGCGGCCATGTATATTAGAGCAACAGATGATTGGACAGAAACATCATATCCAACAAGATTAGAGTTTAGTGCAACACCAAGTGGTGCAGAAGACAAACTGAGTGTTTGTGACATGAATGGTGACTCAATGGTTGTCAATCCAAAAAATGCAAACATTGACTTTGTGGTGCATGGTGACACTAACGATGATGTGTTAAAAGTTGATGCAGGTAATGAAACTGTAACAGTTGGCGGAGATTTAGTTCAAACAAACAAATCATATGCAACTTGGAAACTAAATTCAAATATGAACACAAACGCAAGTGCAAACATAACTGATATGACAATTATAAACAGTGCAAACATCACCCACAGCAGTGGTACATTTACTGTAACAAAAGCAGGTTTATATCAAATAAATTTCACAGGAACATTTACTACAAGTGGTGGTGAAAGACAAGTTGGCGTTACAATTAAAGTAAATGGCAGTGGTGTGTTAAGTGCAAGAGACCAAGTTGCTGATGTTGAAAGTGGTAATAATTTTGGTAGTGCCACTGTAAATGTTGTGCAAGAACTTGCTGTAAATGACACAATTAATTTTGAAATAAATCAATCATATGCAGATGGTAACATTAGTGCATACGCAGATTTAACAAACGGAACAATATGCAAAGTGGCTTAAAAATGAATGAAAAAGAAACAGATAGATTAACATTAGTAGAAGTGCAAGTTGCTAAAATAGAAACAAAATTAGATATACTTGCCAACAACCACCTACAACATCTACAAAATGATGTTACCAATCTTAAAAAAACACAGTGGTGGACATTTTCAACATTGGTAGGTGTGTTAATTAGTGTTGTTGTTTTATTAGTTCAAGCAATGTTGTAATGCATCCAATAATAATAAACAGTAGAACAATCCAAGATATAGCTCATGCAACTCATTCAGTGCGTGTATCATGCCCTCATACTTTTTTACCAAGTTTAAGATTAAGAGTTTTTATGCGTAGCGGACCGCAACCCAAAGATTACAACAATATAAAAACATACATGTTTCATAAAAAAGGCATGTTTGTGATAGGCATCAACAAATGGAATGGCATGCCCAAAGAACTTAAACACATGCGTTACATTATGAAAGATATTCCTTTTGTAGCATTGATAAACAATACTTCATTCAAAGGTGAAAACTTAGACAAGTGTAAAATGGATTTGTTGAAAAATAATATTGATAGTCGTGTTATAGATGCTTGGACACACAGCAGTGAAACATTGAATAATTATAGTCCAAAACCTATTTGCTTTGGACTACAATCAAGTGGTTATATATTGATGTTGCAAGGACCGTTTCAAACATACAACAAAGTGCCAGGATATGTTTATCCCGCTGAGTATATGAAACCCCGTCCTTATGTTACTAAACTTTCTTCTTATTAGCCTCACGCAATTTTGCAACAATAGTTAAAGGATCTTCCATCACAGGTTTGTCCTGTTGTTGTGTTTCTCCTCCAACTGCTTCTGTAATTTCTTTTGAAATTGAATTGGTGTTTGTGCGTGTTTGCACAATAGGCCATCCTTTTTTGCGACCTAATCTTTTTAAATGCAAACGAATTGTTTGTACAACTTCATCAGTAACACCGTCAAAGTTGTCTTGTCTGTCTGCCATGTCGTTGTGTATTTTTGTTACAACGCCGTCATTATCGCACCACACACTTAATCTTGTGCCAGATGATGCACCCAAACTAATTGCATGTTCCAATGCAGATTGCACAGCAACCATTTCTGCCAAATGTATATCCGTTGTTGGTAATTCAATTGTGGTTGCTTCAATTGGTTGTTTGTTTTCTGTTTGTGTCTTGTCTATTCCGCAAGTTTCAAATGTAGTCATTCTGCCAGCGAACCCTGACTTGCAAGAGTCGTCTAATTGTTTTGCAGATGTATAATATGTAATTTTAGCCATAATTTTTACCTTTCATAAAGTACTACTATTTAGCGAGATAAATATTTGCATGGACACACAAAAAAAATTTGATGAATTTCAAAACGAACTTAACCGTCCAATTACAATGGACTTAACAGAATTGCACAAGACCAAACCAGTTGTGCAGATATGTACGCCCGCATTTGGGGGTATGTATTATCATGCGTACTATCAAAGCATGATGGATGCGTTGCGTGTGCTGGGTAATGCTGGCATACAAGTAAACACATCAACAATAACAAACGAAAGTTTAATAACACGAGGTAGGAATATTTTGGTTGGCATGTTCCTAGCACAACCAACAGCAACGCATTTGCTTTTTATAGATGCTGATATTGGATTCAAAGGTGATTACATAGTTAAAATGCTATGGGATTCAATGCGTGATGATGTTGACATAGTAACAGGTGCATATCCTAAAAAAGGTATCAATTGGGAAAGCGTAGTCCGTGCTGTAAAGCGTGGCGAATGCGATGCAAGAATGATTGAAAAACACAGCAATAACTATGCAATAAATTTTAAAAGCGAAACAATGGACATGACAAATGGGTTGATAGAACTACATGATGCACCCACTGGCTTTATGATGATCAAACGCAGTGTGTTTGAAAAAATGATAAAGGCATATCCGCAATTGAAATATGACAATGATGTAAAAAATTTACACCCTGATGTTGTTGCAAACAGTTATGCATTTTTTGACACGGGCATAGAAGGCGAAGGTGCATTAAGTTTTGTAAAAGATTCAAGACGCTACTTGTCAGAAGATTATTATTTTTCAAGATTGGCACAAAATCTTGGATTAAAAATTTGGTTGGACCCACGCATCAGTTTGGTGCACATGGGCACTTATGCATTCAATGGGGATGTATCTAAATTATTTGCAATGAAGGAAGATGAAAATGAAAAAGAAATATAAATCAATAGATGGACAAAAACAGTCTGTGTTATGGACTGTGTATCACACTATTCTTGCAGTTGAACTTGGCATTATAGTGGTAATAGAAGGAGTTGAGCTATGGCTAAGCCTCTTGTAAAAATTGCAATACAAACAGAAGCAGATGATTTTGGAAAACAACATATCATCATGCAACCAGATAATATGTTTGTATTAACATATGAAGGCAAACCTGTAGTAATAAAAACACAAAATGAATTGGCAGAAGGTGCAAAATATCAACGCACTGCATTTGCACAAGAAGGTACTGCTGTAAATTTAGCAAAGAAAATGAATAAAATATTTAACACAGATCAATTTGACTACAAAACGATATAGGAGCAAACATGACAGAAGCAGAAAAAAAACTAATGAAAAAAATACAAGAAATACAACAAACAATTGAAGACACAGTAACGCAAATTGCTTACAAACAAGATTCAGTGCAAAGATATAATAATGAAAAAAAGAAACTTACAATGGCACTTGAAGTATTACGAGAGCTCAAATAATTTATTAAAAGTTGTATCCAACTGCGGCTTACCATCCAACACATGTGCTTGATTTTCTATCAGCACATGGCTGTAGTGTTTCTGCAACATCTCAATTGATGTACCCATTTGCAGTGCAACAGCACCCCAATCACCTTTGGTGTCTATAATTTTTTGTGTAGCATAGGTATGGCGCAAACTGTACATGGTACGCTTTTCATTGTTGGCGTTGTATTCTAAGCCACTCCAACGAATCCAATTGCCAAATATATTGCTAAAGTCTACAACCTGCCACAATCTATTGTGCAACTTGTCGTTGTGTCTTTGCACACGCTTGTTGATAATGTCTGTAGCAAAAGCATCTACAAACACACGGCGTTGATTCGTTTTGCCATCTATGGTTGCAATATAACATTGCTGGCCACTAACTATAAATTTTTCTAAATGCTTTGCACCCAAGTTCAGCAGTTCTTCATTTCTACAACCAATATGCAATTGCAGTAGTACATAGTCTCTTAAATCAATACGCCTGTTGCGTATTCTATCATCTGGTGCTGTGTCTATGTATTCTTGCAGTTTGTCTTTGATAATAGGTATCTCTTGTTTTTGAAAGTCTGGTCTGCGATTTTTTGCAGTTGGGGCACTAATACTAGGCACTTCTGCTTGTAAGCACATGCCATTATTGACTGCTGTCTTAAACACCTGTGCAAGTGCATTTAGTTCTAACCTAATGGTGTTGTCGCTGGGCACTGTTTTTAGATAGTTTGTTTTACGCCAACGCTTGTAATCTGTGATGTGTTTGATTTGAAATTCATTGATGCTTTTGTCCTTAAAAAATGGCTTCAAGTATCTTTCAATATGGCCAGTGTTGGTCCTGTGTTTGCGATATGCTGATATGCTGTTGTCCTTGTTGCTGGCCAAGTCTTTGATGTACATGTCTGCAACAGCAGTAAAACCATATGTGCGAATCGCTATGCCTTGTTTTTGTTTGTAGCGACTTTCATCATACAAGTTGGATGCAAATTGTTTGGCTTCATCTAAGTTGCTGGTGCCTGTGCTTTGCCTAATAGGGCGTTCGCCTTTTAGGTTGATGTATACCTGCCATTTATCGCTATTTTCTCTCAAATGCAATGTAATGGCGCCATCTCTAATTGTGTGTTTCTTCATGTGTAAAATATGTGTAAAGTCTATAACAAAACATTGCAAGAGTAAACTATCAATATATGGCTTGTTTGCTTGTTTTTTGTTGTATTTGCTGTGTTTTTTGGGTGAAAGCCTTTGTTACAAATGTACCTGTTTAGCATATTATTGTTAGTTCTATTGGGTTTTAATGATCAATAATTGATATGTGTAAAGAATGTGTAAGCACTTTTTAGTGGTGCCGCCTGCCGGGATCGAACTGGCTACCTGATGATTACAAATCAACTGCTCTACCAAATGAGCTAAGGCGGCATATAAATGGTGCTTTAATCCTATTTTAAGCACCTTACAAGCGCCACAAATATAATTTACAACACTTTGTATATCAAGTATAAAAACTTATGCCTAAATACACGATCAGATACACGCATTTTGTTGAGGTTGAATGGGGTGCTTTTAAAGAAATAGAAGCAGACAACATTGAAGAAGCAGAAAAGATTGCCATTGAAGCAGGTAAAAACAGTGACTTTGATGATACAGATGAATCATCAAATCCAGATCCTATTAGAGCAAATGGTAGATGCGTAATATATGACGGCCACATTGGATGGGATTTGCCAGACAATGATGAATATGCAATGGGCGACATAGAATACGATAGTGAAACATAATGCCTGACGATCCAAAAACAAAATATGGAACCAAAGAAGCAGATTCTATTGCAGAACAGGCAGTGGCAAATATTAAAAAAAAGATTGAAAGTGGCGAATGGGGACAAAAAGAAATAAATGAAAACATGCTCAAACTGAGAGATGAGTACATAAGAATAATAGGCCATCCACCCAAAGGCGTTGATTTTTCTATCTATGAAGATAAAGAAAAAGACAAAAAAGACTAATTAAGCCAATTTACTACAGCAAATCTTGTGCCAAACTTTACAGGCATAACACCGTGTGGAAACATAAAGTTTGATGGAAACATAATAACATCACCTACTGTGGGTTTGATAATAAGTTCCTTGTTAAAAAACATAAACTCTCCACCTGTGTAATCATCATTTAATATAATAGAAACACTAATTGTGCGTGGTGCTGAACTGTATGTATCAACATGTTCCTCAAATTTACCACCTGGTCCGTAGCGTAAAAACTGTGATTCTGTTTGTGTTTTGCAGTACATCAATGGGTGTCTTCTTCTGTATTCATCATGTGCTTCCCACACAATGTCATCCACACGCTGGTCATTAATACCAACTGTGTCGCATTTTCTATGCGTTTCAACCACTTTGTTGCCTGTTGCTGTAGCACTTGTGGCTTCATGTAAGTTGTCTGTGTTGTATTGATTAATAAGTTCTTTGCATACTCTTGCGTTTGCTATGGGTAGCACCATTACATATTCATTTAGATTCATTTCAATTACCTCGTTTTGTTTGCTTATAAATACTTATGCGAAGTAATTTGATGTGGACAGCCATCCATCAATTACTCCTATATCAAACAGGGTGCAGTGTCGCGAACCTCCAATTCAAAAAATGCACCCTGTTGCACAAAATGAAGGTAAATGAAATGACAGATAACAACAGAGTAGATGAAGAATTTACAAAAATATTAAAAGAACTTGCAGAAAAATATTTTGAAAGCGAAGTAATACATGCACACGAATTATTTTCTGATGCGGCTTGGCCAAGTTTAGACGATCCGCATTACATAAAGAAAACAACTTTTACAGTGAATGCAAGAAAGGCACACCTAGCATTGTTAAAATCATTAGCACAACATGCCAGCGGTGCTGTGCATCCACAAGGCAAAAATCATATGTCAGAAAAAAAACAAGCAGATGATTTATTGGCCAAAGCAAAATCAAGAATTGAAGAACAACTTAAACATCAAGCAGAACAGGCAGAAATAATAGAGTTAAAAAAAGAGGACTAACAAATGGACTATATTCCATTTCGCCAATTTGTGGATGTACAAAATATTCTTGACGGGCGTACAACACCAGACTTGCATTTGGCAATGTGTGATTGGTTTGAACAAACACAAAAAGATCCAAGACGCATAATACAAGTGTTTAGACATGCAGGCAAAAGTCATTTGACTTGTTTGTATGTGGTGTGGCGTTTGTTGATGAATCCAAATTTTACTTGCATCATTATATCTGCAAAAAGAAATGTTGCATTGCGTAACTCGTTGATGATACGAACCATTATTGAAAGCAATCCTCTTACACAACATTTGAAAAAAGATTTAACACAATGGCAAGTACAAAACTTTACAGTTGATAGAGATGTAATCAGTTTGAATCCAAGTGTTGCTGTTACAAGTTTGGCCGCGTCATACACAGGACTTCATGCTGATCTAATCATTGGTGACGACTTAGAAGTTTCAGACAACAGCATTACCAAAGATGCAAGAGAAAGAATTAAAGAGCGTGTGTCAGAATTTTCAAAGATGGCACCAAACATTTTGCTATGTGGTACGCCGCACAGCAGTGAATCACTCTACGATCACTTGGTGGATATTGGATATCATATACACAAAATACCTGTGTACAATGCAGAAACAGAACAACTTGCTTGGCCTAATCACCCAGAAGGACAATTTAGTTGGGAATGGTTGGAGCGTGAAAGAGCATCTACTACAGAAGGTGACTTCAAATCACAGTACATGCTTATACCAAGTAAAACATATGAACCACTTATTGAATTAGACAAAATCCAATACTACAAAGAAAACATCACAGTACATCATTTGGCACAACCATTCGGTGGATACTTGCCTGTGGTACGCTTGGGTGAAAAAGAAGGCGCACCTAACATAAGGCGTATGGCAGGAGCATGGGACCCAGCAACAGGATTGCACGGTAGGGATAGTTCTGTGTTTGCTGTAACCATGCGTGATGACAAAGGCAATGTGTATGTGCATGATGTGATAGAACTAAATGCAGTAGACAAAGAAACCAAAGACTTTTCAAATCAAATTGTGCAGATAGTACATGCTTGTAACAAGTATGGCATAGGCACAGTATTCATTGAAGAAAACTTTTCAGCATCACTATTGAATGAAGCCAAAAGAATTTGCAAAGAAATGAAACGCAAAATAAATTTTGTAAACAAATTTAGAACACAAAACAAGCGTGTGTTTATTGCACAAACTTTAGAGCCGTTGATCAAAATTGGCAGAATGTATGTACATCAAAGAGTTGTTGAAGGTAGTAACTTTATGAGTGAGCTTGAAGACTTTCCTATGAATGCACATGATGACTGCATAGATGCTGTTAGTGAATCAATATCACACTTACCAGAACCTGCAGTTGATGTAAGTAGAATACCTGCAGTACAAAGCACCATACAAAATAATGGTGGTGTTGCAAAAATATCAAGATTGGATTGATAAATAACTACAGTGTTATGCAAACGCATAACAGGGATATGTATATTATATATATAACTTAACGCACATGCGTAAAAGGATACAAAGCGATGAAAATTTACAATAAAATTGTGTGGGATAAAGACGGCAATATCATAGAAGAAGATAGTTACGAATATGATGGCCCAGTCGCGTTATGCGGCGGCGGCAG
>TARA_R100000734_G_scaffold149_1_pt1 | contig 14397 bp, 3 predicted proteins | sample TARA_R100000734 | Tara Oceans TARA_R100000734 (sample SAMEA2623290) | marine metagenome | biome: marine biome (ENVO:00000447); feature: surface water layer (ENVO:00002042); material: "saline water (ENVO:00002010), including plankton (ENVO:xxxxxxxx)" | depth 5 m | reverse complement strand
GGAAGCTGCAGATATAGTAGTAAGCAAAAACAAACAGACAGCTAAGAAAATAGGGATCAAACCAGCTGCACGATGTACAACTGTAAAGCCTGCAGGGACAACATCTCTGGCCCTGGGAACTTCTTCGGGTATACATGCATGGCATAATGATTATTATGTCCGTAGAGTCAGAGTTGGTAAAAACGAAAGTATGTATAAATACTTAGTTAATAATCACCCTGACTTAATTGAAGATGAATATTTCAGACCTCATGATACTGCTGTAATTAGTATACCGCAGAAAGCACCTGAAGGTTCTATACTTAGAACTGAATCACCATTTGCTTTACTAGAGCGTATAAAGAAAGTAGCAACTGAGTGGGTTAGACCTGGTCATATGCGAGGTAGCAACACTCACAACGTTTCCGCAACTGTTAGTTTAAAAGAACACGAGTGGGCAGCAGCAGGACAATGGATGTGGGACAATAGGGAATACTATAATGGGCTGTCTGTCCTACCTTACGATGGTGGAACTTATACGCAAGCTCCATTTGAGGATATAAGTAAAGTCAAATATGACCGCATGATTAAATCATTAACAGATATAAATTTAAAAAATGTCAAAGAAACAGAAGACAACACTGACCTTACTGGTGAGCTTGCTTGTGCTGGTGGCGCTTGTGAAATTACTTAACAGTTGTTCTATATATAAAAGAGAAGGTGTATGTGAAAGAGAAGTATTACAATGTGCTTAAATTTAAAAGAGGTGATTACAAATCGTAGTCACCTCTTCTTGTTTTTAGATAGTTCCTTGTAAGGATTACTATGTATGCACCTTCTAGAACTGTAGAAAGTAGCACTGCGTCATATATTTGCATCTCAATACTATCACATAAAAAAAGGGAGACTTACATCTCCCTTTCTGGTTACAGGAACTTTGGGTATGGTGCCCAGTTTTTTTGTTCCTAATTAGCTCCTATTTCTAGTTGTTTTTTCTTTCTTTTACTTCCAACAGTAATCCCACCTTGATAACCTCCTTTGTTAGCGCCTGTTACAACACTGTTGTTTATAGTCTGGTATCCATCCACTTCATCTGTAACTTCACTAGCTTCTTGTTCTTTTCTATTTTTATAAAAGTTTTCGTCCATACTATACAAACTCCAACCCATTGCGGCTCCAAACTGTTGCCAGAAAGTATATCTTTCGTTCATTATAAAATCATATTGATCCATAAGAGAATATATATATTCTGGAGCAGCTATATTTGTAGCGCCTGAAAAAAGTTCTGTTGCAGCTCTACCAGCTGGTTTTTTCCAACCTAAACCTTTATTGTAATTTCTCATTGCAGCTTGTATATCGTATCCTGCTGATTCTAATTTTCTAAATTTAATACTTAACGCAGGTGAAACTTGTAAAGATTTTTTAGCAAATTCAGCGGCGTCTACTCTCTTTTTGTCAGTACTATTTTCTATAACATAATCAAGCATACCTATTAAAGTAGTTGTTGCTTTTCCACTTATACCAGTTCCATTTACAATATTGAACATAGTGTTCTCTATTATTTGTTGCTTTTTAGTATTAGTCATTTTTTCTTTTCTTTCTGGATCTAGTTCATCGTCCATAAGAACATATTGCAAACCAGAAGAAAGAACAGCAAACCCAGCAACCTGTAAGCCTGTGTAGTTTATAACTCTCATTATACTTTTAGATACATCTTTTGAAACTCCTTTACCAATCTTCTTCATTTCCTCAAGAGCTATATTATTATATCTTATTTGTGTATTCAAAAAGTTTAGTGTAACTTTACCTATAGCTTTTGTCTGTTGATATGTCAAGTTAGAAGCCCAAGTAGACTGTTGTGTTCTTTCAGAGTGTAACGCAACCTCTTTCATTGCAGCTTCTAATGCCTGATCTTTAGTCAACTTAGGATTTTCTCGCATTAAAGCTTTGTAGTTATTTAATAACATAGAGGCACCACCAACTGTAATAGCAGCGTTGTCACCTAGTTGCGATAGCAAGAAGCTTAAGTTAATACCTTTTTTATAAAAATCTCCAAACTTAGATTGTAGTTCATTTATTTCTTTCAAAGCTATATCGTAACTACCTCTTCTATCTTTTAAATAATCAGATTTTAATATGTATCTCATCATATCAAATATCTCAATATTACCATAAGCTTCAGCAGCTTGAAATATATTATTATTTTTAGCTCCGTAAAAGTTAGATGTAGATAATAACTGAGTAAACGCAGACTTTCTATTACCAAATAAAGCTAATGCTGTTGACCCATGCAGCCAGTTAACAAACTTCTGTCCTACTGGTTCGCCTTTAGCTCTAGTTCTATTTGTCATTGCTCGTTCATACCAGTCTTGAGTAGACAACTTCCAATTATTAAAATCTTTTTCACCCATACCAGCTTTTATTTTAGCTAAGTTATCAGGAGAAAATGTATTATCATACCATTTTTTAAATGGCTCCATAAATGTAGCTCTTCTACTCTCTACAGCTTTATTTATATCATACTTTAAACTAGCACTACCCCAGTTTTCATAAGGCTTTAACCAAGGTTCACCACCAGCTTTATTAACTGCAGCTTCAATTTTGTTAGCATACTCAAATAATTTTTGATCTCTCATAACAAAGTCTACAGCGTCGTATATATCTGCCTCTCTTATACCTGGAATAGTCTCTCCGTTCTTAGTCCAAAGATACATTCTTATTGCATCTTCTTTAGTCCAAGGTGATCCTTCTTTTATTTTGTCCTGTAATTTAATATCTTTAAATTTATCAGACTTGTTTATACTCTTTATGTCTTTATAAGTAGAGCTAGAGTATTTACCAAAATCATATCTTCCGCCATCTGCTAAGTCTACTCCATTTTCTACATACTCTAAAGCTTCTTTATCTCCTTTAGGTACTATCTCTAACATTAGGTTCATTGCCTGCTGAGCTTTAAAACCCATCAACTTAAATCTACCTCTTTTACCTTTAGACATTTTATCAGCTACAGCTTGATCCATTTTACCTTTACTTAGCTTGTACCTGTTACTTATTATTCTATCAGATTCTTCTTTATAAAACTCTGTAGAACTTTGTATGCCAACTTCAGGATCTGGATTAATATCTATTTTATCATTTTTGTTTAATGAGTTAAATACTGTTTCAGCAGCTGTTGAGTTAAACTCTCCTTCACCATTAAACTCTATTACGTTTTCTCCATCAGCTCTAAACTTTTCTATAGTATTAACTACATCTTCATGGTTTCGTCTTAAAAACTTATCTTTAATACTTCTTTCTTTTCTTTCAGCATTTCTTTTAGAAGCAACTTCAACATCTGTTTTAGTATATATTATTTGAACTTCATATCCTTTATCTCTTAACTCTTGTATAGCTTTTTTATTTGAATTATAAGAAGCTAATGTACCATCTACTACATAACCTTTACCTTCATCTGTTAGTTCTTTTCTTTCTATTTTTGCTTCATTTACAGCTATACCAGTTATTCTAGATAATAAACTTCTTTGATCTACTTCTAAGTTAGATTCATCTTTAGGTAAATCAAATTCATCTTTAAGCCTTTCTTTTTCAAAATCACTATTTACTATTTTTAAACCCTTCAACTCTGGATGTTGATTACTTATCTTAGCCCATGTAGTACCTTTGCCTGAGCCAGCACCACCAGCTAAGAATACAACCTTCTTGTTGGGATTAAACTTACCAGTATTATTAGGTACTGTAGCAACATTATTTTCAGCATCATAGCTATAGCTACCTTCAGCCTTGTCTACAGTAAAGCTTTGATTCCAATTTGTATTATTACCTTGATCGTTAAACTGAGCATTAGAAACATCATCTTTAGGTTGAATAGAATTAGAACTTATTTTGTTAGGAACACCTTGATTACGTAGAACTTTTTTGTTAGTATTGCTTACGACTTTTTCATCTTTAAAATCTTGTATTGCTAGTTTTATTTCGTTCTTAATTATTTTTTTATCTTCAGTAACTTTCTTGAATACTTTACCTTCAATAACTTCTTTTTCTTTATTAGTATATTTTTCTTTACTAGACTGTATAGACAAATCAAACTCGATTCCAAAAGCTTTATGAAAACTTGTAGGCTCACCTTTATACATAAAGTAATATTTCTTAAAAGTTTCATTTGCTGGTTCAATTACTTCACCTATTTCACCTTCTTTTTGTTCTGCTTTATCTGTTGTTATTTTTATAGTTTTAGTTAAGACTTTTGCCGCATCACCAATACCACCTCCCATTCTTGACGTAGTTCCATATTCAGAATCAGTATACTGAAACTTAGACCTGCTACCATAGCCACCTTCAAACGCTAATATAAGTTTTCTCAACTCAGGTAACTTGCCATTCTGTATCAAAGCGTTTGCGGTTTCATTAAAGTTTGCAATAGCTTTTCCATGTTCTAGCTTTTCCCATATTTGCTCATGAGATAAATTGTTAATCTCAGCAAAGGTTAATCTTACATGACCTCTAGTTCCAAATACATTTTGAGAATCGCCTTTAGTCATTTTAGTCCATACACTCCAAGTGTTTTTTAGTTCAGACTTTGGCACACTCCAATACATTTTAAATGCACCTATGTATTTTGAATTCACAGCTTTTGACTTATCAATATTAGACTGCTCGTTCATTACTATTTTCATAACTTCATTTTTAGCATTTGGATCAAGGTAATATATACCTCTTTTAGCTAACATGTTTATTATTCTTCTCTTCTCACTATTTATGTTCTTGTCTTTACTTATTGCGTCAAGCTCTTTAGGATCCATTTTTAAGAAAGTGTTAAGCAATGCTTCATCGCCTAATTTTTCTACTCCTTTTAACGTAAAATTATTTAAGTCGTTTTTACCACCTATTACTAAGTCAGGATATTTTTCTAGTAATTCAACAGCATTTACTTTAATTTTTTGACCATCTACTTTTACACCTGCTCCAGTAGTTCTTCTATGGTCACCGTATATTTTAGCCCAAGTATTAATGTCACCACCAACAGCTTCAACTGACAAGCCATATTCAGCTATATTTTTTAAAGCATCTATATAATTTTTTCTTTTATCAGGGTTTGAAGTTTTAGTACCGTTATCCCAAGATAAAGTCTCATCGTTTTCTCTTCTTCTATTTGCTTCTTCTCTTTTTACACCAGCGTAATCATTTTCACGCATAGCTTCTTGACCTATCTTTTTTCTTTCGTCTACTTCTTCTTTGCTTAAATTAAATTCTTCGTTTAGTCTTTTGTATTCAGGCGTCATTGCATTAGACCTTTCTATAGTAGCATCAATAGCTGTGCGGCCTTCACCTTTACTTGGTTCTATTTTGTTTATAATAATATCTTGAGCAACTTCACTTATTGTTATTTCAGTATCTTTAACAGAAATATCTTCGCCATTAAACTTAAATGATTCTTTTCCAGAAGCAACAGCAAGTTTATACTTGTTTAAAAACATATTATTAAAACCGTAACTTTCTTTTAGTTCTGATTTAACTTCATTTTGAAAATCTTTATTACTTACTAATTCTTCAAATGTATTTCTAGTTTCTATTTGATCAACAATCATCTCTTTAGAACTACTTATAGAAGCTTCTTGCATTTCACTAATCATAGCAAAAGCTTTAGGGTTGTAACCCATAGCGTTATTTATAACGTTTATAGTCCTACCATTTACAATTACATTACCTCCATTTTCAGCAAGCACAGTGTTATTATAACCAAGATCTATTCTACCTATAAGCTCATAGAACTTTAACATTCTCTGTGATTTTATATTAGAAGGACTTTGCCCTTCTGGTGGAGCATAATCTCCTCTTGCCATAAAGAAATCTACAAATTGTTTTTGACTAGGTATTGTAGTTCTATATTGTGGTATTTCTTCTTTTCCTTTTCTAACTACATTACCTTCTGCTGTAAGCTCAGCTTCATAAAACATATCAAAATTTCTAAGTCTTAACCAAGGGCTATTAGCATCTAAAAATAAAGCTACTTTATCATAGTTTTTAAATAATATATTCTCTTCTTTTTCAGCTTTAGTTTTACCCTCAGCTTTAGATAACATGTCATTCTTTATAGGATCAACCATGAATATTCTTATAGTGTTATCTATTTGCTTAATTAGTTTTTTGCCTGTTTCTTTTATAGAATATATTTGTAAGAAAGCTTTGTTTCTAGATTCTACAACATTTTCGTCAAACTCAAATGGTGATTCTTCTTTAACTTCTGTTTCGCCTGGTTCAAATATATCACCTGATGTTTCGTTCATTATGCCATTTTCGCTTTCTTCAGTTATTCTCTTTTTAAATTGCTCTTGATTTATTTTAGCTTTACCAAGTGTATCTGTAAACTTCTTACCTAAGTTAGCTTCTAAATAAACAGCAAACGGAGCTCTTTGATCTGCAGGTTTAGCTATATAATTTCTTAATGCCATTGAAAAATAAACATCGGCTTGTGCATCAAAATCCTTTTTTAATTCTAGCTTGTCTATGTTAGAATATTGTTGATCTACTTTATTAAAATCAAAAGACTGTTTCAACTTATAAAGTGGACCACCTGGTTGATTAGATATTTTATATAGTTCGTTTTCAGCTCTTCTATAATCTACTTCAGTTCTAGCCGTGTTAAAATCACCTTCCCTAGCAATGCTTTGGTCTATTACTTCTATTTGTTTATTTATATTATCTGTTTTTTCAAGCATTTTAGTTATAACAGAAATATTTCTTTTTAAACCTTCTACTCTAACATCGTCTGCTGGTAAGTTTTCTAGTTCATTTTTGTATTCAATTAACTTGTCTTCTAGTTTTACTTTAGAACTTTGTACTGAATAATCAAATGGAGAAGCTTCATCGCCTAAAGATATTAGCTTAGTTATTGGATCAATGGTTTGACCTTCAACATCTAGCCTGGACATTTCTTTACCGTACTCTGTTATTATAGTTTTTATAGCTTGCGAAGGATTATCAAACCTAACGTCTATACCTCCATTTCTAGTTTCTATAAATGCCTCTAAAAATTCAGCTGCTTTGGCTGTCTCAACTGTACCAGGTTTGTATGTAATTTCACCTAGCACAACACCTTCTACATAAGCGTTAAATATTTCAAGTTGTTGATTCTGCGGTAGTTCTTCTAACTTATTAAAGTTTATACCCATTTTCTTTAGCCTACGCTTAACAACGTCTATTTGTTGTTCTGACAATGACTCTTTAAACTCAGACATAAAAGTTTGTAAAGCTTCTTTATTACCACTTAAACCTAGCTCTCTTATTTTAGCATTAATATAAGGGTGTAATAGCTCATGAGCAGCAACAGTTGGATCTGCCGCTTTAAATATATCAGCCATGTTAAAGATTATTTCTTTACCAGTGGATAATTCTAAAGCTTTACCTTTATGTAAATAGCCTTCTTTAGACACATCAGTTATTTCAGCTTCTAATATTTTATTGTCTGCCTGTAACTTTTCTTTTTGCAACACAAGTTCTTTAGCTCTAGAACTTTCTTTGTCTAAAGACTCTAACTTAGTATCTATATCTTTTATAGCCTCATTGTTGCTTTGTTTTTTCTCTTTGTATTTTTCTATTAACTGCTGTTTATTTTCTACTTTAGATATTGTACCTCCTAGTTTTAATCTGTCTTGCTCTGCTATTACTTTATCAATTACTTGCTCAGACTTAATTCTATTTTCAGCTTTACCTTCTAATATGTCACCGTCTATATTTCTAGTTACAGCATCTCTTTTTTCTGTAAAATCATTTAAACTTTCTTTTAATTGTTCTGAGTTTGGAGGATTATCTTTAAGTTGCTCTTTTATATTTTCAATTTGAGCTTCAAACCTTAGAGCGCTGTCTATTTTATTTACAGCTTTTGATCCAGCTTTAGAGTTTAAGTCTATATTGTTGTTTGATAATTTACCAAACTGTGTCAATACGAAACTTAAGTTAGGAAAAGTATTATTAGCACCAGGTTTAAGTACTTCATTTAGAAAATTACTTTCGTACTTGCCAGTTGTTTTATTAGGCGTTATGCCATAACTAGATAAAAATTGAATTATTAATGTAGGAGATTTTAAATAGTTTAAAGCTTTTATAGAGTTAGCATTATAACCTATATTTTTACCATACCCATCTCCAAACTGCTCTAGTATTTTAGTTTGATTACTTGTTCCTTCTTGGTTTTGTGCTTCAAGAAACGCGTCGTATTCTGAGTTTAATAATAAACTATCTTTAGCAATGCTAAGTTCATTTATTTCTTTTATAGTTTTTATATCTATTACACCTTCTAAAGTTTCTAATATCTTTTTATTCTTATTAAAATTAGGGCTTTCAGTATCTAGCTTACCTATTAAATCTTGTATACTATTAGATCCTTCTATATCTTCATACTTTAAACCCATCTTATCAAGCGTCTCTACAAACCTGCTATCAACACCTAGCTTTTTTAACTTACTATTATAAGCTTTGTTTATTGACTTTTGCTGTGCTGATTTATTTGGCTTAGCACCACTCAAACCTAGCTTAGCATTGCTTTCATTTATAAGGTTTTTATAATTTTCATTTCTTTGTCTAGCCTCAATTTGTAATTTAGTATTTTTAATAGCACGTATAGTTGACTTTATAGGAGCGATACCTTTTGTAACTTGTAATTGAGCTAGCAATACTGCAAATTCTTCAGGATCATAAAGGTGCATTAAAGGTTCTGTAGTACCTTTTTTAATTGACTCTACAATAGCTTCAGGTGTTTCACCTATTTTTAAAACAACTCCAGATGTAACTAGTTTTAAAGTACCATCTTCAAATGTCTTAATTATTTCTGGTTGCTTTAGTAAAGCTTTACCTATACCTTTTTTAATAGGAGAAGCTGTTGAAGAAAAGAAACTTTTGTAAAAATCGTCTATAGCTCTACCAACAGGGCCAGTAATAGCAAACATCCATGACATATCTTCACCAAAAGTAAAATTAACACCTTGTATAACTGCTAATTCTTCTACAAAAGCCGCTACATACCTGGTTGTCTTAGCACCAAAGTTATATGACTTACCTATTGATTCAACTAACGTTCCTAAATTTTTTAAAGATGTAGGGCTTAGTCTTCTTACTATAGCAAATTCAGCCATTATTTTTAAGAAATCTGGAGTACCGTAACCTACTCTATTTAAGAAAGTTTTTTCATATAAATCTTTTACAGCATCTTCACTAAAAGCTGGGTCATTAGCTAGCTCTGGATCTTTAGATATATATAGTTCGTAAAAATCTTGTTTAGCTTCGTCAGCTGTATATATATCTTTTTTAAACATATTAGCTATACCTTCTCTAAAACCACCAAAAAATCCTTCTTTTTCAATGTCCATAGGGTCTAAGTTAAGCTTATAAGCTTGACTAAGCAATGCTAGTTTAGCTACTTCATCATTGTATTTTTTTACTAAAAACGAATCACCTTCTAAAGCTTTAGGTCTACCTGTTAATGCTTTATCTTTTACATTTTCATTAAACACTCTGAAATTTTCAGCATCTTTAACCTGCCCAGTTTTTAATAATTCTCTTTGTAAACCTAATATGTTATAGTAAGCACTATTTATAACGTCTTCTAAATCACCATCTTTTTCTGGTATTACATATTTTAAGTTACCATCTAGCTCTTTACTTATTAGTTTCTTTAATTCTTTATCACTCTTAACTAATACTACATCTTCATCTTTTTGCTCAGCTTGTTCTCTTCTATCATCAACATATTTAGAATCACCGTATATTAATTCACCTGTCTTATTGTTGTATAGAAAACCTGCGTCTTCAAAAGTATAGTCAACTCCTCTTTGTGCGTATTCTAAATACCAGTCTTTTAATTTATTAGGATTTTCTAATATATCTCTAGTTAATTTAGTGGCACCATCGTTTCCATACTTAGATAATAAATTTTCAATAGCATTTTCTTTTTTATTTTGAAACGACTCGTACTCTCTTTTGTTTTTTATATCTTCGCTTCCATCAACAAAGTCAGCGTAAAAATTTAATACATCTTTTACTTTATCTAAGTTTACACCTGCTGTTCTATCTTCAGATCTCTCACTAGTTTTTACACCTGGCCGGTATCTAATTTGTTTGTTTATAGAATTATCGTCAACTAAGTCTCCTTGTTTTATAAAAGCTGTTGATGTTAAATCTATATCAGCTCTTTCACCTTTTCCTATTACTTCTTTAACAACTGATGGCAGCAATCCAATGTTAAGCATATTTATAGCTGGTTTAGATAATATATCTACTCTATATCTATTACCAATATTATCTATAGCAGCATCTACTATATAACCATATCTATTCTCAAAAGCGTTTATGAAATTATCGTATGTTTCTTTTCTATATTCTTTTTGAAGCTCTTTGTAATTTTGATTATTGTTGCTAGCTAACCATTTTTCTTTTGGCATTGTTCCTATAGCTCTGCCTCCATTAAATTCTATTTTCCACTTTTCATCTGTAAACTCGTTAAAAGTTTTAAAATCGTATCTTAATGATTGACTTAATTTTTCAGTATCTTTTTCTACAAGACGTATAACAGCGTCTTTATCGTTTATATAATCTACGTTGTTAGCATATCCAGATCTTATTTTATATACCGGCTCGAATATTTCTTGCTCTATCTCACTGCCGTCAGCATCAATAATTTTTTCAACACCTGTTTTTACGTTTTCTACAAAAACGTCTTTACCATCTCTTTTAGCTACCTCTTCTATAGTTATGCCTAGTTTTTCTGCTTGTATCTTATATTCTTGTATTTTATCTTCAGGAACTTCAACAGAAGCAGCACCAGGTTTTATATTTTTTAATCCATCTATTATCTCTGTGTACTCTTTAATATCTTGTTTACCTCTAACAACATCATCTTCTTTTGTCATGTTTTGTAAAGCAAGCTCTGTTTCTGTAAAGTAACTTTCTTTATAAGACGTACTTTCAGAGGCTGGAATATTCTCTTCTAAATCTTGATCAAATATACCAGGTATTTCTTTTATTTCTTTTTTCTCTTCACCAGAAGAACCAAAGTCGTATAACTCAAAACCTTTTGGCGGTCCAACATTTACAGAGGTACTTTCAGAAGGTATAGTTGTAAAATCTACTTTTGTAAAACCCTCTGGAGGTCCTTTAGGCTTATTATGATTACTCATTTATTTAAATTTTCTTTGTATAAACTTCACCATTAGAATCAATAAAAACTTCCATAGTATTCCCATCAGGATCAATTATTTTATCACCTGTTTTTGCATTTTTTAATTTGTCTTCATATTTTTCTACTTCAATTTCTCGATCTTCAAGCGCGTTTGTATAGTCATCAACATTTTCATTAGGGTCCATTGCTCTAAATCCAACAGCTGTAGCTCTTGAAGCTAAATTACCTAAGGTATTAGAATTTGGAGCTGCACTTGCTGATACAGCTGTATTGCTTGACGCATTTGATCCAGTACTTTGTGAGTTGTTAGGATATAAACCACCAAACCAGCTGTCGTATAAGTCGTCAAATCTTAAAATACCTTGGCTGTTTTGTTTCATAGCATTAAATTCATCTATACTAATAACTTTTCCTCCTTGTTTTGTTGTCGTTCTTGTAGTAATTTCTTGATCTCCTTTGTAAGGTTTACCTGATATTAAACCACCTATAACTCCTTGCACTTTAGTAGGCTTAGCATTAGGAAAAGTACCTAACATAATATTTTGTTCAAACTGTCTACCGCTTAAAGGACCATCAGGTTCTAACATATCATACACTTTGCTAACTACTGCGTTGTTTGAAGTTTGATAAGTAACTTTTATTTTATTTTTAGCACCTGATGGATCGGCATAATCTATAGCTGTTATTTTACCACCGCTAAACTGACCTGTTCCCTCTTTGAAAGAAGCGCCTAGATATTTTTTTAAAGGAGTTATGTCAGCTGTATTTCCTCTAAAATCAAGCATGTCTTCATGGGTAGGTATCGCCCATTGTTCTAATGTTTCAATGTCTGGATCTACGTTTCCTACAGTAATTGATTTAGAAACTTTATCACCAAAAGAAGCTGGTGCTAACTTTTGAGATCCTGGAAACAGACTAGGTATAAGCTTGTCTATTAAACCTATCTTAAGTATTTGTTCTTCTGTAGGGTTGTTTGCAAAGTCAGCATGATAAGCAAAATCTACACCACCTACTAATTGAGCTAACATGGTTTGATCTTTATTTGCTATAATATTATCAATAAGCTTACCTCCAGGCGTTGTTGGATCTAAAAAATAATCTTGTCTTTTCTTTTCATCTACGTAAACCACTTTTTGTTCTACACCATTTTCATCACGATATACTATTTCCCTTGTGAAAGCACCGTCTTTACCTAAATTTTTTAGCTGAGTTGCGTTTTCTTTTACTATGTCTGTAATATCTTCTACTGTTTTAAAATAAGCATCTGTATTACCACTTTCGTAGTTTTCTCCCATTTTAAACAAATCTAAAACTTCAGACTCTGTTGTTTCAGTAACTCCACCAGTAGTTGTTTGAGTTTCTAAATCCATGGTTCCGCTAAAATCTCTATCGTAAAACAAGTTGACTCCTCTTTTTAAACTACCAACTACTCTTAATTCAGAAATTGGTATCTCTTCGCCTACTTGAGTTCCAGTAGCGGCGAATATACCAGCATTATCACTTCCAATAACAACATCTCCTTTTTTATTACCTTTTATTTTACTAGTTTGTGAGCCTATTTTTTGTAATCCTTCGTTATTAGTAGCTGCAATATTACTAAAGCCTACTATACCTTTTGTTAACTTATTTGCATCATTTGACCTTTCATTAACAAGCGCTAATATATCAGATTCATCAGCTCCACTTTGTATAAAATCTACAATATCTTCTAAACCACCTCTATATATATTTTGTATGTCTGTCACAAACTTATTGTCTTTAGAAAAAACGTCTTGGTTAGATTCAGCCCAGTTTAAAGCCCTACTGTAAGACTCTTGTGTATTTTTTAAATACATGCCACTGTAGTCTTTTATAATCTTATCTTGTAAAGCTTTTTTCTTTTGTGCTCTAGCTTGTATAGCTTTAACGTTATTTCCTATATTAGTATACAACTTCTCTAAACCTTTAGATACAGCTTCAAATCTTTTGTCTAATATTATTTTTGGATCAGTATATCTTCCCATATCTGTTTGTTTTTATTGACCTGTTTGTTTGGCGTATGCTAACTGTGCTAATTGACCTGAAGCGTTAATACCTCCCATTAAAGTAGACATAGCATCTGCTCTGTATTGCATAGCTTGAGCCATATCTTGCTCTATTAAACCAGCTTGCCTGTCTAGTCTTTGCATTTCTCTAGCTTCTCTAGCTTGAAAAGCTAACTGTTCACCTTGTGCTTTTAAAGCTTGATTTTGTACTTCTTGTTTTTCTATACTTGCAGAAACACCTTGTTTAGACTGTAACGCAGCCTGCGCTAAAGCTGTGGCTCCACCAGCGCCAGCACCAGTAGCTCTTAATGTATCTAACGTATTAGCTAAAGCTATATCAGCTTGCTCCGCTTGCATTTCAGCAGCTTGAGTAGCAACAGCTATATTTTCATAAGGATTAATTATTTCTTGTCTTGAAGCTTCTAAACTAGATAGTATTTGTTGGTTAGCAAATTGTTTTTTCTCTGCATCTTTAGCGGCTTTATTAGCTAAGTGCATACCATATATACCTGCTATTGCTGGGGCTGTAACCCCAACCGCTGTTGCTATTTTTTTTCCTTGTTCTCCCATGTTACTTTGATGATATTACTATTTCTGTTCCTACAGAAAATAATTCTTTAACTCCACCTACATTTGTAGTAGTATCTGTTGATAGTTTAACATTAGCAAAAAATCCTTTTATACCTGTCATTGATTGACCAAACACAACTTCTTGACTTGAAGCTATAGTATTATTTACTAAATTAGCTACATATCTATTTTCTTTTCTATTAAATCCAGCTCTATAAGGTATTGCGTTTTCGTAATAAATACCTTCATCATAGCTTTTTATACCAAACGTAGTATCTCTTACTTCATTACCGCCTATACTACCTGTTAAATCAGATGTAAAACTATCTACTTGCCAGCCTGAGGTTCCTTCGTAGTTTATTGTTTTAAAATTCTTTTGAATGTTAGGACTAGCGTTAAAAACAAACTCTATAGAAGAAGGATTATTTACTCCATAAAAATTATTAGCATTTGTTCTTTCTAAATCTGCATCGTAATGCCTGTATAATATACCATATTTAGTAGAATAAAAATTATTTTTCATACTAAACATTAGTTCAGGTCTAAACGAATAAAAAGTTGTCCAACCTAGGACTGACTCGTCAAAAGCAAGCGTATTATAGTTATCACTTGCTTCGTTTAAAGTTTTACTACCTGTAAATCTTTGTAACGATA
>TARA_R100000734_G_scaffold18601_1_pt1 | contig 14456 bp, 29 predicted proteins | sample TARA_R100000734 | Tara Oceans TARA_R100000734 (sample SAMEA2623290) | marine metagenome | biome: marine biome (ENVO:00000447); feature: surface water layer (ENVO:00002042); material: "saline water (ENVO:00002010), including plankton (ENVO:xxxxxxxx)" | depth 5 m | reverse complement strand
GTGTTGGAGTATGGCTTGTAAGCAACGTCTTTCGTCAGGCAACTCAGTAGCTTCACTATAGCTTTCCCAGCTAACTCCATTTATCATTTCTGTCGCCTTATCTAGTGTTACTAGATTAGAGGATACAAGAGAGTAAGCCCCCGCCAATAATGCCCCATATTGATCTCCAAGCCGTTGGCTGTCAAACTTTTCACCCGCTAATCTACTAAATATTCTTATATTCTCCTTAATCACCTTTACAAGACTAAATGTTCGTGAAATAAGCCTTTGTGCAGTTTCTTCAGTAATTATTTTATCCAAGTCACGTTCCAGCATTTCCCAATGTGCTGCTCTTTCATGTTTATTCATTTTTGATGCTGTTCTAAGTGTAAGTTGCGTAAAACGTGTTCTATCTGCACCTTGTTTCAATGCTGTTGATATAGAGCTTAAGAAAAACATTGAACGCAAATGAAAACGTATAACTTCTCCATTTGGTGACCCTTTTATCATTTGTGCATTTGTTTCGCTGCTTGCCACTCTTGCCAGAGCTAATATTGATTGCATCCTTGTTTGGTCTGCTTTTTCATTAGATTCTGCCTCATCAAAAACTACAGGCAAAGCGTCACTTTTTAAGGTTTGTCTTAGTCCTGCTTCAGTTGTATTGCCACTAACATGAACCCCCATATCATGCAAAAGTGGGGATATAAACCTATCTAAAATAGCTGACTTGCCTGTTCCAGCCCCTCCTGTAAGCCAAATATGTGGCCGCCAATCCAAACATCCACATATTGGAGCTAAAGCGACCCATCCAGCAAGTAACATACCTGATGCTGGCACTTCCCAATGAAACCTCTCTGCAAGGTCTAATATTTCTTTAGATTTTTCATTACTTAAAGGTGGTTCATTACCACATCCATAAATATTTGCTGATCTTTGATATATGTAATTAGTTTTAAATGGAAGTTTCTGTAATATTGAAAGCCTTTCTCCATTGCAAATAATTTCTTCGCCTAAATGTAAAAGCGTATGTTTTTTATCAATATATGCTCCTCTACCTCTTATTCTGTTTGGCCTATAAACACCTACATTTGCAGAAGCTTCAAATAAGTTTGATGCTGCTTGTGTCCAATTTGCTCCACTTTTTGTTGGATATAGTGTCTCCCAATAAGAAAGAGGTGCAATAGACACTAAATTTGTTGATGTATGCCCTGATCTTGATAGCTTCGTAACTTGTCCAGTTGCTCTTGGTTGGTAAAAATATGTTTCTCCATCAAAACCCAAACATTGAAAATACTCGTCTATCTCTTGTTCAACCTCTACTGTTGGAAGTAGATTCTGTGGTTCTTCTTCCTCCTGTTTAACGTCATATATATTATTTTTTGCATATTGAGCAGCTTCTTTAGTTGTCCATGAAGCATCTGCTAAATCCCACCCTTTTTTCTCATTGTTTGGCGGTTTAATTTGTTTTACATATAAAACACCAATTCCATAAAGTTTTTGTGCAAGTCTTTGCATTGCATCATTTCCAACTTGGTCATTATCAGCCCATAAAACAACTTTTCTACCTTTTAATGGTTTCCAATCAGTTTTGTCTATAGCTTTGCAACCAGAAGCCCAAGTTATGCAAACAGATTTTGGGAATAACTTTTGTGCTGCATCACAAGCTTTTTCTCCTTCTACAACAAGAACAGTAGATTTTTTATCTGTTAATAGTTTTGATAAATTGTATAAAGGTCTTGGTGCAGGCGGTGCTTTCCATACCCACTTTGACCCATCATAATGAAGCGGTCTTATCTTTTTATTAGGAAAGCGAGCTACACCAAAGGTAGGACTATATTCCCAATAATGTTCAGCACCTTTTATAGGAGGTTTTGGCATTGCTTCAGTTATTACAAGATATTTTTTTATTTGTGTAACGGCTTCTTTAAAATCCCAATTTCTTAGTTTCATAAGAAGGCTCATTCCGTTACCGCCACCTCCTGTACCAGATTTTCCTCCACATTGATTGCAATACCATGTTCCATTATTTTTTGAATTATCAAAGCGATAGCGGTCTTTACCGCCACAACAAGGACAAGGTTGATGCTCGTTTTTAAGTTGATCTGTAGTAAGGTTTCCTAAATTAAGAAGTATATCTTCCCAATGACCATTTGCAATTTCATTAATATCTTCCATAAAAAAAGGGGTTGTTAAGCTTTATCGTTAAGCTCGTGTTTTATAAGAGTAACGCAAAGGTCACGCTTTGCAAATATGTTTATCCATATATAGTATTTTTTTTGCATCTTTAACACTATTTGCGACACCCGCAAAACCTCCAGCTTTTTTAATTACGTTAATAAAATTCGTTTGCTCAACTGTTGCTTTACCTTTGTCTTTGACTTCTATTGCAGAAAAGACAGCAATCTTACTACCTACCATATCTGGTGTAATTGTTATTGATTTAAAACCAATTAAATCAGATGAACCTTTGCATAAACCAAATTTAACAAGACGACCTTTCATGTCTAATAAAGCACCTGTATTATTTCTAAACAAGCGAACATCCCCAGAGCCAACAGCTAAACGAATTTTGTTTTGAACGTATGCTTCGTTAGACACAAAAAAAAGGTCATTGAGCAAATCTTATATCAAAACAAAGTCATTGGAAAGTATTGTTGTGTTTCAAATAGAGGTAAAACAGTTTGAGTTTTAATATTTTTATTTGCTATATCACAATATTCTTTAGATATTTCACTGCCAATATATTTTCTATTCATACTTTTTGCGACTATTGCGGTAGTTCCAGTTCCCATAAAAGGGTCATAAATAATATCGTTTTCTTTAGTGAAATTATATATAATCGTTTGAACAAGTTTTTGTGGAAATATTGCTTTATGTTTTTGTGTTTGAACTTTATTTACTGGAATATGCCATATATCATTAAGGCCACCTCTTTGAAATTGTGCAGAATCAAACTGTCTGCTTATTGAATTTTCTTTTGCAAAAATTAAAATAAGTTCAGTTCGCTTATTTAAAATACCAGAACCTATTGATGGTTCTGCGTGACCTTTATCCCAGATAACAATATCTTTTAAATAATCAGCAAGATCACCAATCATTTTAAAAACTGATCTTTTACTTCCTGTGACAATTTGTATATTATAAAAAACTAAATTGCTTACTCTAAGTAACTCAATTAAAACATCTGTATGAAATTTATTGTATGTATTAATATCTAAATTATCAGCAAAATTATTATATTTAGTTGTTAATTCTTTAGTTATTTGTCGTGAGCAATATTTTCCATTTCGTATTCGTAAATTCATATTATATGGAGGAGAAGTTATTGAACAATTTATAGAATTGTTTTTAAGTTTTTTCAATGTTGATAAACAACATTCATTGTAAATTTTATTTAATTTCATTAATAGAACCTTTTATTTTGACGTTGTTGCCAGCGATAGTAAGCCCATCCTTGTTTATATCCACGCTTCGCAGCCAAAGCTTTTAAATCATCATAAGTATTACAATCATATAATTCTTGCTCTAATAGTCGTCTTATTCTATGCTCTGGAATACCTGTAAAAGTATTAGCTGTTTTATTTTGTTGTTTCACACTATAAACAATACCGTCAAGCGTATCTTTTTTATTGATTATTCTAAATTTTCCATACCACTTATTTTTAAAATAAACTTGAACAACATCCCCAACCTTATAAATTCGTTCAACTAAATCACCTTCAATTCTTGCAAGTTCTCGTCTTTCTTTAACTTTAAATGGATTACCGCAATCAGTACATTCTTTTGCGTTTATAGGATTCACAGCAAAACAAGCATCACAAATTTTTAGTGGAGGTGCTTTTACTTTTTCTCTCACCTTTTTACCTTCTAAGCTCCAATTTCTTTCTTGATTTGGTAATCCATGAGTTATAGAGTTGCCAACGTGGTCATTAATTATTGCAAACTTCTTACCTTCTGCTGGTCGTAAACATCTTCCTACCTGTTGTAGATATAGGCTCAATGATTGCGTTGGTCGTAATAATATCGCACCTCCTACAGTTGGAACGTCAGTACCTTCGCTTATTATTTGACAACTTGTTAATACTTTTATTTCGCCAGTGCCTAATTTTTTAATTACATTTTTTCTATCTTTACAATTATCGCCAGTTAATGATCTAGCGGTAATGTTTGCATCATTAAAAGCTTTTGCAACTGCTTCTGCGTGTGCAATCGTACAGCAAAATGCGATAGCTGTTCTTGGATGTATATGTTTAATATATTGAACAACCGCATCTCCCATGATGCTACCTTGTTGCATTTGTTCTTCTGCTTCTTCCATTTTATAATCGCCACCTCGTTTTCCTAGTGCATTTTTGTCAAGTTTGTTTGGAGGTGCAAAGACTTTTGCTGGAGCAAGAAAACTATTTGCCGTCAGCCATGCAGTATCTTCGCCAACAACCATATCTTGAAAATAGTTTCCAAGACCTTTACCATCTAATCTTTCTGGTGTTGCTGTAACTCCTAAAACTTTTGCTGTGTGAAAGTGGTCAATTGTTTTCTTCCATGACCCTGCAACTGCGTGATGTGCTTCATCAACGACAAGTAATCCAAAAAAATCAGGCGGTACTAAATGCAATCTACGAACTAAAGTAAATACAGATGCAACTTGTACTGTCTTTGAAAGGTTAAGTTCTTTCCCTGCTGTAATAATTCCATGATCTACACCTATCTTTGAAAGGCTTTCACTGCTTTGGTCAACAAGTTCAGTTCTATGGACAAGTATGCAAACTCTGTTGCCTTTTTTGGCTGCCTGTTCTGCTATGTGACTAAAGATAACTGTCTTACCTCCACCTGTAGGCAGAACATATAGAACAGACCTTCTGCCTTGCATATAGGAAAGTCGTATATTATTTACACCTTCCTGTTGATATTGTCGTAAATTTACTTTCATTAATATCCTTTTAAACCTCCATCTCCATATAATTCTTCCATTAAATCGTGGTAAATAGCTTTAAGTTTTGAATTATCAACTCCAGCTTTTGCTACCCTCCTTTGAAGAGCTTTATTTCTTGCGTTATATGCACATTGGTCTGCGTTATAGTAGCCTTCTATTTCTTTAGAAAGGTCAGTAATTTTTCTTTTTAATTCTGTGTTGTTCATATTACTTAGCTTCTTTTGCTGCTGCCATCTCTTCTCTTGCAGCTTCTATCCAGCACTTCTTAGCAGCTTTAGCTAAGTTCAAACCGTTTCTGTATTCTGCTGGTATTGGGTTTCCAGCTTCTTCGCATTCTGCAATGCTGTTCTCGTAAAAGTTAACTTGCTGTGTCCAGTGGTTTAATGGTGCTTCGTAACTGTAAGTCATTTGCTTTTGGGGTTGTGGGGTCAATCTCTTTCGCCCTTATATTTATAGTATAACATATATATTTTAAATGTGCAACTACTTTCGCAATATCAATTCTGATAATTACATATCCAAAATGTAGCTAAGTGCAGCATCAATAACTTCCTTTTCAGTGCCATTAGGTGTGTTTGCCATTCTTTGCTTAATTTCGTATTGCTCCATAGCAGTAAACTCTCTGCCTAGTGTTTCTTCCATTTCTTGTATAATGTCTTGTGTAGTCATGGCTTCACATACTCCTTCATAAATGCTCTAGCTCTTAAAACGCATAAGTCCATATCATCATCGACGCATTTGCTCCACATCATTTTTGCAGCATCTAATAAAGTCACTGTCTTACCATCAAATACTTGTCCAAGTAAAAGCATCTTAGCTTCATTACTGTGTAAGGTTTCAGTTAACTTACTGCAATCTGTGTCGCCTGTTAAGTCTTGTGCAAGTATAACTTTTTCAATGTAATTCATTTGGGGTTTCATGTATCTATATATAATATAGCATATATACTTTAACTATGCAATATCTATTTATTATTTTCTTCATGCCATTCTGCGTACCAATCACGAACAACATCAACGAACATTTCTTCTACCTGCCTATCTGTCATAAATATTCCTAATACTCTTGATTCATATCCTGTTTCATAAGCTCTTGAATATACAGGGTTTGGATGCTTAAAGCCATCAGCAATATCTCTGTGGTTTACCCATCTGCAAGGTAAGTCTTTGTCGTACCTTGCAATGCCATCTTTAAAACCTTCTAAAAAAGTTTTTTGGTGTTCTTTAAGGTCTTTCATTATACTTGCTCCAAGTCAAATGTTCTATTGTGGTCAGCAGCAACTTCATGGAAGCGTTCTGCAAGTGTATGCTCATTTACTTCTGTTAAAACTTCGTAGGCTACGTCTTGTGCAGCTTGGCAGTTCCAGCGTATCTCTTTGCCTACTAAGTTAGCAATCGCATCTGCTGTTGGTACTTTGTCTGCTGGTACGCAATAAGCGTTTTCTTTTATAATCTGTAATGCTTCTGCAAATAGTTTTTGTGCTTGTTCAATTTTTTGTTGGTTGTAAGCCATTTGTCTAGTGGGGTTAAATGGGTCAGTCGCCTTTCCCTGTATGTCTATAGTATAGCAACTATATTATAAATATGCAAGATATTTGTGACTTTTTATTTACAATCTTTTTCTTTTTTGTTATCAATTTCTAAACCTTTTGCCATTGCTTCTTGAATAGTTTTGAAATAATAGCATTGACCCTTATCTTCAACTACATATCCTCGACCATGTTTGTGTGAAATTTTTGTCATTGATTTTTAATATTCCCAATCATTGTACTCATTGTTTAGGAATCCGTCACAGTTTGCAGCTTCATTAATATTAATTCTTTGACGGCAATAATCACATACTTTTTTTATTGACTCATAGGGTTGAGGATTAAAGGCTGTCACTCCTACTGTTTTTTCATGTGGTTCTAAGTAATAAAGAATGTTTTTACAATCTGATACGGATAGTGTTAGATGTGGTTGCTTCATAAATTAACTGGCTCAATTTTGTTTTTAGATTTAAAAATTGATGTCACCATTATTGCATCTTCATTATTGACATCCCAATCCCATTTTACATTTGGGTCTTTAATATATAGCTCAATAAATATTTCTTTTAATCTTTTTACTGTTGGTTCAGTTTTAAAGCTTACATAATATGATGCTTCTTTAGCCATATCAGTCGTACTATTTTTTAAATTTAGAACCCACTCGCCACCTTGCAAAACATAATAAATCATTTTGAACATTCCTTAGTTTTAGATTCATGTAAAATTATTTTGTCAATTTGTGTGTTTATGTTTTCTTTTATGAACTCCAATCTTTTAACATAATCTTTTGGATAAAAACAAGTAATGTCACCTTTATTATATTCAACTAAAAACTGCAAAACAGATTCTAAAATTTGTTGACTTTTATTTTTCATTTTGCTACCTCCTTGCAAGCAAGTTCTATTCCAGCATTGCAGTCAGTAACGGTCATATCGTGCAATGTGTTTGTCATTGTTAAATACATAGCCAATGGAAATGCAATGTATTGTCCTATATAAAAAAGTTTTACCATGTCCAACCTCTAGTCATTTTTACTTTTAGCATTTTGCCAAATAAAACACGTTGCTCGCCTAGTAGTTTTCTATACTTGCTAACTTGCTGTAAGTCACCTGTTGCAAGTGCAAACTGGTACTCTTGGTCATACTTAGCAATGTTATCTTTGGTTGCTTGCATATCGTTTTGTAGCAAGTCTTTGTCAGTGTAGTTAGCAATCTTTTGCATTTTTTTTTGGGGTTGTCAGGTAGTCGCTACCTGTTACATTTATAATATAGCATATATATTTTAAAAATGCAAGTATAAGTCTGTTTCTTTTTCAAATAAATCAATAAGCATATCGCAGTAAACACCTTCATGTCTGCTGATCTTCTTAACACTTGTTTTGCCTAATCTGTAAAATTCAACAATGTAATCGTCTGGGCATCTTCTATAAGTTACTTTACAGTAATTCATTTTTCTGCTGCCTTTAAATTTAAAGCTTGCTTCAACTCTTTCTTCTTTCTCTAAATTGTTAAAAGCAAACTGGTCTGCACCTACAAAAGTAATTAATCTTTTTTTGCTGCCTAACTGTTCAAAAATTGTTTCGGCTGTTTGTAAAGCTTCTGTTTTGTTCATTTGGGGTTTTTGTATCTATATATAATATAACATATATATTTTAAACACGCAAGTCATAAATAAAAAAGACTCAGGGTGTTGCTCCTAAGTCTTTTATAAGTAGGACTCCGATACTGTCATTCTGAATTGATAAAAAGCAACCCCTTGCAGTTTATCGACAGCGTTCAGTGTTACCAGTAGAACCGACCTACGATTATTATAGCCTATATTTAAATATAGACCATATATTAAGTATAGCATATATATTGCGAGTGTAGTTGTTTTGTTCTCCACATCTTTGATAATTCATAATTTTTTGTCCATTTATCAATCCAAGCAAGTATTTCGTGATTGCTCAAATCTTTGACAAGTTTGTGATTAGTGAAATATCCGTCTTGGTCAAGGACTACAACTTCCCATTTATTAGGCATTGTCATGTTAATTATTAAATTTTCTTTTGCAATCTCAAGAGCAAGATTAGCCAGTTGTATGGTTTTGCTCATTTTTGTTTTTTGTTTAAACATTGGGGTTTATAATATCTACCCTTATAATTACTTATTGAAAAAAATATGCAAGTCATTAACTTTTTTTATTTTTTCTACAACGTCTAGTTCGTTCTGCTGTATTCTTTTTACCTTCTTCAGTTTTATACCAACAGCGACTACAAAGACCATCATGCGAGGATCGTACTTGCTTCCCACATTTTGGACATGATTTTAAAGGGTCAGTTTTACCTGACTTTCTTTCACGATAAAGTTTTGTAGCTTTGGCATTTCCCATGCCGTTTGTCTATGACTACAATCAATATATCTCAGGTGTACTGATTGGTCTAATTATTTTTTCTTTTTTAGGTTTTATAAGAGTTTTACGAATTAAAGCCCCTGCTGTGGCTGTAGTTAAAATTGATAAAAAGATTTGCGTCATGTTGACAGTTTAGTTTGATTTTTAGTCTTGTGAAATACTCTTAACAAGTTCATATTTTTCTGCAAAGTTTTTTGTTCTGCCAAATAAAAAGTTTTTAAATGTACCAGCATTGTATCCATTTCGTAAAGCCCATAGCTCTTCCTCTCCAAGTATAATTTCTTCTTTTTCTGCGGTGTCATTATTTTTTATGACCCATCGTGGAGCATCAGTTTTATAGCTGGCCTTATCATCAATGCTCTGTTTAATCCACCACAAGATAATACCCTGTGATGAATGGCTGCTATACGCAATATATTCTTTACGTCTTAGTCGTATAAGACTAGCGTTAAAATTACTTCGTGCTAGTCCTAACTGACTGCAAAGTTCTGGAAGCATATACTTACCGCAACCTAACTCATTAAGAATAAGAAAGGTCACAGTATCAGCATTGCTATTTTCGTTTCGCACTGTTGCGAAAAATTTTACTTTTTTAGATAGCTGCATAATTAAAATGGAATTTCGTCAACTTCTGGTACGAGAGGGTCATTGCTGACATACTGAGGGTTTTGCTCAACAACTTTAACAGGTGGATTAGCTGCTGGCTTTTCGGTTGGCACGAATTCTGTGCCAGTTCTAGGCTGTGCAGACTTAAGAATTTCAACCTGTGCAAAAACCAAAACTATTTTGTGACCAGCCTCACCATTTCTGCGTGTAAAAGTCTCTTCTGTAACTGTGCCTTGAGCAAAGATAGTGTCGCCTTTATGTAGATAGTTTTGTGCAAACTCAGCTTGCTTGTTCCACATATCTACCTGTACCCAGAAAGCGGGTGCATCTTTTTTGTTTTGTTTTATTGCAACAGTAAGTTCTACTTTGCATTTACCTGATTCAAAGTATCTAATCTCAGGCTCTCTGCCTATGTTGCCAGTTAGTGTAGCTTGAAAAGCCATAATTTTTCTCCTTAGTTAAATGGGTCTGGTTCGTCATCAACATCCTCAACTGAATCAGTAATGACGTTTTCTAATTTTTTATTTGTATCTTCAAGTCTATTTGCTTCTTCAGTAATGTTTATTTTTTCTTTTAACTTTGCGTTTATTTTATCAACTGGACTTCCACCAACTTGCACTGTAGGTTGGACATCTTCAATTTCATCACTGGCTTGCATACCAAGTAAAACTTCTGGACAATGCAATCTAATAAGCCAAGTAGCACTTCTATAACGAAGCATCTGTTCTGGCATAGTGTTGTATTTAGGGTTTTTAGTCCAACCTTCTTTTCTAGCGGTTGCCATACTAACAGGTACAGAAATTTGTTTTCCTGTACGCAATATTGCATGAGCCGTCACAACTAAGCTTTCTCCTGTGCCTTCTACTGTCCAGTTTATTGGCTCTTTGAAGTTGCCCCTGTCATTAGCAAGTGCAATCGCAAAGCTGGAAGAGAAGCCAACTCTGCCATGTATGACTTGTAAATTTTGAAGTGCCAGTATTGGATTAACTTCTAGTTGTTGAGCCATCATAAGAGCGACCATGCAATCTTCTGGCTTGTTTTGAAAATGTGCTGGAACCATCTTGCTTTTTGCAAAAGATGAAGCAACTCTCCAAGTATGTTCAAAAGCATTTGCATCAGTTAAAAAACTGACATTGTTTTCTGTTTTTGTTAATTGTGAATCTTTAGTCATTGTTATAAGGTGGTAAATCTAACTCTGTTATTTCCTCGCTATAGCCAACCCATTTTCCTGTCTTACGACATTCTGCAAGTGTAGCTAGGTTTTTATCTGCAACACGATTACCAGCAGCAATCATATTTGCTGACGCATTGTAAACAGCAACCATATATGGAGGTTTTTTCTCAACAGCAATAAATACAAAAGATTCAGCTTTTTGCAAAGAACGGAGATACCAAGCTGCTTGAACATGGTAACGAAAGTTGTGGCATGACTTTTTAAATCCATACTCACTTGCATCTTCTGTTGTTTTAAGGTCAACAAGTAAAGAACAATCAACAGTATGAAAGTCAGGTCTGCTTTTGCAAATTTCTCCTGTAACTTCATCAGTCCATTGATATGATTGCTCAATTTTTCCTTTCATTGAAAGAATCGTATTAGCTGCTGGATGTTCATACACTCGTTTTCTCATTATTACTAAGCGATCAAAGTCCTCTCTTGAGAGTAGAGTCTTCTTATCTGCCTTTTTATCAAAATCATCCCAATATGCAATCGCATCTAAAGTCTGTGCTGAAGGCTTTTTTGCGTTCCTTTGAACAGCAGTTGGTCGTTTTGGGGCATCTATCGGTTCTATGATGTATTCCTTGTCAAAAAGATGTTGTTCTAATACCAGCGTATGAAAGGCAGAACCTATAATCATTGCTTTTGTAGGCTCTGGGATTATACGATCTGGGTCAAGGTAACGACACCAATAATGATAGGGGCTTCGATTGATTTCATCTAAGTGGCTCTTTGATACAGATGGCAATGCGTGATATGTCGCATTACTCATTTGTTTCAAGTCCACTCGTTTTGTTTCCATAAGCAAAATATGTGACCTATACGTTACATTAACACATTCCTCAGTATATGCAATATATTTTATATATGGCAATCATAACATTAGATTTGCGTATTTGAAATATATATGTTATACTGAATATAAGGGCAGAATAGATAACTGCCCACTACCCCAGAGGAGTTTTATGATTAAGTTTACAAAGCTTGAAGTACAAACAATTACAGACCGACCAGAGGAATGTATTGTTGAACATTTATGCCAAGACAAAGATGGCAAGCGAAACCAAACTAAAAAGATTTGGGTTGAGCAAAGAAAAGGTTACAACGGTGTTTTATGGGATAACAATGTTTATCCAGAACAAATGACCTATGATGCAATTTCTGACATTTATGGGTCACTAGAAAAAAAAGGAACTTTGCCAGAGCCTATTACAGATTTGCATAAAGAAATTTTAGATAACTGCATTTCTATGGGTACATGGGATAGAGCAGATGAAGTAAGCCCACAGTTTTGGGGGGCTGTTAAAAGAGCAGTAAAAAACATTGCTACCAAGTTTGAAAAACTTGATATTGAATTAACATATTTTGAGGACAAGCTATGACTATAGACACACAGAAAAAACAATGGTCGCCAAAAGTAGGCGACCACGCAGCGATAAGGTACTACAGTGATGTAGTACCATGCACAGTGATTAAGAGAACAACGAAGTTTGTATGGGTACAAAGAGACAAATATAAACTACAAGCAGATTGGAAGCCAGAATTTATAGCTGGAGGTTTTGCTGGACATTGTACTAATAACTATGACCAGCGATACGACTTTACCAGAGATGAAAATGGTTCTATAGATAAATTTGGATTACGCAAAGATGGTAGATGGTATCGTTGTAGGCAAAGATATGGAGCTACAAGATTAACAGAGGGCTGGGCTGCGTTTTACGATTATAATTATTAAAAATATTATTATTTATGAAAAGAAAAGAACACCCATCAGCAATAAAACTAGAAAATTTAAAAGCAAACAAAATAGATAAATTAGTTAAAAAATTAATTGAAGTGGACTTGAAAGGTGTTGAACACAGAGTCCACTTAACAAAAGATAATCGTGCTGATCTTACAGTCAATGATGGCAGATGGATAACAGATAGTATTCGACAAATTATCGTTAAACATAATTATGCAATAGATCAAGTAAAAAAATTACAAATTAAGAGTTTTTCTTCAAAAGAAATTGAAGAGTTGAAAGACATGGATGTTTAAGTTTCATTAATTTAGTAATACGACTCTGTAATTGTTGAACTTTATTTTCTAATTTACTTATTTTTGTAATTGCACTCGTTAAAACATGACCTTGATATGAGTTCTGTTTCATTAAAACAGATGCTATTGCTTTTAATTCATTAAGATCATTACAATCTAAAATCTCCCTAATTTTTTGTTCGACAGCAAATTCTTGCTCAACAGTGGGAGGGTCTGTTATGACTTCTAAAAAATCTTTACTCATGGAAGGGAACTAATTTTTCTAGTTGGAAAAAGTTGTTGCTCTAAATAATCAACTGCTCTATCGTCAAGTGTGTTTGTTGTTTGCTTGCAAATTTCTCTTAAAAGATCAATGACAAGTTGTTTAGATGCTGAACTTGATAAAAACTTTAACAAAATCTTTTTAAGTATTTTCATTTTTTTTTATATTGTATCCTTCTCAAACATAGCTAAATTCGTTAATTTAGGCATGGGGTCACACTACCCCTCCTCACACAACAAATAAACCCTAGTTTCCCCACTAGGGTTTTTTATCGTCTGGGTTTTATTTCAGCTAAATGTACCTCTATTTTATTAAGCCTGCTAAATATCTCTCTTAAATCCTCGTGGTTTTCGTCCATTTTATCCATGATTAATTCAACTTTAGCTAATAAGCTAACAACATCCTCACGATTTTTTTTACCCCTATAAGACAACGAACCTGCGGATACGAATATGGCTGTTAATATCGCACCACCAGTAGCAGCTATTAATTCAATCACTTCCCAAGCGTTACATTTATGTTTATTATAAGTCAAAAAGCCTATGAAAACAGAATCGCCAGAAAAAACTATAGAAAAAGAAGATGAAAAACCAGATTATCAAGAAAAAATTACTTTTTTAGTATCTACATTTGCTCAAGGTTTTATTTTGGCTTGGTGTTTAGTTGTTCTATCTTTAGGATATATTAAACTTCCAAATAGATTATTTGGAGTAGACATACCAGATCAACCTCGTGTGGATTCAACTTTTGCAGCAGGCTTATTAGGAAACATTCTTGGTGGTCTTGGCATAAGTGTCAATGCTGCTAGTGGAGCTAAAAAGAAAAAGAAAGAAGAAGAGCAAAATGGTAGCTATAATGGTGTTACTGGTGGTCAACAAGTTATAGTAATCCGTCAGCCTATCGAATTAATAACAAGCAAACCTCAAATAACAAAAGAAGAGAAAAAATGAAAAAATTTTTACCTTTGATTTTACTGGCATTTCCAACAGCTAGTTTTGCAGACATCACTCATTCTATTCAGTCAGTGGCGTCAGTTACTACAGTTCCAGCAAGTGCTACATCTGAAAGGATTGCAGCTTCAATTAGTGTCGCTGGTACGAATGTGACACCAAATGACGGAACAGCAGGTGGGATAGGATCTCTAAATCTTAGTAGCAATGGTATATCTAATGGTGTTCCAGTGGTTTCGGCAGACACTTCTTTTTCAGTTACTTCTGCTGGTGATGCCTTCTCTGTTTCAGAGACATACATCCAAGCTGATAGTGTTCCAAGCCTGTTATCTGCCACAGTTACCAATGGGGCAGTTCCATCGCTGCCTCTCCTTGGTAAAAATACGGTAGTCGCAGGTGGTGACCCTGGTTCTGTTGCTATCACATTAGATAGCGGACAAGGTTTAACTGTAAACCTATCGGATATGGGGGCAGGTACCACAGCCACGCTGCAATCAACAATAACTCTCTCTTTGGACTAATGAGATGGTTTTTGCTTTTGTTTATAGCTT
>TARA_R100000734_G_scaffold19152_2_pt1 | contig 14689 bp, 1 predicted proteins | sample TARA_R100000734 | Tara Oceans TARA_R100000734 (sample SAMEA2623290) | marine metagenome | biome: marine biome (ENVO:00000447); feature: surface water layer (ENVO:00002042); material: "saline water (ENVO:00002010), including plankton (ENVO:xxxxxxxx)" | depth 5 m | reverse complement strand
TGCTATAACAGAAACTACTGACTGTGCTAACGCTGCAGAGATAAAAGCCCAATGTGATGAGCAAGGTGGTACATTTATTCCTTATAATCCAGAAACAGGAGAGGGATGTATATGTCAAGGAGGTTTGAAAGAAATAGATGTGCCAGATATTGATGTTACAACACCTCCAGATCCCGAGTTTTGGTTACAAGATAAGATGGGTTTGGCTAATGCTTTAGATGCTAAAATGAGTCTTAAAAAGTATTATCCATGGGCACCCAAGTATAATGAAAATTTACTTGATCCTGTATTCAAAGATCCAGAAAGAGAAATAGCTGCAATAGGTGAACAAGCTGTTATTGCTGCAGATACTGCGTCTGCTTTTTCTGGGCCACAAAGAGCGGCAGCTGTACAAGCAAAAGCTCAGGGTAAAGCAGCAGCACAAATAGCTGATGTAATGAATAGAGTGCAGAATGATAATATAACTATAGCTAATACAGTAGATGCAAAGAATGCAGAAATTAAGTATAAAACACAGTTATTAAATAATACTGAATTAAAAAAGTTATATGATAATACTGTATTAACAGAACAAAACTATGACAACTCATTAAGAAAAGCTAATGCAGAGATTACAAAGCAAATGCAAAATATGTATACTAATGCAGCGAATACATATAATATGAACACTTTGTATCCTAACTTTAATGTTATGCCTGGCACAGGGGGATTCATTGATATTGTAAATCCAAAGGAGTTTAATAAAGATCCTAACTATATAAGTCCTGGAGATTCAAAAAGTCAATACCTAGATTGGTATCATGATGCAATACTAAAAGGTATACCTGAAGAGCAGCTTCCTAATTTTATTGAGTGGAATAAAACCTTTAATAATCAAAGTACAAACACTGATGCAGATGCTGTTAAAAATAGTGGTTATGATAATATATCTAGAAGAGGTAGAGAGTTAAGACTTGCTAAAAGTGGTATGGCACTTAATGACTTTTTAAAAAGAACAAGACGTTAAACTTAAAAAGTGTAAAATGAAAAAAAGAAAAACTTATAAAATTTTAGTATCTTAGTATTATGGCTACATATTTACCTGGAGTACAGGATTACATACCGAATTTAGAGCCGTTTAAGCCGGACTATAAGTTTCTATCTGATGTATTAACTATCAGACAAGATAGGTATGATACAAACTTTAGATCATTAAATAATTTATATAATGATGTTGTTAACGCACCTCTAACAAGAGAAGAGAATATTGAGAGAAGAGATCAGTATGCAAATAGATTAACTGAAGGGTTAAAACAAATAGCAGGTTTAGACTTATCATTACAACAAAATGTTGATGCAGCTAAAGGTTTATTTAGACCTTTTTATGATGATCAAGATATAAGAAAGGACATGGCCTTTACTAAAAGAGTTAGTGATCAAATGGAAAAAGCTAACTTTTATTTCAACTCTCCTAACCCAGAAGATAATAATAAATGGTGGCAAATAGGTGTGGATAGATTAAACATGCACATAGATGATTTTAAAAATGCTACAACTCAAGGTGCTAGGAATATGGGGTTACCTTCTTATGTTGATAATCCAAACTATTTTGAAAGGGCATTTGAATCTTTAAAAGCATCTGGTTTAACTTTTGAACAAACAACTCCTAATGGAGATTGGATGATAACTACAACAAATGGAACTGCATTAACTAATAGAATTATAGGATATGAGCTAGCTGATAATGGTAAAGATTATAAGTTAGATAGAGATGGTGAACCTATACCTATAACTGTTGATGATACATTTAATTATTTAAAAAATACTATGCTTACAGATCCTAAAGTTCAATTAGGTATGCAGACAGAAGCATATGTAAATGCAAGAAATTTTGCTACTAATCCAGATAATATTGCAGAATATGGTAGTGAGCAAAATGCATATGAATTTTGGGCACAAGATTATATAAATCAAGCTGTAGATGCTGGAATAATGGATTTATCCGAGGCTGAGTCTTTAGAAAACAATTTAGAGGGTGAGAAAAAAAGTTGGGAAGAGTATAAACAAAAATATAATATAATACCAGGTAGCCCTTCTGAAAATATAATAATGCAAAAAGCATTTGAATTAGATTTAGCAAAAAAAAATAAAGATCTAATACAAAGACAAGTACAAACATTAAAAGCACCGGCTAATGATTTAGATAAACTTTTATCAACAGCATATCAAGCATATAGTATATTAACAGTAGGACCTAAGTTAAAAGAAGCTGGAAGTGCTTATAGTAGAATTGGTGCAAAACAGACTTTTAAAGTTAATGAATTAGCAAAGTTAAAAAAACAACAAGACTTTCAGTGGGCTTTAGAAGGTTTTAAAGCTCAAAATAGATTAAATGAAATAGCATTAAGAGGAGCAGAAGCTAGAAAAACTGCAAAGTATAGTCAAGATTTAAAGAATATAGCAGACGGTCTTACTGGATCTATATATGATAGCTTTAAAGATGCAAAACCAAAAGCATTTGATTTTAAAAATTATAATGAAGACTTAGCAGAAAATATAGAAAAGCAAGAGTTTAATATATTAGATAAAATGCAGATTGATAGAAATGATCAGATGAGCAAAATAGATCTATTAACAAATGACTTTATTTTAAAAATAGGTTCAATGTCAGATGAGTTTCAAAATTCTCCATATGTAGTTCCTGATAGTTTAGGAACTCAGTTTAGATATCCTGTTGTTAATAATACAGCCACTGGATCAGATACAATTTATAAAACTGGAAGTGTTGATGATTTGATAAAAGACTATTCATTAGCTGTTAATGAAACAAATAAAGATGCATTTGTTAATCACTTTAGAGCAAAAGTAGATAGCACATTAACATCAGGATATAGAAGTGTAATACCTGGTGATCCTAATGGCCCTATAATTGAACAAGATATACTTTTAAATTCTGGGTCACCTATATTTAATCAAAAGCCTCAAGCTTATATGAGTCTTGTAAATATCTTAGGTGCATTAGATGTAGAAAAAGGGTTATTTGTAAATGCTGAAAAAGAATATAATAGAATTTTAAAAAACTTACAATCAGAGAATGTAACAGACAATGCTGTTAATCAAAAAGGTTTTCCTCCTTTAGTACAGACTGAAAAGCAATTAAAGATGGGACTAAATGGAGAAAGTATAAGTTCAATATTATCACCTAATACTGACGGTTCAGGTAGGTATAATAATTATAGTGATAGTACATATGTAATTGTAGATAAAGAAACTTTTGCTGATCAAGTAGTAGCAATGGCAACTAATGATGGTAATATTCAGGATGTTTTAGATTATTTAAATAAAAATCATAAATATGCTGTGTTTTCTACAAAAGCTCAACCTGGAAGAATTACAAAAGAGTATTCTTTTAATGATAGAGACAAAATAGATATATTTGAAAAGAATCCACTACTTGCACAATCTTTCTTTTGGGAGGAACAACCTTCGGGAGATGGATTTCCATTAGGTTTGGGAATTGATAATAACCCTGGTACATGGGTTTTTGCACCATATGCCACAAGACGTACTATGATAGGGAGTCTCTTAAGAGATGAAAAATCTAATGATGAAAAAATAGAAGCATTAAGAGAGTTAGCTTATGAGATTTATGATGGTGAAAGTAGTTCAGATAATGCAGAAGGAGAAGAAAGATTATCAGATGCTGATAATGTAGGTATGCTACAAAATTTACAAATACTAATGAGAGAAGGTGATGCTCCTGGTAAGTATTCATTTAATTATAAAGATTTTATAAGTGGCAATTTACCACAAATGGGGCAAGATGTAAAGTTAGATCCTATTATGGATGCTTATTTTGATAATACATATGCTAAATATCAAATGGTAGATGGTGAAAGAGTTCCTACAGATGCAACACATTTTCTTTTAAACATGGCTGAAGTATTAAGAAGTAGGGTTCCTGGTAAAGATTGGCAAGCTAGTATACCAAAAACTAGTGAAACAGGTTTTGGAGCTGATGTTAATGCTTTAATAAATGACAAAAATAATATTGCTGCAAATCAAATTATGGAACAAATGATAGATTATTTATTAATGGCTCAGAAGAATGATACTAGAAGATCTATTTTTGATATTTCATGGAGTAAGACAGGATCTAATGAGTTAGGGCCTGATGGTGACTATTCTTTTACAGCATATAAATTACAACCTAATGTACAATCAGGACCAATTATAGAAGACATGCTTGGAGCAATTGTAAATAAAGATGGAATATCATTTGGAGAACCAGCAGAAACACTACAAGGTAATTATAAAGTTAAATTAAGTAAAGATGGTTTGGAAGCATATCAAAAGATTATGACTAATGGTATAGTAATGTATATGAGAAAAGATTTAGATCAAAATAGAAATATGGATTCATCATATGCTGTAGATCAATTAGCTAAATATATAATGACTACTGATGAGCAAATATATAAAATGCAATTACCAAATGCTGGTACAGCTATTATAGAACATATTGGAGGTGGTCAGTTTAAAGCAAGGGTTCAAGACTATAAATGGAGTGATGATGCTTTAGCAGTAGTTCCTGCTCAAATTATACCAGATGAAAGAATATATAGAGCTGATGAAATTCTTGAATTAAAAGCAGCTTTAGAACAATATATGATTAATGTAGCAACACAGAATATTGCTGATGAAAATGCATATAAAAAGAATAATTTATAATGTCAGAAAAAATAAACTTAACAGATAACAATCTCTTAGGGGATTCATTTGAGCAGCCTGATGTTAATTTTCAAGACGCTAGAGTTGATTTACCTCCAATAGATACATTTCAAAAAATGGCATCTGATGCTTTTGAATTTGGTAATGTTGGACCTATAGATCCAGCAACTGAAATGCTAATAGAAGAAGCAAAAGAGTTTACTCAGTTTGTTCCATTCTTTGGTCCTAATAATAGTATGAGTAATCCTTATCCTGGGAAAGTAACGCCAAATTTTAACCCATATACTGAGTCACTTGGTGATTTTCAAGGCACTGATGTACAACAAAGAGAAGCAAGATACCGTCAGATAATTGATGGATCAGTTGGTTTTGAAGATAGTTTAACTCCTAACTATACACACTCTTTAAAACTTAATACACAGGCAACTAATTTAGATAGATATTATTCAACTCCTGCATTTTCAAGATTAGGTTTTAATCCTTTTGGTGATAATGAAAGATATTATAATCAAAATATGACTAATCAAGAGGAACTGGCTAGAAGTTGGGGTGCATTTAAAGGTATATTTGGTCCTGCTATGGGTTCAAGTATAAGATCAATAAAAGATATGTTTTATGGAGAACCTTTTATATCTGACTTTCAAGGTGCTAGGGCCTTAACTGATAATATGAGAATAGGCATGACAAATAATCCAGGTACTATGAAAGGTCATATTAATGATTTTTTTGTTAATAGTGCATATACATTTGGTATAATAGGAGGTATAGCTGCAGAAGAATTAACATTGTGGGGAGCAGCTGCAGTAACAGCTCCATTTACAGGAGGTGGTAGTTTATCTACTAAAGCTGCTGGCACTGCTAGAAATATTGATAGATTAAGAAAAATTCCATCTATTGCTGCAGATACTAGAAGATACACATCTCAAATTTCAAATTTTAGTCAAACATTAAATAATGTTAAAAATGCAAAAAACTTTTTTCAAGCAAGTAAAGCAGGGTTTGCAGGTGCTGGTAGAGGTTTAGCAAACTTTTTTGCTCCTGAAACAATGAGAGCTTTTGCTAGTTTAAAATCTGCAGCAAGTGTTGGTGATAATTTATCACAACTTGCAAAAATACAAAGAACATTTGGTGGTTTTTATAGAGATCTTAGATCAATAAACTTAGCTTTAGCAGAGTCAAAAATGGAAGCTGGTATAGAAGAATTAAGAGTACAAGAAGCAACAAAGAAAATAGAAGAAGAGAAACTAGGTAGACCTTTGACACCTGATGAAATGTTAACAACTGTAGAAGCAGGTAAGAGAGCAGGATTAAAGACTTTGTTTAATAACTTTCCACTTATATATTTAAGTAATAAACTTCTTATTGGAACAGCAATGAGAGGTTTCCGTAGGCTAACAGGTGATGCAATAGAGACAGGTGTAGATGGAGCAAGGGGTTCTACAATAAGAACTGCTGCAGGTAGGGCGTTCAAACCAGGAACTCCAGGAAAACCTATTGTAGCTGTAGCTGCTAAGAAGCAAGGTGTTAAAGGTTTTTTAAAAAACATAAAAGCTGCTGGACCTGGAGGTATTGCAAAAGGCTTAGCTGGGGGTGCATTGAGATTTACATTATTAGGTATACCAGAAGGTGTTCAAGAAGTATCACAAGAAGCAATTGCTGATGGTATTAGTGCATATTATGAGGAGATGTTTAGTAGTATGCCTTACGCAGAAGTAAAAAAGGCTATGGGCTTAACAGATAATATTTGGGAGAATGCAAATAGAATGAGTATTGGTAAGTCTCCCATGGATCAATTATCTACTGAAGTTAAAAATTTACTTTCTTCACCACAAGAGTATTCTAAATATGCACAAAAAGGAATAGAAAAACAATGGTCACCACAAGGTTTAAAAGTATTCTTATCTGGTTTTTTTATGAGAGGTGCAACAGCAATACCTCAATCTATAGTATTTAATGCAATTCCTGATTATGTTAATACAAAAGTTAATAAAGACTATGCTGATATAAAAAAGAATACAGATAAATATAGAAGAGCTCAAGCTGATATGGACAATAGCATTTATAATGATGTTGTTAATTTTTATCATCCACAAACAATGGATGCTACTTCACAAATTTTAGCAGATAAATTAGCATTTCAATACACAACTGAGGGTAAAGTAAAAAAGTATTTTGATACTGTGCATAAGATGATGTTCAATGCAATTAATGCAAATATTAAAAATAGAAATCATCAAGTTTTTATAGATCAAATGGAAAGCTATAAACAATTAGATGATCAAGAGATAGTAAATATTGTAGATGATAAAAATGCAGATCCTGTAAAAATAAGAAAAAGATTAGATGAAGCAATTGAAAATGCTAAAGTCTTAAAGAAAGAAAAACTTAGACTAGATAATAGATTACCTAATCCATATTTATATACGCAATTTGAACCAGGTTCTGATGAGTATAATGCTGCATATTTTAATTATCAAGGTTGGGAGTTTATGAGAGATATGGCTTTATTTGCTGGAGACTCTTTTAAAAATTATGTAAAAAGAAAAGCAGATATATTGCAATCATTAACTCAGGTTCCGGTTGTGACTAATTTAGAGGCTTCTGAATTAGATGTTTTATTATCAGAAAGATCTATGGCTAAAGAGATTTTATTTTTAAAAGAAACTTTGGCAAATACTGAGGTTACTCCTGAAACAAAAGAAGATTTAGATTTTAAAAAAGCAAAGTTAGATTTACTAGAAAAAATAAAACCTATTTTATTTGATCCAATAAATGTACAAGCTTTGAAGTCAGGTTTAGATGTTAGTGATTTACCTCAAGGTCCTGTTAATAAATTAAAAGATTTAATAGCACAATACTTTCAAAAGATTGCTTTCTATAGACAAGGTACTGTGGCTAATGCAAATCTTTCAGAAAATATAGATAAAATTATAGATTTTACAACTTTAGATATTCAATCTAAAAGATATAATGATGCTATAAACTTTTTTGCTAATCCTATTAATGCAGAAAGGTTTGCTCAAGAGATGGCTATTGTACATAAAGCTATGTATAATAAATATACAGGTGAGAATGCAACTATAAGAAGAGTTAACAAAACTATAATAACTGATGCTCAAAGGACATTTTTAAATCAATTATCTAAATTAGGTGATATCCAAGGTCTAAGTCAAGTACAACCTGTTCCAGAACAAGTAGAAGCTTTTATTAAAGAGAATAAATTGCCTACTGAATATTTTGGTTTTGATAAAGGTGTTATTACAGAAGACATGGCTGAAATGGCAGAAATAAAAAAATTAGAAAATTCATATAAAGAGCTTCTAGCTAAAACAAATACAACTAAAGAAGAGGTCACTGAAGAAGAAAGTACTACAGTAGAAGAGGAATTAACAAGTTTACAATCAGAAACAGATCCTTATCAGCAGTCTTTAAAAGATGAAGAAGTTACTATTCCTGAAGAGGATACAGTTAACTCTGAAGAAATAACAGCAGCAGTTGTTGCAAGAGATAATTTTTATTCTGATAATAAATCTACTCAAACCTTAATGAAAGATATTTATGCTTTATATGCAAATTCAGATAGACCATCTTTAGATTATTCAGATTGGAAAAAAAAGAAGCTAGCACTAGGTGATGGTGGTTTTCAAATACTTGGTGCAAGATATGATTTATTTCAAAAATATAAACAGAGTGAAAACTATAAAAAAACAGGGGCTAGGGATTTTGATAATTGGATTGTTGATCCAAACAATAAGTTAGTTGTATTTGATATAATTGAAAAATATGAAACAGAGTTAAGATTTGTATCTACAGTTGAGTTTAATAAAAAAGCTACTAAAGAAGATGTACCTACAGAATCAGATAATATTGAAATAAAAGACACAGCTTATGACGGTATCTTCATAAAGCAAACAAGAATATCTGAGACTGGCAAGCAAGATAGATTTATTTATGCTGTTGTTGATGCTAGTGGAAATAATATTTTTGGTAGAATAAAAGATATATCACCAGATGATATAGGTTCATATAAAACTTTAGATCAAGCAAAGTTGGCAGCTAAAAGAATTAATGAGTATAGTCCTATAAATCCTTTTGTAATTGAAGATTTATTTGGAGAAACTTTTCAAACAGGTGATAGACTTGTAAGAAAAGGAGATCCTAAGAATGTATGGATTGTAAGATCAACAGAGAGTACATTTAATAAAAATAAAAATTTATATATAGTACATAGTGAAGATATAGGTAAACCATATTCTAAGAAGAGAAAAGACTTTATTAAAACTAAAAAAGATTGGACTGATCAAGAGTGGACTATTATAGGTAAAACTGATAGACCTATATCTGAATCAATTAAAAAGATTCCTATAGATAATGGAGTAAAGTTCTACCCTTTTAACCCAGGTTTTGTGAAGTTTGGTAAGTTTGTAGATCCTAATGCAGAAACACTTTCTACTACTGAGGCACAACTAGCATTTGAAAGAGTGCTTAGCACAACAACACAAGAAAAACTTAATAATGCTATATTAACAATAGATAGAAATCCTCAATATGAAAAGTATCAAGAAACATTAAAGAGGGCAGAAAAGGGTGAAGTTAAGTTTCCAGAGTTTGATAAGAACAATAATTTTGATAAAAAGAATAAACCAAATAATGATCTTGCCTTTGGTATGAATGAGTTTGAGGTTACTCTAGTTTTAGATAATCAACCTATTGCTAAGTTAAGAAATTTAGGTTTGGTAACATTATTAGATAATGGTAAAATTATTAATGGTTCTACCATAAATGCATTACAAGCAGAAAAATTATTTATAACCGAAGGTAATCCAAACGCTTATAAACAAATTCAAAGTAATTATCAAACACTAATAGAAATAAACGATCTGCTAAGATCTAAATTAGGTGATAAAAATACTGTAGATGTACCATTATCATCAGTTCCTATAAATGTACAAGCAACTGCAGGTAGTCCAGGATATCAAGTTAACAATAAGCCTGCACAAAATTTACTTGAAAATCTTAAATACACTAAAATAAATAATCAAATTTTTATTATAGATAAATATAACACATATAGTGAGGGTAAGATTACTCCAACTTTTGATTACTATACTACTGCAGAGGGCAATGCACGTTCAGAGATTCAAAGAGAGTTAGTAGAATATATTAAGAATAATTTTAATAATGGTAATTCTAATACTACTCTTGCAGATGTGCCTATAGGTAGATATTCTATGGCGGTAAAAGAACCTAATGGAACTATAACCTTTTTTAGGCTAAGACCTATGAAGCAAGAAGTAAGTAAGCTAGATGAAGTATTTACTGAGATAAAAGAAATGCAACAAAAGATTGATGCAGATAGAAATACTGATGAAAGTGTTAAAGACTTACAGCCTATTGCTGAATTTAATAATAAACTACAAAGAGATTTTTATATAGAATATGATCCAGGTACTATTATTGGTATAGAATTTAATGAAAATGGATACATCCAAGTAACATATAGAAATTTGATAGATGAGAGTGTAGGTAAGAAAGGTAGAGCTAAGGTTATGTTTAACAAAGAGGCAAACAAATTACTTGCTGAGGCTAAAACAATGCAAGAGTTTTTAGATCAAGTAAATAAAGGATTTAAGCAAGTCCAGGACTACTTTATTAAAAATGGAAAGAATATCAAGGGATATGAAAATTATAGACCTATACAAAATTTTAAATTAACCTTAGATAATTTTGTAAAGAATTTAGATAAAGACCTTACTGTAGATCAATTAAATAATGAGTTAAATAGTTTAGTTACTGCAGAGGTGGTTAGAAATATAAGAAGAGGTAGAGGTTTAAATATTACACTAGAGAGCACAGGTATAAAATCTTCTAGAGAACAAGCTGTAGCTATGAAACCATCAGATAATGTTCCAAAGAATAAGGTTGTAGATGAAGGAGCTAATCAAGAAAATAAACAAACAGAAGATAATATCACTGAACTTACTGATAACATAGCTGAAAAATATGCTGCTGCAATAGATGATCTTGCTAATATGTTAGATGGTCAGATGTATGAGTATAGTGAAGTAGATATTAATTTTGTAAATCAAGTTCATCAATATTTAGATAATAAACAAGTTAATAATAATGATTCTAATGAGAAGTTTATACGTTTATTAAGAGAAACAGAAATAGATGATAATATTGAAATGCAGGATATTTTATTAGAGTCATATGAAGATAATATGACTGAAGAAGAAAGAATACAAAACAAACTTGATGATATTACTGAACAGTATACAGATCTGGTTAAAGAGTTAAAACTAGAGAAAGTAGAGCTAATAAAATCTGAAAATCCAAATATAAAAGCGGTTACTCTACATAAAAAATTAGACGAGGCTGTATTAAAAGATCCTAGAGTAATTAAGCTTGACACAGAGAGAATAGAATTAGAGAGACAGTTAAAAAGATTTGACAATTTAGGTGATGATGTTGCAAATAAAGTATTAGAAAGAGGTGAGCTATTAGATGGCTTACAAGCAGTAAATAGAGAAGACTTTATAAGTGAGATGGAAACCATCTTACCTGAGTTCTTTACTGTAGAGGATCTTAAAGTATTAAAAGATAGACTTGTAGATAATCAAGAAACTGTTGCTGCTTTTGGCTTAAACATGGCTACTGTGGGTGCTAGAGTAGAAGGTGGTATTATATATTTACCAGAGGTTACACAGTTTGCATATCATGAAGCAGGTCACGGTGTATGGAGATTACTACTTACAGATGAACAACAGCAAGGATATATAAAAGAAGAAAAATCTAAATACTTAAAGCAACTTAAAGCAGATGGTAAGAACCTTAAAGATGAGATAACTAATTGGAAATTAGAGGATTATGCACGTGTAAGAGCTACTGATAAACAAGCTACAGATAGACTAGTTGAAGAGTTTATATGGGATAACTTCCAAGACTATGCAAATAAGAAGAAAACTTTTACTGGTAAGATAGTAATATTCTTTAAAAAGGTATTAGACTTTATAAGAGGTTTATTTAGAACTAAGTCTCCATTTGATATACAAGCCTTATATGATAAAATTTTATCTGGTGGTTTTAAGTATGCAGATATTGTAGATAACCAATTTACTAGACCTGAAACTAGTGCATATGCTGTTGGTGTAAATAGATTAGCATTTAAAAATATTAGAAATGGATCTAAGAGACTATTTATAAAGAGAGATGATGGTACTACTATAAGAAAGTCTGTTAATACATACTTTGATCCTAATATGCAAAATCAGTTAGTTGCAAATATTGCACGTATATATAATGACTATATTGAGAATATTACAGGGCCATATAACCCTTTAAATATATTAGAAAATGCAGTTGCAGATTATATAGAAACTTACAATCCTACTGTATTGCAAGAAGAATTAAGCCCAGAAGATTATATAAATCAAGAAAAACAAATAAAAGATGTATATGCTTCTCTGCTTCAAACAAGACCTTTTTCTGTACGTGGTGATATTATTAATGCGGTTTCAACATACCTAAGAGGAATGGATGTTATTATAGAAAGAACTTCTGATCAAGTTATAGAACCAGGTGTAGGAACTAATAATATAAAAAGTATTGCTGAATATGAAAAGTCACAAGATGAAATTGGTGGATTAAAATCATTTAGTCAGTATATGCGTAATTTAATTGCAACTACAACATATACTTCAAAAGATATGTTTGGTAGAAGTGTTGTGCAAACAGTTCATTTCCAAACTGGTTATGAAGGATTAATGAAGGCTACATCAGATGCATTTACAGAGGTTGATGTATTAGAATCTTTAGTTAGATTCTCTAATGACTCAGAGCAAACTTTTGCTATTGTTGAAAGAGTGCTTGATAAGATAGGGCTAACTAGGCAAGATATTATGCAAGATGGTTTTACAATACCAAAGCAAATTCAAAATCCTTTATTCTATCAAGATTTTATTAATCATTTTAAAAATCAAACTAGAGTAGATTATTCTTATGATCAGTTAGATCAAGAAACAGGAGCATTACAAATAATGTCAGCAACTAAAAAGGATGATGCAAATCAGACTATGGAAAGATGGAATAATGCATTTGCTGCAAGATATCCAGAGTTAAAAAATAATGCTCAGTTTAGATCTGAGGCAGTTGGAGCTTTAAAAGATCTTACAAAGTTAATGGGGAGAAAGTCAATTACAGATAAAGTATTAGAAGAAAAAATAAGTACAGCTGCAGGTAGTATTCAATCTGAAATATTTAGAACAACTGGTATTAATTTTACTCCTGGGTTTTTAAGATATGCAATTTTATCAAACATACAAAGTCCTAACACAAACCAAAGAAAATTTTTACGTCAGTTTGGTAGATTAGAAACAGTTACAGCAACTGATATAAATGCTATAATAGCTGGACTAAATAAAACAGATGCAAATAATCAGTCTATTCCTGTTTTATTTACAAAATATACTGATGCATTTTTACAAGGGAAAAATATTGAAGAAACATCTGAGAAAGATCCTGGAAGTGCTGGTAGATTTGCAAGATTAGGTAGAATAGATGCTGCATTTAATGAAACTGTTGGAGCCTCTACACATATAACTCCTTCAGGTAAAAGAATATACTCACAACAATTAGCTTCTGTACATATGAAGTTAATTAGACAGTTGAATGATACTAATTATTTAGATAATTTAAAAGCAGATCCTTTCTATGAAAATGAACTACTTGTTAATAGTCCTGATATTAGAGATATGGCTGAGAATAATGAGTTAAGAATAAGCAGAGTTGCAGGATATAAGGTAGGTAAGTTTAGTAGAACTGATGAAGGATACTATGTTATGAATAATAACTTAGATGTTAATAGAAAGCCGGGTGTAGATGCTTCTAACTTTGGCGGGAGAGATCTAATAGCTTCTGTTATAAATGGTTACTTTATAGACTTTGTACCACAGACTGGTAAGTTAGATTTAAAAGAATACCGAGAAGAGAGTGATGTGGGTGTAAGAATAGCAAGATATGCAACAGCAAGAATTTATCCTAGGATTCTAGAAGCTAATAGTACATTAGATTACATTAATATGCCTATAGTTAAAACTGTAGAGTTTAAAAATGGAAAGTCTAATATTACATTAGAAACTGTAGATAGAGTTTTTGATAAGATAAGAGCAGAAGCTTATGAAATACAAAGAGAATATCAAGAAAGATATCAGGGTGGTGAAACGTTTATACCAGGAGATATACAAGGTTATAATGATACAGAGAATGGTAGATGGAGAAGATTTAAAAAGACAAGAGAATACTTTACTCTACAAAAAGCAAGGTTAGGTATAGATAAAAGCTTTAAAGCACCATATCTAAATAAAGTACAACAACAAGGATTAGAAGGTCTAGGTACAACAGTTATTCTTAGAAAAAGTGCTACAGCAAAAAAAGAAGGTTATCCACAAGGAGAAAAAGTGTTGGTTAAAATTAATGAAAAGAATTACTCACTAGATAATCTTGGAGCTGGATCAATAGATAATTTTAACTATGATGAGATTTTGGAAAAACTACTAGGTGGTGAAGTAAAAACCAGTGCTGTTGGACTTAGTAAAGCTTTTTCATTTAAAAGAGGTAATAAAACATACTATACTGATAATGCTACAATAAGAAACTTTTTAAAAGAAAATAGCAAAGATAAATATACCGTGTATTATTTAGATAAGTTATCTGAAGAACAGGTTAGTTTATTTACAGAATCTACTGATGAATTTATAGAAGATGATTCTATTATAACAGGAGTTGAGGATTTACTTGTAACAAAAAATCCAAAAACAAATGAACTATATACTTTTAATGAGGCACTTAAAGAAACAACATTTATCCAAGATGTTCCTGCCACGTCATTAGATCAATTAAAATATCAGGTGAGGGAAACACTTGAGAATAAGTTTACTATGTTTAATGATATGATAGTAAATGAGGATATTTTAAAGCT
>TARA_R100000734_G_scaffold4439_2_pt1 | contig 14829 bp, 15 predicted proteins | sample TARA_R100000734 | Tara Oceans TARA_R100000734 (sample SAMEA2623290) | marine metagenome | biome: marine biome (ENVO:00000447); feature: surface water layer (ENVO:00002042); material: "saline water (ENVO:00002010), including plankton (ENVO:xxxxxxxx)" | depth 5 m | reverse complement strand
AGCATGTCGTTATAGGTTGCACCTGTACGTGCAAGGACATCCATTGCAGCAAGACGTTTCTGCTTTTCACGTTCCTCTTGGATCCTGCCAAAGACTTCTACAGCAGTTTTAGAGAATGCAGAGATCTGTTGGAACTGACGATCCTGAGCTTGCTGTTGGCCTTGAAGATTTGAAATTCTTGCATCGTAGTCACGTTGCAGTGCCTTGCGATAAGAGTCACGTTCTAGGTTTTGTAGCTTAAAGTTAGTCTCACGGTTAAGTTCCTCTTGACCTTGCACAAACTTCTGTGCTTCAAGGTAGATAGCTGCACTATCACGCCTAAACTGTTCAGCTTTGTTCAAGCCTGCTAAGGTCCTGTCTGTTTGTCGTCTAATCTTTCTTGTTTGATCAGGTACAGCAATCTGGAACTGACTAAAGCTGCCCTCCTTTGCGTATGATTTGTATTGTGTCATTAGTTACCTCTTACCAGTAGGGATGAACGGAGCAGCATAGCTAAAGGTTGTGCTGACAAACGCACTAGCAAGACTTTCCCTAGGTGCAATAAACTTAGCGCCAATAGGACCTTGTGCAGGTTCGTAGATTTCTTGGAACTCAGGACGTGGCAGTGCAATCGGTGCAGGCAGCGGAGGTGCCAGCGCAGGCTTAAGAAGCAGGTTTGCTTCAGCATCGATGTCAGCTTGCAAGCGTTGCATTTGGATCTGTTTACGTGTGAACTGATCAGCAGCAAGCAAGTTGTTCTTAGTCATCTCAAACGCAAAGTTTTCGATGTTAAGTTGTTGCTGGCGTTGTACAGTGTCTAAATCAATCTTCGCTGTATCGAGCATCAAAGCATCAATTAGGTCACGTTCCTTTGCGTCATACTCAGCAGTAATAGCTTGCAGAGCTTTGATGTTGCTTCGGCCAACCTGACCACGTGCACGTTGTGCACCTTTAGCTTTTATTTCAGACAAAGACAACTCACGTTGCTGAGAAGCAGCTTCAAGGCGTGTCTTTCGTTTTTGAAGTCCAAGACCATGTACAGTAGTTACATAGTCTAGGTAGTTTTCTTTCTTATCAAGAGCAAGCTCAATCTGTTGCTCCATCAAATAACGATCTTGCTGCAAGGTGGCGAACCCTTCTGCAACTTCGTTGAATCCTGTCTGCTGTGTAAACTGCGTTAGGCTTTGATCATACTCTAGAAGTTCTCGGCTGTGTTCGTAATCACGGATAGCCATTCCGTAATTCCAAGACTGCTGACGTTCCTTTTCTTGGAAAGAAAGGTTTTGTTCGTTATTTGCTTTAGCAATCTTAAGGCCTTCTTTCTCGTATTGGTAAGCCCGTTCGAGTTCTTTGCCTTCAAACTGGTACGCTTCAGCTTGTGCGCGGTTGTTTTCTGCCGCAATCTTTTCGTTTTGTTTGTTACGGGTGTATGCACCACCAGTGAAAATGTCCGCAACAAAACCAAAGATGTCATTTTCGATACCAGATACAGCTAACTGGTCATCTAAAATACTACCTTTAGGATTAAATTCATACGGGTTATTCATGAAATCCTCTTGTAATAACGTGGAGTGTATCTACCTTCCCACATCATCGAGTTGACGGCAATAGGAAACGGTGAGTTGTTGAACAATTTGAGACTAAAGTTTTCAGTACGTTGGTGAATAGGTAGAGTAAAAACTGTATCATTGTCCAACGGCACGTCATTAGCAAGATATGTATTTGCTTCGATTACAGGTTGAACATCGAACCACTCTTCAACAAAAAATATAATCTCTGCGTTGTTTGCTGGTGCAGTTGTAAAGACAATAGTAGTGTCGTTTGTGAAACTAAATCCAGTTTCAGGAGCACCGTTGACAGTAACTTTGACGTCAGACCTATTTTCAAACTCAAGGTCATGCTCACTAAACGTAAATGTTGTAGTGCTACCATCACCTGTAAAGGTCCTGCTGTAGGGCAAACGTCCAGTCTGCTTTAGTTTGAAGCTCATGTTGCCTGACAGTCCTACAGCAAACTTCATCCGTGAGATAGTCAAGTTAGCCGTAAAGTCAGTTTGATTAGATTCAGGTCTGAAGTATGTTCGTGGTAGTTCTACATCGAAGTTATACTTGTAACCAACAATTACATCACCAGCCACGTTAAGTGCGTCATCACCAGATGCTGTCAAATTTTTGCTGGGAATTATGAAGAAGGTTTCTGTAGCAGGAGAGTTAGGTCCATTAGTATCTGAACCACGTTCGGGTGTGATCGTAAAGCCAGACTCAACGAAGTCACCTGTACTAGTATTGCCCTTAATAACAATAATAGGTGTCAAACCAGACACATCGTTGTACGGAATGTAACACTTAGTACGTCTGTTAGTTGCGTCGTACACGACAGCACTGGACGCAATGTTTTTGTACAGGTCAACACAAGGATTAACCTTTTCACCTTTGTTGTTTACAATAATTGCTTGCTCAGGGCTTTGACTAAGAGCTGCCTTTACCAAGGTAAACTGACTGGCTTGCTTTGTGACAGCATACATTTCGTCTGAGTTAGTAGCTAAGAACTGGACGTTGCCGGGCATCAACCAACTGACCCACGCTTCCATGAGATTTTTTTCACCATCGTTGTAATAACGATAGATAAACACTTCGTTGAGGCTTTGACCACTAGCAGCAATCATAGAGTTTTGCGGACTAGCGATCATAGAGTCAATGTCAGGACTGATCCATTCTTTGACAACACGCGAGATGTCTAAAACTTGTGGGTTCTCTTCCTGACCCCTCGTTACCATGCCAAAGACTCTAGAGTAACCAGGAGTCTTACTGACAAAGTTAATGTTTGTACCAACCTCAACTGGCTCAATGTTCTTGTCTGTCTGGTAGTTAGACAACGTTCGGATCGTTGCCAACGACGGTGTAAGCACACCAGTGTCAGAGAACATGATGAACTGCTGGTTCTCAGAGAACAGCACTACACCCTGTGCAGTAGGCAGCACGGAGTGTAAAGAGGTAGGTCTGACAGACGAACAGCTAATATCTACAGGGTCACTGTCTACGATAGTCTGTGCGGTAGAAAAGAAAAAGTTATAAAAATCACCGGATCTACTAAGAATTACATTATCATCGCTAATGAATCCGAGACGGTTGTTGTGAAAGAATGCACTTGCAATCTTACTACCAACAAAACTAGGGTTAGAGTTAGTTGTCAGGTCACCGACAAGACGGTCAGTATAGTCAATCTGCCTAAAGATAAAGGTGTTCAGTGCAGTGTTGACTAGCTCGTGTGGCATTGTCGAGTTGTCAAGACCCTTAGAAACTAAAGGGTTAATAGTCTCTTCGTAGTAACCCTCACCACTCACACCGTCGTTAGCAACAAACTTGACCCAAAAGTCAGAGTCGTTACCTGCTGTCAGTTTAATTTGGAACAGACGTCCATGTCGTGACTGCACTGGCAAGTCAGAAATGCTGACTGCAACCTCTTTGATTGCAACTAAACCCAGGTTGTCAATACCACCTTCTGCATGGACATCCATGTCTGCAGTGTGCTGAAGCTCCAGTTCGTTGGCAAGTTTTGTTACTGTAATGTTTGCGTGCGAACCAGTCATCGCTTCGATGTCAAGCTTAAGATCATTAAGAATGTCATCTGCAGAGGATGAAGCGGAAGTGGTAAAGGTGGCAGATTGTGTAGAACCACCGATAGTAATGTCTACAGTGTATGTCTCACTTGCTAAAACAGTCTTGAGAATAATAGAAGCTGACCTGTCAGAGTCGTAGCTAGAATCTGTGACGGCTGTGTCAGCAGCTACAGTCTTACTGCCATTGACAATAATACTGGTGTCCTGAATGGTGATGATCTTATAGTCATCCTTTGTACCACTCAGATAACCAGTGCCGTCTGTAAAAGAAACTGTTGCCGAAACACCAGACACTGCATTCCAGATGTCGATGTCTGTTCCTTTAATGACGCCGATGTACTCTTCTGCATCGTCACGTCTAATGTAAAACCACTTACCACTATCGTAAGTAGAGCCTGTGCCAAGATTGACAATATGTTCAAATCCAGGTCTTTTTGTCAAACCATAGGTGACATCAGGAAAGCCGTTGAAGCACTCACGGACTTGACCTGGAAGTTTTTTGTTGTCTGATTGTTGGGAAACACCGCCGAGGTAGTTTCCGATCCGTTGAGTTACTGCAGGCATTTATCGAATTAGGGCTTTGTAAGGTTGATAACTAATATACTGATTCGTGTTTCCACTGTGACCAAAGAATGTGTAATCACCTTGATTGCATTCATACTCCATAGCCATAGCCCTGGTGAATGCTTCCTTCTGTTGCAGAATCTGATATAGATTGTTGTCGCCTACAATCCTGCTAGATGTAATGGTGGCAGCACGTGCAGTAATAAAGTCAGCAATCGGCTTAGGCAGGTCAACCCAGTCAAACAGCCACACGATGTCAACTTCGATGTCTTTGTCAAAAGTATATTTGTGATGAGCTTTGTCGTACAGTTTTCCGCTTCGACGAATAACGTCTAGCTCAACGTTTTCTGCATTGTCTGTGGCGTCTATCTGCAGGATGTTATTAGGAATTAAGATTTCATTGTCCGTGTTCCTAACCATCTTATAATGGTTTTCTTTGTTGAATGTCCATCCCTCCGCCTGTACTTCCCGAGAGACTTCAAGCAAAGTCTGATAGGCAATCGCAACGTCCGGGTTGGTTTGATCTAGGGTAGTCACAGGCGCTTGACCACATGACTGCAGAATTTGATTCACAGCTGGAAGTTCTTGCTGCGAGTTAGTGGTAGGAAAAGCCATATAAATAAAAAAAGGGACCCCGAAGGATCCCTGTAGGTTGATAAATCAGAATGCGGCAGGCTTGGTAGCGGTGCCAGCAAACAGTTCCACTGCACAAGCAGGGTTCAGGTAGTCTGCGCCCATGGCGAGACGACCCAGGATCACGTCACCTTGGTAGACCACGGAGACGTCACCGCTGGTGACCTGGACCTGAGGGCCAATAGCTTCAACGCAGCCAGCGGCTTCGCGTTGGAAGATAAGACCACAGGAGTTTGCGAATTCGGTTTCTTCACCGTACTCGTTGTTGATGCCAGAGACATCGTTAGCAGCATCTTCCAGAGCTTCGCTGACAAAGGAGCCAGTGTTACCGGGGGAAGTGGTGCCAGGGTTGGTAGCAGAACCAGTACCGTACTTAGTGCCATACTGGCTGAAGAACGGAATGTTCATGGACTTGAAGATCTTGATACCAGCAATCTCCACAATGCCCTGACCGGACTGCAGGCCATCGCCTTGCTCGTCACGGTTGATCAGTCCGTTGTTGCCAACTTCCTGAATTAGTGCATAGTATTGACGGGGGTTCAAGATTCCCACACGTCCCTCTTGAGACACACCCTTTTCGTCGAGTGCTGCTGCGGCATCGAAGAATGCGGTGGTCAGTTTTTGAGCATCATAAGCGTCAGAAGCGTTGGCAGTAGCGCCAACACGGATTTGGGTGCCACCCGGCTCAACGAAGTTAGACTTGGTGATAGGGGAAGCAGCACGTGCCCCGCGAGTGATAGCGCGGAAGATCAGACGATCATACTTTTGTGCAAGTGCATAACCGATCTTGCGTGAGATTTCAGAACGCAGATCGTAGTGGGCAAGAGTTTCATCCAGGTCATACAGGAATGCACTGGAGATGAGCAGATCATCAACGGTGATAGTCTTCTCAGCCACCGGAGGTGCACCGTCGGAGTTACCGAGGATTGCGTTTCCGGGGGTGTGGTACTCAGCCGTGGTGCGACCAGTGTAGATGAACTGCATAGATTTGCCGTTCTTCAGCGTACGCTTCATGACAAGATCACGAGCGATCGCATTATACTGGAAGCCTTTGAACATCTCTCCACTGAACAACTTCAGGTAGAGAGCGCGGGTGTCACCCGCAGAGTTAGCCTGACCAGGACGAGTCAGACTCGTGGTCAGTGATGAACTTTGATGTGCCATTGTAAGGAGTAAATAGTATTAACCAACTCCCAAAGCTTTGAGAAAAATTTTTGTGGTCTATCCCACCGTCTAGACGGCTAATGGGTATCCGCGTACGGGCCAAAAGCCAATGCAAGGGAGGTCCGACTCTGAGGTGCCTCCCAAGCTTTTACAGAAGACCTTTAAGGCACTTCTTTTGTTTGCGACATTGTGGTTTTTTAGTGCCACAGTAACCACAACGATTGAAAGCAATACCGTTATCGACAGTATCAGGTACTATTTTAGTAACAGCAGCTTTGACAACCTTAGATTGATGTGGCATGATCTTTTCAATAATAAATAGGCGTGGACGCTTTCCGATCATCCACTCCTTAAACCGTCCCTTCGGGCTTTACAATTTTGGAAAGCTCAGAAGATATTTAGTTGGATGCGATATTACGCTTAACAATGTAAGCGACACCACGATACTTCAAGACAATTTCTTTTTGCTTGGCTTGCTGTTCGCGGACACGTTGACGCAATTCAATAAGAGACATGATGAACTCCAAATACCTTACCCCCCGTTCCATGAGTAAGATGCCTGCGTCCCGAAGGATGAACGTACGGCTGAAGTCTATTTCTTTTTTGCAGTTTTTGCAGCACGCTTAAAGTTTGCTGCGGTTGGTGCGCCTTTAGATCCAGGCTTACGCATCTTCTCGCCACTGCCTGCAGCGATCCGCTTACGTTTTGCGTGGATGTTAGCGTAGAGTCCAGGCTTAGCCATAGGATTTTTTGGATTTCTTTTTAGCTAGAGGTAGTTGAGGTCCAGTCCGCTTAAGAAATGTTTCTTTTTCGTGCGGATTGTTTGTGCTCTTACCTTTGTTGTAAATCTTTTGTTTCTTTTGTGCACCTCTGTGGCCTGGGCCAATGTCAAAGGACTGGGAAACAAAGTTACTACCAAAGGCTTTTTGGTCAACTCGTTTGCTTTTCATTAGCATTTCCATTTACGTAGTGCAAGAGCCTTCCGTGTAGGACGACCCTTGCTGTCTTTCATTGGTCCTTTGACACCAGACATGCGGGCACAAAAAGAACGCTTGCGTGGTCCACCTTCAGGCTGTGGTGCCTTCAGGTTAGACCCTGTAGCTCTGTTATATTTACGCCGACCGGCAGCCGTTAAGCCACCGGACCGCGATTTGTGTACACCGATCTTGAGACTTACTGAACGTGTACTACTTTTTGTTGCCTTTGCCACCTTTCTTGCCTCCGCAAGAGCCTTTACCTTTGTATGCCATCAGCGCATACCTCTCTTACGACGGAGTGCTGCAAAGTCTGCAGACTCAATTTTGAGTTTGTTGCCAGCTTGTCCTGCGATCATACGCTGACCACGTGAAAGCTTTTTCATTTTCTTTTTTTTAGGAGGGCGTCCAACTTTGGAGCCGTATGTTCCAGGTCCGTAAGGCATAGTTAAAAATCAATATCGGAAAATTCAAGCTTACGCATAACGTCAGTCCTGTATGCAGCGTCACGTTCGTAACGAGGATCGTTCATAGCTTGCACAAGTTCAGCTTGACTGCGAAAACCTTGAGAAGAATCAGTAGCAGCTTTGCCCTGGATCAACTCACCCTCAGTACCTACCGAATCTTGGTACCGAAGGGCGAGTGCCTGGATAGCAAAAAAGGCAGCCTCAGCGTTGCCGCTGTCCATAATGTTGTCATACATATTAATCTCTTGCTGAGAAAAGTTATCCTTCGCCCAACCAAGTAGTTCTGTATAACTTTCATCACCACCGACAGTACCTTTCAGGTCAGCAACAACCTCTTCAGTCATTTGCATCGGTTGGTTCTCTTGCATTTGACGACGATAGTCAAGGTGCATCTGTGCTAGATCAGTAGGATCAGCATTAGATAGTTCATCCAACAACTCGTCACTAAATTCATTGTTGAGTTCACCTTCCCACAGCCTGTCGAATAGGTCACTGTCAACTTCTTCAGACTCTTCAGTTTGCTCTGCTTCTTCAGCAGGTTCTTCTTCGTCAGAGCCTAGTTTCTTCTGCAGTTCAAGGTATGCAGATTCAAGTTCTTGTGCGTTCTTGTATTTACCAGCGAGCATTTGCTCCTGGTCTTCCTGCATCTGTTCACCGACTTGCAACGAATCTTGTTCGTCTGCATTCAGTTCACCCGGAGCGTTTTCGTCCGGGATCATAGACATTACTTCTGCCATAGTTATTGGGTGGGAGGTTGTTCTTGTGCTAATTCAGGATTCTTTGTAGGATCCATCATTGGTGTTTTCATTGCATCAACTTCGAGCTTCTGTTGTTCGAGCTGCATTTGTTGTTGCATTGCGGCTTGCTGTTCCTGTTGTACTTCTTCCATAGAACGTACAAGGTTAAGTACATCAATGCCTTGTGCTGCAGCCAGACGTTTAATAACTTCGTCAGTGTTAATAAACTGTGCAATGGACTCAGGTCCGATTGTCTGTGCAAGAGTTGTCAGGAAAGATCCAAGACTCTCACGATCTTGGCCGCGGCCTAGTGCATTTACACCTGCAACGATAGTAGGTTTAACAATGTTCTTAGGGATGCGAGGAATCTCACCTTTACGTTGTGCTTCGCTGAGTTTACGGTTCAGGTACGGAACAAGGAAGTCAACAGTCAAAAGGCTAAACAAACCACCGAGCTGTTGCTCCAGTTCCATCTGTGTCATCCGTACTTCTTCTGCAGTCGTGCGTTCACTCTGCCTGACGTTTAGGATCAGGAATGCTTCGCTAAGACGACGTTCGAGAATCTGTGTCATCTCAAATGCTGTACGGAAGTCAGCGGTCTTACCGACCTGCACAACACCGACATCATCAGGACGACCTTGGATGATTGCACCGTTACCTGCAGCGGCTAAAGTGCTGGGCTTTGTAGTAGACGAGGGGCTAACAGTAAACACAACCTTTGCGGCTGCTGCAGAGCCTTCTACCAGTGCCTGAGACAATCCTTCGAGTGACTTAAGATCACCGATAAACTGACCAACACGTCCGCGTCCATAGCTTTCACCATCGACTGTGTTAAACCTGAGCGGAATCCAAGGTGTATTGTTAATAGGTGACTTACCTTGAGACCCTTTGATAATTTTGTCACCGACTTCTTGATGCCACATGAAGCGATTGTTGTCACGCCTTACATGTGTGTACACATCCATGTCGTCATTGTATTGTCCGTCTTCACTAACACTCTTAGTGTCAGCAAAGAAATCAGGTGGTAGTTGATCTTTGAGAATACGTTTTGAGATACGTTCTTTCGTGATTATTTCAACCACTTGACCGTTGCCATCCCGATCCACAACGTAGCGATTCAAAGGATAGATCTTCAGTCCAAACTTGCTCATGTAGACAAGAGCGTTGCCACTGACGACAAGATGCAGCAGTGCTTGGTGTACAGCTACACGGTCATCTGATGCGGCAATAGATTCAAGAATGATACGCTCAATCTTTGCAAAAGACAAATCGAGTTCGGATTTAATTTGTGGCCCGAAGTCTTGACCCAACTGACTTTCGTCGAGTTGCAGTTTGAAAAACGAAGTCTGCACAGGAAGCAGAGCTAGCATCAATTTAGATGCCAACGTCACACAACCCTTAGCTCCAACGCTTTGGTACGGTGTCTTAAGCTGTTTCATGCCCATGGTGTATTCTTCATGACCACGAATCAAGTATGGAAGAGTCAGCTCTGATGCTTGACGTGCTTCTTCTAAGAACTGGGAACGATCGCTGGCTAAATAATCATATCGTGTACGTGCTGACATTAAACATTAAGTGCTGAAATTTTCATAAGTCGGCCACCTTTGCGGCCAAAGGTTCCAGATATACCTCGCATACCTTTTTGTGCAGCAGGACCACGTGTAGCAAAACGAATGCCTTCAACCTGCGGAGCACCTCTTTGAGATGCAAGTGATCGTTGGAACGACATAGCTTGCTCTTGTCTTGCCTGTTCATTGGCTGCACGTTCAGCAGCAAGACCAGCTTCATACTGTTGTCTTTGCTGTGACATGGTACCGCGCAAAGCTTCAAACTCTTTCTGTGAAGCAGATTGTTGAGAAGCTAGAGTCTCTGAAAACTTAAGCCTGTCTGCAGCAGCAGTTTTTTGTTGTGCACTGAGAGCTTCTTGAAACTTTAACTGATTAGCAGCGGATGTTTGTTGTTGTGAACTGAGAGCTTCTTGAAACTTTAACTGATTAGCAACGGATGCTTGTTGTTGTTGCTTGAGTGACTGCTCAAGCGTTTGACGTTCGAGTGCAGCAGTACCAAGTTGTGATTGGTACATACCCTTCAATTCATTAAGTGTTTTGGCTGAAAGGGTTTGTTGTCTCGCAAGCTGCTCCTCTGCTGATTGACGTTGAGATGTTAAACGGCTAGTAAAATCACTTTGCTGACCAGTAAAACGTTCATTAAATGCTTTTTGTTGTTCAGAAAGCTGCGATTGAAATGACATACCTAGTTGCTTTTCAGCAGCTTCTCGTTCAGCCTGCATTTTCGCTGTAAGGTCTGCGAGTGTAGTCTTGTATCCACTTTGAATGTTGCCAATGCGTTCATTCAAGCCACTGATTCTCTGTTCATACTCAGCTCTTTCTTTAGAGAAATCATACGGCTCGTACTTCGGTACGTCTTGCAGAATCTTTAGTTGCTTTTGCAGCTCTGCAATTTGGTTTGCCTGTTCTGGATTGTCGCGGTATTCAATTTTAAGGGCTTGTTGTTGTTGTTTAGAAAAATCTCGATAGACGTGTTGACCAGTGCCAATTCCATCATCATCTAAATATCCAACAATATCAACTAGAACTTTGTTATCACCGGGTTTGAATGAAACATCATCCTTGAAAACCGATTGCTGAGGGTCACGGTGAATTTTTTTAAAGAGGCTAGGGTTTTTACGCGATAAGTTATATACAAGGTCATGAATGGAATCAATTCCGACCAAGTCAGGATGTTGATCTGCTATCATTACTTATTATCCTCCATATATTTAATGACCCACTCAACGACACTACGTTGACCGGATCGGTACATAATCTTTTGCATTGTATCGTCAGGTGTAGGGTTGGTGGGTGGGAAAGATTCTTCGAGTGCATGAATCAATCCTTGAGAGTTCATCCCAAGGACTTCAAGCATATTGAGGGAGGTCATTGTTACTGTGTTCAAAGAAGGCTGGAACACGTGATGCTTTTGTGAAAGACAGCTCAGGGGCTTTACCTTTATACATCAAACGATCACTTGAATCCATCCAAAAATTTTTGTTTAGATATTTGTCAGGGTTGGATGCAGACAGAGGCTGCAAAACCCAACTCATAGTTGCCTTCCTGAGACGATCAAGAGAAGGACTGATGTTATACCCCAGCTCAGTATGAACCAAACTATTGGTAGCCACATGAATTTGTTCATCTCTGGAAATATCTGCACTACAGGTCCTCATCCCAGGGTCACCAAGAGCGCGAAAGAGTGGTAAAAGAACAAAGAAAATCGCACGTTCGGCCACCATTGCTTTGGTGATCGTGTGATCAGGATGCGAAGTCCAAGCTTCACGGAGTCGAAAGGCTTCATCCTCAGCTTTCTCATCAACGCCGTGAGCAGCGGCAATGAAACCAAGTGCGAGGTCATGTTTTTCTTCGTCCTTGACGTTGGACAGAAGTAGTTCACGCGCCAACTCTGGTACTTCAGTGGCGAGAGCTTCATTAATAAAATCTCCCACAGGCAGTTCCATGTGACGCAAGGCAAGGGCACGTTTTAATACATCGTGTGCCCCTTCTTTGATAGTACCAGCAGTCGTCTGTACTGGTGTCCATGTTCTTTTTCGTTCGAGTAATTTTTGATACGGGTTCATTCTTGACAGTCGCAGGTTTGTTCTTCATTAAGAATGTCTGCAAGGTACTGGTCAACATCATCTTCAGCTAGTGCAGCGTACGCATCTGACTTATCTTGAGTGTCTCCCATAACTTGTAGACTGTAGTAAAGGGAGGTCTGTGGAGATTCCAACCACTCTTCGATAAAGGCTTCGTCATATGTAACGACATCACTCCAACTGTTGAAGCTGTACCCGTGAAGAAGTCCCGTGCGGTCAAGCATGGTCATGATGCCATCGGCAACACGTTTGTAGTTTGCCCAACCAACTTCTGATGCGATTTCTACATCGCCATATTCGTATGTCTGGACACCAAAGGTGCCACTATCTCTGTCTACTGTACGCCCGACAGGCGGCGCGATTTCTGGTGTGCAAGTATAACCATCTAAATCCTTGCTGCGGTAACTGCAGGAGGCAGTGGGTGCGATAGCAAAGGCGCGAACCATATTGTGAGACCTAGCCATTGCTGCGGCAGACTCAATACCAATGGCAAACTTAGAGACCAACTCATAAGCTGGTGTGCGTACCACCTCACCTGCATTGTATTGGTCTAAAGCAATGCCGAATTGCTCATAGGTTATTCCGTACCGCCGTAAGAGATTTGCCAGTCCGAGCATTCCGAGTCCAACTTGTCGGTCGGTCTCAGGTCTGAGGTATTCTCCAGAATCGCCAACGCCAGTTTTAGCCAGGAGGGTGCACAGCTCCGACATACCCTGAACGAAAGCTCCTGGAATCTCGTCGAACTCACAGGCACCGAGATTACAATGTTGAAGCAAGCAGGTACCTCGTGAGGGCAGGTAAACTTCAAGGCAGACGTTTCCTCGTATCCGGTTTCCATCATTGTCGTACTTTACTTTGTTGAGCCAGACATCGCCCGCTTTAATTGATTGGAGTAGTTGTTCCTTGAACGTGCACGACCGCCACCAACCTTCAGTGATGTTGATGCATCGTTTGACCCATGGCAATTCGTGGCGTGGTGTAGTAATAAACTCAAGGGCATCGTCATGGCAAAGATCAAGGTGGCAGACCACAGCGCCGTTTTTATACACGCCACCACGACGTAGGATTTCATTTAGTGTTGAGTAGATTTTTGCGAAAGAGACTGGTCCAGATGCAACCAAGCCTTTACCATTTTCTGCTCCTTTGGGTCGCAGTTCCGACAAGTGGACAGCGCAGCCTGCTCCATGGCGTAAAGCGTGGCTAGTAAATCTCCAGCTCGCTTCAATTCCATCTGGACCCTCCATAGAATCCTGGACAACAAATACCGTGCACGAAACCGGCAATCTGGACGTTGGATCATCCATCCAAGATTGGACACGTCCGGTGCGAGTAATTACTGAGGTAGTCATTCGATAATAAGATCAAGAAGATGTGGTTCTTTATAGTTAGGTCCCTTCAGGACTTTGCCGTCTGCACGGTAGATAGGTTTGCCGTTGTCATCCAACTTAGACATGTTGGATTCGTGGACCCGACGCATGGCTTCGTCAAGGTCCCACTCTTGTGACGCAGCAAACTGGTAGCAAACGTACACAAGGTCTGCTAGTTCTTTAAGCTGGTCACAATCATCTTTCATGTGGTAAGCCTCATGAAACTCTGACCATTCCTCATCGATCAAAGCTTTCTGCACGCCTTTTTCCGCTATCCCAGTCATCAACATATACGCTGAGCGGAACTGTTCGGCCATCGTCATCAGGCTGCGATGAATGTAGGAGTTCATTTTCAAGATAGTGGATAGCTTTTTTAAGGTCTTGAATCTTTGTGTCAGGACTCTTGTAACCGGCTCGGCAAATATATTTAATAGCATTGCCGAGATGGTAGTTGAGGTCTTGGTCTCTGATGAAATCCCAAACTTCTATTGCTCCTCGGGTGTAGTGAGCAGGGGATTGTTCGGCCATTTCTTTACTAGGTTTGTAACAGTGTTGGACAGGCAGAAGCACTGTCGTTGTAGCGCAAGGAAGACAGTAATTAGATCTGCCTTCTCTGCTTCTGGCAGTAGGTCTTCAAGCCTTCTGAGTTTAAACTGCTGCTCTACCGTCAGCTCTACTACTGGTGGTGGTGGGAAGCCATGGTATGACTCTCCGTTCGACTGCATCATAATCAGTATGCTGTAATATTTTTGCGAGACGTGCGTTCATCAATGCAATGTCTTCATCCAATTCTTTGGACTTAAATGCTTTGACAACTGTGTCCCATGTGTAGCCATCCTTTTCAAACAAGTCGATGGCACGTTTGACACCAACACCAGGCACTCCACTGTAACCATCGGTCTGGTCACCGGCAAGTGTCTGAATCAGATGCCAACGCATACCTTCTTCCTCTGTGATGTCTACAGTTTCTTTAAGGTCATACAGTCTTCCAGGAATCTGTCGCATGTCTTTGTCTGGACTAACAATGATGTTGCCAGGTTCGTGTGTTGCAAAGATACCCATGGCATCGTCAGCTTCCAGCTCAGGGATGCGAACGACTTTGTAGAAGGAACTTAGTTCTGTGATAACTCGCTTGTAGCCACAGGGTTTCTTACGATTTCGGTGACCCTTGTAATCAGGGTAAATTTTTTTCCTAAAATTCTGAGAGTCACTGAAGAACAGAACAGGCTCTGCAAACATGAACTCAGACCGGATTTTGACAATCTCTCGTTCGACTGCAGCGTATGCTTCGCTGAACTTGCTGACTACAGTGATGACATCATCACCCCAGTCAATTTCATCCTCTGCTGCAGCACAGCACTTGTAAACAATGAAGTCAGCGTCGATGAGCAGTTTCATTTTTTTGAGTGATACCAGGCAAAGAACTCGTCACATTTGGCACGGCGACGTTCGTGCATGAAAGGGTAGAATCTAATTACAAGTTCTTTAATAAGATCACGCTTGGACGTACTCCACAGTCCATAAGGTTTGTGGTGTTCCTCCATGCATGGGTCTTTACGCAATCCAGAAATGTTACCGACACAGCCAATGGCTTCATAATAAGACCACAGGACATCCATGTCAGTCATTTTGACTTTCATTTCCCATTGATCCTTAGTCGTTTTGTAAGTCAA
>TARA_R100000734_G_scaffold18807_1_pt1 | contig 15188 bp, 14 predicted proteins | sample TARA_R100000734 | Tara Oceans TARA_R100000734 (sample SAMEA2623290) | marine metagenome | biome: marine biome (ENVO:00000447); feature: surface water layer (ENVO:00002042); material: "saline water (ENVO:00002010), including plankton (ENVO:xxxxxxxx)" | depth 5 m | reverse complement strand
CATTCTAGCCTTGGTATATGATGAGTTGACGTAGTTCTCCATTGCTATCAGAGTCGTAACGTGATTCCATAGCGTTATGATTGGTGACAGTCCATACATCCTACCGGGCGAGTATTTGCTGAAATGCAAAACCTCTCCCTTTGTGAAATACTGTTCTTCTCCCTTGACTCTATTTACATAGTGAACAGGGTGCAGTTCCGAGTTGCATTCTTCACAAAGGGCAGTGGGGTTTGTTTCTATCCTGTCCCTGTGCTTGACGCAGATGTATCCACCCTTTCCTCTCTCACCCATGTCGTTAGAGTAGATGTGCATCGTAACGGGGTCACCACGATAGACCTCTTTTATTCGATGCATACGAATCTCGTTATTGTTATCCATGAAGTACTCCTTCACTAGGACAAGATAGGCATCATCCATGATATTCAGGTCATCCTCTAGTTCCTTCAATACGTCTATGAACATCTGCTCTGATTTGTTGACATAACCATCTAGGAATTTCTGAGCATACTTCAACTGGTCAGGGTTCGGCTTCTCTAAGTTCATCGAGCCACACTCTGCACATTGTTCAACAGGCGATTGATGTTCCTTCCCACAATCAGTGCATTTCTTGACGAACTTCTCCTCCCATAGGTATCCTCTTCTGAATATCTCCTGCTTGAGTTGAGTAGTGCAAGTCCTGACTATCACCGACTGCTGTGCTATGTGGTATATCACAGGAGATGTGAGTAGATATGATGTGTCCTTCTCCTGAATCCCCGGATTGTATATTGTCCTGTCTGCTGGTTTTGGAGTCGTCCTACGAAATAGGTTTCCTATTCTGAATCTTCTCTTCTCATCTGCCATACTATGCCTCCGTCTTTATGACTCCCTCGATGACATCCATCTCTGCCATCTTAGAGTTCTCATGGAACTTGGATACTGTGTCTATGTCTATGCCATATTTGATGAAGTCATAGTTGGCATTGTCCTTGTGGTTCTCATACTTCATCAGTTGGAACAACTCCTGTCTTCGGGGTTTGTACCACTCGGCCTTCTTGTGAGACTTCTTCATTCTAAGCAGTTCCAATAGTATGTCTGCGTTTGCCCCTTTCATTTTCAAGAAGGGTCTGCACTTTGTAAGAATCTCATTCACATCCGCCGCTGAGTAGAAGTTCAGTCTGTTGACAGGCTTGGTGTCCTGTGGTGATTTCTGGTCTAGATGTAATCTTCCACACCCAAGGGATTTGTGCATCTCCATCATAAACGCCTTACCTCTGTCCCCTGTTGCGACTAGACCGACTCTTGGATTAAAGTTTTTATCCATTGTAATATATCCATCAGAGTCTATGAAAGCGGCAGTGTATGCATAGATGTCCTTTTTTATGTCATCACTGAACTTGTAGAAAGCACCATCCACTGTGGTAATGTTCTGAGTCCTAGCCATCTTTGAGATTATGCTGGGTGATGTCTTCTTGAACAGATTCTTCGGAAGCCTCTCATGTATCTGTCTAGCCGATATTCCCGGCTCCTCACAAACAGCATGGAGTATTTCCTGCTTGATTACATCCTTCGGGCTGATACTAGGCATGTGTTCCTTGATTATCTTCTTGAACTCCTTCTTGCTATTGGTCATCTCCTTGGTCAAGGAGGAGTAGTCCGAGTTGTATGGCATCTCTGCTCTATCGAGCCTAGCCTCCCAATACTTGCAGAGGGAGTCAATGGCATCTCTCCTAGTGTTCTCGTCATGTATGTATGAGAGTTTGATTAGTTGCTCCTCGGAGCAAACCATCTCCTTGACGACGGGCTTGTACTTGGAAATCCAGTATATCCTGTCTATCGTGTTGTCCAAGTGTGATGCGTATCCCTTGATTAGGTTGTCAATCGATTTCGTGATTGCTATCTTCTGCTCTCCTTTCAGGGTTCTCCGATAGTCCTTGAGTTCCTTGATGAGAGATGGGATGTCCTTGCCCTCTACCTCGTACTTCTTGAAATCGTCATTGAGTTGCTTCTTGGCATCCGATAATGAGATGTTGTGTTCTACTGCGAACTTCTTCTCGATGTCGAAGTGGTTTGTGGTGTTCTGCTCTGACAACCAAGACCTCTTGAGTTCATCAGACAGTCGCTTCTGCTCTTCGACTAGCGTTTCTTCCTCATCGGCAAGAGAGGCCATCTCCCTGAGTTTGTCTCCCTTTTCTCCCATTGCATTCACCTACAGATTCAGTCCCAAAATACCCGGTGGTATTGCACTACCAGCAGGTCTAGTTGGAGTTGTATCGAACAAGTCCATGTCGTCTAGTAGAATAAAGTTCTCCCCCGGAGATTGGGTGGCGGCATTGGCTAGAGCGAGGCTCATAACCAAGTCGTCATGCGCACCAACTCCCTCAAACCTACCAGAGTCAGTGATGCTGAACATGGAAAGTTCCTCAATCAAGAGGTTAGTCAACCTTCTGCTGGAATTGTCGCCATAGGGAAAGTTGAATTTTCCATTCTCTATGTTCATTTGCAGGTTCAGAATTATCTCCTGCTTCTTCTTCCTCGTAGTGTCGAAGTCCTTGATGTTCAAATCAGAGATGCTTCTCAACTCCTGTGTGAATGCCTTAGCGAAGGTGTTGGTCTCATACAGCACCACCTCTGGTTGGAATATCTTTCCTATCAGTCTAATCTTCTCGATGTTCTCTCTGAACTCAACGTTCTTGGCTCGGTCAACATGCACAATTGTCTTGTTAGCCTCATCATCCACCTCAAGCACAGTGATTACGTTGTAGTCACCATCAGTCGAGATAGCGGGGTCAACTCCGACGTAATACTTGAATCCCTTATCTCTCCTATTGCCTAGTTTCAGAACATACTCCTTGTTCTTGCAGTTCTCGATGAACTCAGGATTGAACAGAGAAGTGCCTGTTGATATCGGTACGCATAGGTATTCCCTTGTGAACTTGAGAGAACCTATCTCAGCCTTTCTCTGCATGAGTGCATCATGGTCCCAACGCTCAGGCCAAAGTGGTTCATTCAGTGAGTTGAGACATGGGTACTTGGTGACTGTATACGCTTGGTTCTCCTCCAATTGGGAGAAGATGTCGGTATATGTAAATGGAGTGCCAATCATACGGAGGTTGGATGTGTGGTGAAGCGTCGGTATCATGTCACCGAAGAACCAATCAGTCACTCGCTGTATGGCGGCTAGGCTGAACTCCTTCAACGGGTCGTCAATGATAATCTCCTGCGGGTGAAGACCACGAATCTGAGAGCCAACTGACCTCTCAAGTATGGCATTGCCATTCGTGAGTTGTATGTTGCCGATAGCCCAGTTGCGTGATGGCCGGAACTTCTTGAGTGCTGGGTGATTGAAGTATCTGTCAATCTCCCTCATGTGAACTAGGGTCTGCTTCTGGTTCGATGAGATGTATAGCATCTGATATGGCGGCTCTTGGAATACCAGATTCCATACCACCCAGCAATGCATGAACACGGACTTGCCGTGGTCACGACTACAGATGATGACAGTCCTATCCGTGTTCTGCATGGACTCCAACCACTCTTCCATGTATGGTGGGAACATCATGCCGAGTACGTTCTGGAAGAAGTAAGGGAAGGATGTCTTCGACAATTCCATGTCCATAGCCGACACGAAGTCCATGTCATCTAGTTCCACTATATTCTCCCCCTAGTGCGACCTAACAACGAAGTTATCTGTTCTACTCTTTGTTCCTTTTTTGCTATTCTTCTGTTTATTTGTCGGATAGTCATTGATATTCTATTCTTATCCTTCTGCCTTTTCACCTTTCTAAGACCACCAAACTGTCTGTCTACTTCTCTTGTGAGTTCCTGTATCTCTTTACCCAATTTGGTTTGTTCTTGTATGAGTTCCTGTCTCCTCTCTGGTGTCATTCTGAATGCCTTTATCCTCTCCTTATCATTATCCCAAAGTGGTTTGAATGTTGGATTCATCGGATGTTCGACTATGTTACTAGTGGGATATACACTATCAAAGGCAATAACACTAGATTCGTTATCGAGTCTTTCTGGTGTCAAACCCGTTTTAGTTTTCTCATATGTGTCTTTTATTTTCTTCTTTCTATATGTTACAGAGTAAGTATCATCGTCGGCATCTGCGAATGAATAGTAAATGCCACTACCCAATGCTCCTATTTTGTCCACTATCTCTGCTAGGTTTCCATTTACCTTCATGCCAGCCAATTTGGGATTCTTTGCTTGGTACTCAAAATGCGGTCTAGTTGTAGCGGTGTTCTTTAGATTGTAAAAATAATCTGTTATTCTACCTGATGGTTCACTATCATCATAGTCATAGAGTCTATTTTCGTTCCCAACATTTTGATGCTTATCTCCGCCTAAGTCTTCTCCACCTAGTTTTAGAACATTGAACCAACTCATAGATTTCTTGTATCCAGATGCGTAAGCGGCGGCGGCTTGTCTTTCAGCATCTTTGCGATTTCTGTAGACCTTTCCTTTGCTACCCCACTTGTAGCCGCCCTTGACTCTACGGATTGGTATTCTAACCCCTCCTCTTGAACCAACCGTGAAGTCCCTCGTCTTTCTCTCTGCTGAACGTGCCAGCCTTTCTTCTCTTTGGTTTTCCTCTCTTTCCCGCTCTTCTCTTGTAATCCTTGCAAGCAGAGCAAGTCGGTCTGCATCTTCTCTTCTGTCCCTTGGATGCATCTTTCCTACCACAAGGTTCGGTTCCGGGCTTATCGTCGGTGCAAGACGCACAACTAACCCAATCCTTGGCTATTATCTCCTGCCAACTCTTACTGACCTTATCAGAATCTAGATACGCATCAGCAATCAACGCACCGACTTTCTTGCCAGTCTCGACATCACTTGGGAAGTGATTGCCCATCTGTATCCTTGACATGGATATCTTCTCTGCCATCTTGTTGAGTTCCTCCTGCTTGTCAGGGTACTCCTTTCCTAGTATCTTGGCAAGGGCATATGACTCCGTTGCATGTCCACTTGGAAATGACGGGGTGTCATCTGTGCTAGTCACGGATTCTATCTCATCTGATATCTCATATGGTCTAGGTCTTCCGTACTTCATCTTGAGTTTGATTATGTGGATGTCAATGTCCTCGATTAGTTTCTTCCTATCTTCCATCTTTTCCCCGACTATGTTCAACATCATCTCATGGTTGTTCATGTCTAGGTCTTCTATCTCACTCTCATCGATTTTCTTATCTTTCATAACCTTGAGGACTTTAGGTAGTTCCTCCTCGTTAGATGGGTGTGAGTACTCAGGGAATGTAACGTCGAAACTAGGAGTCTTTTCCAGAAGTTTCTGCTTGTCATCAGGTAGCCTATCGACCCACTTTGACTCGGCTTTGGTCAATGCTTTTTTTTTTGAGTTGCCCCAATTAGCCGCGCCTACTTTACGGCACTGCACTAAAGCACCTGACGCGTATGCAGAAGGCCATTTGGTGTATCGGCTTCTGACCTTGCGATAGCAAGCGTCTTTCTTCTTCTTCAAGTCTTCAAACCAGAGTTCCATGCTATCACCAATCCCTGCAAGCCATGCATCTAGGGGAGTTGTCACCGCCCTTGCAAGTGGAACACTTGTGTCTAGCCCTAAATGATTTTCTCCTTTTGCCTGACCTCTTACCTGATACGGTTACTCCCCTCTGTCCCCAATGAACTCGCTTGTATCCTCCACCGGGTTTGCTGACACACTTCATCCACTTCTTGCCTTTGGCAGTTGAACTGGTCTTCTTCGTTGGCCCCTTGCATTGTGCTTTGACGAGAGCGAACCACTGTACACTAGGTTTGTAGAATAGTTTCCTGATTGCGGTTGTCGAACTTCCCTCATTCTCCAACATCGTGAAGACCTCCCTTATGTCGTCGGGGATGTCATCTTGGTCAATGACTTTGTTGTTTGAGTCAAATTGTATGGGGTTGAATCCCTGTCTCTCAAACACAGGGACACCTGCTGGCTTTGCCGCTCCAACTATTGGTCTGTTGCTGTGCATGTCAATGACTTTGTTAGATATCCAACTACCAGCACCCCTTGTCTCTTCCTTGCTGAGACCAGATTCTTTCGCATGACTCTTCAAGCCAGTCAAGAGATAGATGTTCTTGTATGGTGCGATTCCTTGAACTGCAATTGGCTTACCATCTTCCACTGTTGGATAGTATGCGATGTAATACTTGGGGTCTACTTTACCAAATGGAGTATTGGTAAGCATCTGGTATCTCTCTGCTCTTGTTTGGTAATCTATGCCATGCTCTGCAAAACGTGCTTTGACCTCATCTTCCGACAATGGAGGTGAAATCTGAAACTCTGCCATCTAATCACCTGAATGTCGCCTTGAGGAAGTAGACGCTCTCCTTGGGAACGCCATATCTCTTGCTTAGGTTCTCCATCGAGTCCATGTCTGTCACTATGTTCTCAATCTCACCAGCGGATACCTCTACGTTGTACTCCTTCTCCATGATGTCCATTGCTGTTGAGATGTGATTGAAGTTATCGAGTTTGGACGTGTTGTAGTAGATGGGCTTGTCCATCATCTTCCTAATTGTGTCATGTACCTCTAGGACTGGTATCTCATCGGACTTGACAATTTTCATATCATCTAATGCAGAGCGGAACTCTGCCACTTCCTTCTCCATTCCTGCCTTCTCGTAGACAGAACCGCTTCTCTCCAAATAGGACTCTATTGCTTCGATGGGGTATATCTCCTCCTTGCTCCAATCCTCTGCTAGTTCTGATACCGACTTTCCACCGAATGTCCTGTCTGACTTGTTGTTCCTCTGTAGGAAGTTGTGATACCAGTACCCAATCTCTATGTCAATCGCATCCTTGAATGTGTTGCCTCCGACAGCCATTATCTCCATCGCCGCCTTCTTCAAGTCAAGGAGAGCATTGTCCAACTTGTTCATGTCCTTGAACTTGGATGGATTGCTGAGTTCCTTCAATGCCCTGCTCATCTTGTCTAGTTGCGATGGTATAATCAATCCACCCTGCCCTATGCTCTCAGCCCATAGTAGCATGAAGAACGCATTTGCTCCCTTGTTGTCTTGAGTGAGGGTCTTGAACAAGTCAATCGCTGAACCCAACTCGCCACTGTCACCGAATGCTATCGCATCATCGAATGGCTTGTACCTGCTGTTGATTGGCTTGACGTAATACTCAAAGATTGCATCCAGCATCTTGTCGAAGTCATCCTTCAAGTCCCCCAACTCGGATGTGAATGTCTTCTTTCGGCTTGTTCCGAAACCAGTCGTACCCACCGTAGCATCTAGACTTCTTTCCTGTGCTGTGAATGGGCTTGAGAGTCTCTCCATCTCATTCTCACTACTGTCGATTATCTCACCAACGGCCTTGAGGAAACCAGTGATGTTCTCCATGGTACTATTGTAATCCTGTAGTAGTTTACGAGCATCATCATCCAACTCTGAGTAGAGTTCCCTGTCGTCAATCATTGCGATTAACTTGGGAGACACTGGCAGATGGTACTCGGAACGAGTCGATGATGCCTGTTGCATGAGTTTGTCTATGTATGATGACAACTCGGAACTGATGTCTGTTGTGTACTTTGCTCCTGCTATGGCGAAGTTACGGCTTAGTTTTCTCAACTCCTTCAAGAACAGGGGGCCGTCTAGCCAAGCACTATACTTATTCTCCTTCTGCTGTTGAGGCGCGTAGACGTAGTAGAACAATGGGTCAACATCCACATCTTGCATTATTCTCCTGAGTTTCCTACCAAGCAATGTCCTCTCCTGTGCAGATTCCCTAGCCTCATCGGTTGGTCTGGTGTCAGTTGCAGATGACTCGTATGGATTGGCATCATCCAAGTCCTCTTCGACTTCCTCGATGCCGTAATCATCATCATCTGATGGAACGACCCTGCCTTCCTCACCTACTATGGCAGGGCCAAGTTCCCCCAACTCCTCTCTCAGTTCATCACGAATCTTCCTATTAGTGTACTGCCCACTACCAAGACCCTGAGTCAATGACATGAATCTCTCAAAGAAGATGAGGTACTTGTCCCTCTTGTCCATGTGGTCTTGCATCTTGAGTGGCTTCATTACGAAGGTGTACTGCATACTGTGAGGATACTGCTTGAACTCATCAGCATACTCACCAACCTTAGCAACGATTCCCTTGAGCCTCTCGTCTTCTGTATCGAAATCCTCCAAGCCATCAGAGAAGTCACTCACTGCTTTGACTAGTTCATCGAATTTGTTCTCATGTATTCCCTGCCAGTAGTCATAGATTCCCTCTCTCCTAGTCAGGAACTTTAGGTCTAGTTTACCAATCAGCATGTCAGCATCCAACTTGTCTGCTTCATAGAATGGCATGTCCCTCTGAATGAGTCCAGTGAGATAGTTAATGATTGGCTTGACTCTATTTCTGAGTTTGCTGTTTCTCTCAGTCTCCAACGCTCTCTTATATGTCTTGAGTTTGGCTTGACTCGCATCCCCTACAATTTGTAGGTTGATGAGAGATGGAATTTCATTGGTCAGGAACATCTTGGAGGTTAGCCTTTGTCCCTCTGCGGTGAAGTTCCTGAGAACATCATCTAGTTCTGTTGTCAGTTCAGGTATCTCCTCGATTACGTCATCGCTGAGACTCGTCAAGATGAACGTGATGTATGACTTGAGGTTCTTCAATCTGCCAATGTTAGGATATCTCTCCTTGAGTTTCTGCGTGGCCTCCTCTGCCGACATATCCAACTTGGCTGGAAAAACACCGTCTTCTTTCACTACTTGCATCACTTCCTCATTGGTGATGCTTGCTCTGAATGGTCTCACTAAGTCCTCTGCTTCCTGTAGGGAAAGAGATTCCTTCTGTTTATCATCCACATGATTCTGAATGCTGATTGGAAACTGTCCCTTGTCCTCTGTGATGAACTTGCGAACAAATTCAATCCTGTTATCGGCAAGCATCTCTAATGTCATATGTTCTCCCTCAGCCAATCCAACGGTTCTATAGTCTTTCTTTCATGCAACATGTTAGTGTTGTACTCACTAAGCAGTGTTGCCATCTTCTCCTTTATCGCTAGTAGCATCTCGTTTCTAATCTCTTTGTACTTGGAAGTGGAGAGTTCGTCATCTAGTTTCTTCCTGTTCTCGTCACTCTGCTCTCTAGCGTAGCCATTGACCGCGTTTCTTACGTCACTGTCCTTTTCTTGATACGTCAATTCTGTAAGAGACAAATAGTAAACAAAATCTCCAAGCATCACTTGGTTCTTGTTGTCCTCTGCGGCGAAGAATATCGCTCTATCAGGTTCATCTATCTCAGCAAGAGTTTGCAGGTACTTAGGGAAAGCCTTCTCACTTGTCTCCTCAGATGTTATCTGCTTCAATGAACCATCATTGTTCCACAGTTCTATCCCCTCGTCTTGTAGAAGTTCGGACTCCTCCAACCTCTTCTTTGTCTCCATATCAACTGGCCTCACGAAACCCTTGACCTTCTCCTGTAGTTTCTTCAAGTCCTCCTCATGCTCATCCAACATGTCCTCCAATGCGTCATCGGAGTTTATACCATATACCTCCAAGGACTCATCCCATTCTCCGCTCATCATCTTGTCATAGGCATCTTTCGGAATGGAGAACTTCACATCTACGCTTTCTACTTTCATCTCCTCTCCCAAGTTAGCCAACATGGATTTGAACTCCTTGCTCATCTCCCTGTCTGCGGCGACTGAATTCTCAAACGAAACAATGCTCTCACTCCTATCCCATTCCTCTTGCACAGCATTGTCAAACTCGCTTCTCCTGAGTTTGTTGTATAGAATCTCCTTGACAGTGCTAGACTTTGTGTCGGCAACTACCATGAACTCCTCAAAATTAACCGAATCATTCTCCAAGATATATGATGTTGCAGGTGGAATGTTTCCTCCTTGGTTAGCCGCCAGTCCAAACAACCTACGTGCGAATTTTGGTTCCAATCCTTCCATGACCGGCAAGTAAGATTCTTTTCCAAGTCTCGTTACATTAGACGTAGGTGGCAGTGTTAACTCGTTACTTATCATCTTGACATACTCCAACACGGTGTCATCCCCGATTGAGGAAGGGGATACCTGCCTCCTCATCTCCTCGGATGATTCCAATTGCCTGAACACCTTCTTCATCTTCTCAGCGAGTTCGGGCTTGTCCTTGACATAATCCCTCAACATATCGTTGTTGACTTTGTTCCAACTTTGAATAGCGGAAAACAAGCCCCTTCTCTTACTTCTCTCTATTAGTTCTAAGAGACCATCATGGTTTCCTTCTAGGAAATCCTCAATCTTGTCTTTGAGATATGGTTTGTCTATTTCTTTGGGGGTTGGCTGTGATTGCCTGTATTCTTTGAGCATTCTCAGATAGTCTTCCTTGTCTTCCAATTTCCAATTGACTTGCTTGAACTTCTCTTCAAACTCCTCATCTTCAACTCTCTCTATTTTCTGAGTCAACTTACTAATACTTATTTTTCCGGTTCTCGTATCATACTCGGACAAATCCACTGGTTCGTTTGTAGCCCCTGCTATGGTCAGCGCGTTTGCAATCTTAACTTGCTCATCAGATAAGAACGGTCTGACTTTCAGCAGAGACTCCCATGCCATTGTCTCACCTACTTGAAATCAAACAATCCCGTTTGTTTCTTCTTGTCCATCTCGGCCTGTCTTCTTGCCTTCTCTTGTCTTTTTTTATGGAACTTCTTTCTCTCTTCATTATAGCCCATTGTGCTTTTGATGGGTTTTTTCTCCTCTTTGTTTTTGATTAAATTAAACCAATTTCTTTCTGCTTTCATTGCATCTTCTCCTCCATTTTTTTCAATCGGAATTGCCAAGATTTGTTCTTCACATCTATGTTTGAGCCGAAGGGTTCACGATTGAATCCCAGAGGAAAAGTTCCACTATCTAGTTCTATGGGTCTTTTTCTTGGGTCTTCCTCATTGTCGAATATATCACGCCCCAACATTTCCTCTTCTGCATAGGTGGGTTTAGCCTTAGAGGAAACAGGTTTCATTATTCCTCCTTCTTCACTAGGAAGAGAATCTCTAAACATCTTTAGTTTCTCCTTCTTAGGAGTGTCCTTCCACGATAAATCTTTGAAGTAAAATGGTGATAATCCCCGCGTGTAGTAATACTTACTAGGCCAATCTAATATGAAATCCGTATTTTGTAACGGTGCTTTTTCATAAAACATATCTCTGTCAATCCAATCATGAGATAAGGGAGTTCCGTTTAGAGAAGGAGGCTTGCTATCGAAGAACTCCAACATATTGATGTAGCCATCTTCGTCTAGCATTTTCTCCGCTAATTCCATCCTTAACCTATTTGCTTCCTTTCTAAAAGCAATTTTATTCTCTTCCCCTACTTTATATTCGGGTTTCTGCCTCGATAGAAAACGTTGGATTCTAGGGTCATCTTTTGGCTCTTGGCCTTTGACGATGTTCTTCCAACTCATGCCATCTTTTCCTCCATTTGCTTTCTGACATCCAACCACACTTCGGGATGATTCTGCGCGAGAACCTCCTTGATGACTTGCATCTGATGAACTATTATCGTGTCTTGCCTCTTGTGAACCAACTTGCCCTTAAACTCCATGAGGTACTTGAGGCTCTCACGAATCTCCTTTGCTAACTTGGTCAGCGAGTCGATGTACTTGGGGTCGAGACCATCCTCTGCGAACAACTCGTCAACCTTTGACTCAAGCCTAGTGATGTTGCTACTGAGAACCCCAATCTCATCGACATCCTTCTGTGCGATTAGTTGTGCCGCTGACTGTTGTACTAGTGGCTGTAGGTGATGCTTCATGTGTCGCATGATTTGGTCTTCTGAGCAACCGACTACCTCTGCCGCTGTAGTTGGTGTCATTATCCCATCATGCACCTGCTTCTCTATCTCGATGCGAATCGGGTGTGTGCATACCTTGCACCGTGGGTTGGATGTGTTAGTGTAGCCAGCCATGTGATTCCTCTGATGTCGTGATGATGTGCCACTGGGCCAGTTCATCCTATTGTCTAACTCATCGGCAGTGATAGCCATGGACTCCAAGTCATGCTCTAGTTGCTCACGGTCTTCGTGATTGCAAAGTGCGCATCTCTTTCTCGTAATCATCATTACACATCCAATGTTCCTTGTTCACCAGACATAGATGCTTGCTGTCTCTTTCTTTTATCAGCAAGGTCTTGTCTGACGTTCTTTGTTCTCTCTAAGTTCGTAACTGCGGCTACATTCTTCTTACCGCCATAACCCGGCAAAAACTGTCCTTTCACATCCCTACCTAGTTTAGTTTGCTTGGTTTTCGCTCTTTTTTGCTTGGCTTCTCTTGCCGCTCTAGCCGCCGGAGATTCTTCTGAACCCTCAGTCAATGTCATACCGAAATCGCTTAACGTGCCAGTTTGGTTTCTCAAGACATCTTTTGAAGCAGAGGGAAAGTCACCTAGAGTGGTTTGGTTCTCATCTAAAGCGGCTTGCTGTTCCTCCTTGAAATCAGGATTTACCTCCCCATCATCAGTCAGCGGTGCTGTTGATTTCGGGTTTCCTGTTTCATCCAATACGGGTAAATCTGGTCCGAATCCTGCTTGTGGTGACATTTGTTGTTGATAGTATGGGTCCATAACTGTAGAGGCAGGTTCGGGAGATGCAGGAGCAGGTTCTTTACCATACATTCCTGCTAATCTTTGTTCATATGTCTTAAATGGTTCATAGGCGGCAGGAGATGTAAAATTACCACTACTTGTTCCACTAAATGCATCATCACCGTCTTGGTCTCTAGGCATAAATTGTGGTTGACTGAACCTAGCCAAATCTTCTTTTCTTTGTCTGGTTCTTGTCACGTTTCTCTTGGAAGGATTATTTCTAAGTGCATCCATGAAAGAATCACCAGAAAATCTTCTCTTGAGTCTTCTTGCACCTTCACCTATGTTAAGACCAGTAAAATCCTTGAAGGTTTGATTTGCCGCTCTTCCTAGTCTTCTAGTTTGCTTACTAGATGGGAGAATCTTTCTGTTTACATCACCACCGTATTTTCTACCTCTAAAATCTGCTTGGCTTTGTTGAAGTTCTTGATATTCTTTCGGTGATAGATTTTCTTGTATTGCTTGTCTTGCTGTTGTCTGTTTTAGTCTCTGTCTATCAACTGGTTTTGCACTCGCTAAATCTCTACCATAAGCCGCTACACCACGACCCACTGCACCTAATCCCCTCCCTGCTACATTGAGAACCTGCCTCGCTCTTGATGGCATTTGACTTGGAACATTAGGTTGTGCTACTGGTTGGGGCTTCGCCGCCTGTGCTTGTTGCTTTGCATTCGCTACCGCAGGGTCATCCTCATCCTCGGTTTGCTTTAGCACAGTCATCCAATTCATGTTATCACATGCTTCTTGTTGGTTCTGGATACTTCGCATACAGTTCAGCAGTTACCTGTTTCTGTCCACCCCTTTTCTCCCACTCCGTCATTGCAACACGGCTTCTTGGTAGGACTTGTCCTTCTACTGCTGAACCATCCGGATATGAACTAGGATTGCTGTTAGCCCACTCTTGGAAGCGTTGGTTCGTCAGACCGTATCTCTCTTTCTCTCTCCTATTATCCATATCCATAGCAGATTGGATGAATGCCTGTTTATTTCTCTCCTCCACTCTGGATGGCATCATCCTGTCTGCAAAGTTCGACAATACGTTCTTCTCCACATGACTGAACCAATCTCCCTTCTTCACTCTGATACCAGTCTTGTCTGCCATGTCGTCATCCTGCTCAGGGTCAACTGGGAACTCCGATGCGTTCTCTGGATTTACCACAGGCTTCTCCGGTTGCTCTGGTGGCATTCCCATTGGTGGTGGTGGCATCATTCCCATGTCACCCATAGGTGGGGGTGGGGGCATAGGGCCACCAGTAGGTGGTGGTGGAGGAGGCATCTCTTCCATCATCATCGGGTCTTGCTTGCCTATTTCCTCTCTGCTCTTCTGGTTTCGTGCCTTCAAGCGAGCGAGAAGTTCTGCTTCGTTCTTCTCTGTTCTCTTCTTGGCATCCTCGTCTTGTGTCGTAGAATCTTTAGTTCCCACCTTGGGTACGGTAGGCATCCTTATTTCCCCTATCTTTGGAAACTCAGGTAATTTTGCAAACGGCCCAGTCTTGCTGTAGTCCGGTCTCTCCATGTCCTCATCAGTAGCGAACTCCTCTGCTACTGCTCTCTCATAATCCGAGAGTTCCTTCAATATGTCTTTCCAACTCATTCTATCCCTCTATTGTTCTTTTTGTTGTTGAATTTTGTCTTTTACATAGTTAGCACCCATTTGTGCGCCCTGTGCTATTACTTTTTTTCCTGTAGGTGTAGAGGCGACGGCTCTTGCTCCTGCCGCTACTGCGGGTAGTATCTTCTCAAGTTCTTCTTCCTCATCGTCAATCTTGTGAGTTCCGCAATCTCCCTTGATGGTCTCAAACCAGTCTGATTTCTCCAACTCCATATCTAGTTTCAATGTCCCCTCAAGGAAACCCAAGGCTCTAGCAACTTTGTCCTCTGCCACCATATCCGAATCTAGAATCTCTATGGCCTTCTCTATCTTACTCTTCCAATTCATTTCTCCCTCTCCCGTAGCAGTACATGCAAATAGCCAGTGCGTGGTTGTCTCTCAAAACTTCCATCCCACAACATGGCAACTTCATGCATTCACCTTCATTATGGTTCTCCAATCAGTCTCTTCGACATCAGCACTGGTCTTCACCTCATCAGTCTCCTTGGCTTCCTCGGCCTCCCTCTTCTTCCTCTTCATGTAGGTTGAATCGGGATGTGGCTTCCATCCAGCGAGTTTCGCCATGTTAGCCATCTGCCTCCTTGACATCGTGATAAATATCTTCTCTATGTCGTTGGGTATGCCACCCATCTCCTGTGCTATCCTCTTGACGATATTGACCTCCCTGTTCGTCTTGAGCATGATTGGAACGTTCTTGATTTGAGTTGCCGCTCTTGTCGTTGCGAAGTTACCACTGGCAGTTGTGTACTCCTCATGGTCAACCATCATCTTGAACATCTTGGCAATCTCAGGAATCTCCAAGGCTAGTTTCGCACTGCCTTGTCCTTCGATTGGAATCGGTGTGGCTGGGTCCAACTCAAAGTCCAACTCTTGTAGGTCTTTGATTGCATCCTTGATTATCCTATGAAGACTCATCGAGTTCTTACCGAGGAAGTTCCCCTCTGCATACATCGCTTGCCACATCGGAGGTCTTGCTTCTCCGGGTTCACTGGAATACCACTCAGCAGGAACAGCAGA
>TARA_R100000734_G_C3319266_1_pt1 | contig 15229 bp, 10 predicted proteins | sample TARA_R100000734 | Tara Oceans TARA_R100000734 (sample SAMEA2623290) | marine metagenome | biome: marine biome (ENVO:00000447); feature: surface water layer (ENVO:00002042); material: "saline water (ENVO:00002010), including plankton (ENVO:xxxxxxxx)" | depth 5 m | reverse complement strand
GTCTTTTAACCTAAAGAATGTCGTATTTGCATCAGAATCAGTATAGGGTCTTTTCAGTAGAATCTCTTCACGATTAGTAGCTTGTTGAAAGCTAGTGCAAAATTCTTCTAAATAGTCATAGAATTGACCTGATACAGATGCGTCTTGACTTACTTCAATAACGGAACCCTCGGTCGTATTCATCTCATTTAACAAAAAGTTTATTCGAGATTCCCAACTTTGCTTACCAACAGACCGTGGCATATAATTTAACTGATCGATACAACATTTTTGAAATGCAGTCTGGCTCATCAAAGCTTCGGTATCTAGTTCTAATGGTTTACCATCAATATCTAAAAACCAAATCGGTGGTTGAGAATTGTACTTACGAAGATTCGCTATGCGTGATCCTGAAAGCACGGGGTCTATACCGTATTTTCTTGTTCGACATAAGTCTTGATTACAGTAATCCTTGATCGGTGCATCCTTACATTTGTAAGCATATTCTTTTTTCTCTAGCTGTTTAGCAACGAGATTAACCTCATTTAGAGGTAGTGGTGGGTCTACATAGTCCATATTGTATCGTTGAATATCTGTTTCCCATGTATCTGATTTTGCCTTACGCAAGTAAACACCAAGATTAAATAAACCATTATTTCTACCACCTTCTCCTATTTTTGATTTACATAAACTTTGTAAACACGGTGGTCCGTCTTTAAGTGGTATAGATACTTCAGGTTTATCTAAAGTAATGGCTTGAATTTGTTCTGGGGTTTGAACATACTTATCATATAGTTCAAAAAATTGGTCTAATGTCGCAGCCGAGCCATCATCCAAAAAAGCATAACGTAAACCATCCTCGGCATCAAAGTAAGGTAGGTTTAACCAATTTCCTACATCACCTCTTTCTAAATTTAATGTAATTTGTTTGGGGAATATTTCACAACCACCGTAGCCAAGATTCGCTGCAATGTATTTTAATTTGTCTTGCATGTCTTTAGCTGACATCCAATCCTTACAGAACATGAACACATGAGCACCACCTGATTTTGAACGACACATTACAAGGGGTAGTTCAACCTCTCGAATCTTATCAAGTAGTTTTTTGTGGTCAAGTGGGTATTCATCAATATCGATGCAACCCCATTTACATTGGCTATCTTCGTTGATTGGAACAATTCCAATTGCCATGCCTTTGCCTGACAAATGTCCTTCCCAAACTTTTTTTGTTCTTTCCTTATTTACAAGGGTAGCCTTACCGACATGCTTTCCATTGGTGTTTGCCTTTTCAATCTTGTAAACACCGTATGCCTTATCTAGCCCTGCAAATATACTACTAAACTTTTCAACAGACATAATCGTACCTTTTCATAAAATAAAGCGGGGGAGCGTGTAAGATCGGAGTGAGGTGTGCTCCCCCTAGTTAGGCTTTTGACCTAACTAAAACGGTACGTTATCGTCTTTTTCTGAAGATTCCTCTTCACGAGTGTGCTTAACTTCAACTTCACCCTTGTTAATAGATTCAGCAAATGCTTTAGCTTGATTATACAGATTAGCATTTTCAATTTGTGAGTCAAGAGAAATATCCCAACCATGCCAAGAACCTTTAGAGTTCTCTTCTGAAACAGTTTTCAGATTATACACATAAGCAAATCTTGGTGGCTGAAAAGAAGAACCATCTTTCTTTGTCATAACACGACTTTGAATCATAGAGTTCCATTTTCTTGACTTCTTCAACTGTGTTGACTTCATTGCAATAAGAGCCGTGGACGAGGTTCCATCATCCTTGATTACTACAACATAGTGTTGATGAGTATCCTCAACGTAGTGCCCTGAACCGTCAGTCAAATACTCCCTATTGTCTTCTTTAGACCTTTCAGTCTTTGGTGGAGTATCTACTCTTGGATCAAAGATATTAACAGGAGCACCTGTGCCCTGACCTCTTGGAGCCCACTCAATCAATCTTCTTTGGTATGCACATGGAACGACTTTGACTCCTTCCTTACCTTTAAAGATATCACCAGTAACAGTATTATAAATGTCCCCAGCTTTTGCATTTTCTAAATCATCAAGCAAGGGGTCTTGCCTTGATAACACTTTAAGAAACGGTAATGCTAAATCTTCCATTCCTACATTTTCAAGACCTTTACCTTGGTCTTGCTCAAACATTGCTTCATCGATTACTGCAACAGCGGTTTGTTTCTTCTCAGCGACTTGTGAATTCTTACTCATTATATCTCTCCCTATTTTTTATATTTTTTGATTTCTGCTTTATATCCAATATAAGCACCGAACAGTTCCATGGGAAACTCGTCCCCACCCTCAACTCTTTCTTTAATAAAAGCTTTCAAAGTTTGAGGATGTACTTCTGTTTTTTGGACAGGAGTGTAACCAGCTTGTTCTGCTATATCCATAAAGTTTTGAGCAGCCGTATCCTCACCCTTACCAAAAGCGGTAGTAACTGTATTTTTGATAATGTCATCAAACTTATTTTGTCTGAGCCAATTAAAAGCTTTTTCTTTGTTTGCTTGAGAAATACTTCCTGCATATATTTCTTTGATATTTACAGAGGAGCCATCCTCAAGTTCAAACTTCTTAAAACCAATTTCTTGCATCAAAGATGGAAGTTCTTCGTTTTGTAAATTACGAAGTTCTTCCTTTTGTTTCTTTAATTTTTCTTCGGTATCAGCAACTTGTTGCTCTTGGCTCTGAATTTTTTCTGCTAATTCAGCTATTGTTTTGAGAGCTGGATTATCAGTGCTGAGAGATTTTTTGCTCTCTATTGCTGAATCTTCAGCCATTTCATTTAATAATCTTGACATATTAGTCCTTTCTTCGTGGTTCGTGATTAAAGTTGATTTCTTGTCAACTTAGTGCTATCATATGCGAATAAATGAGAGTTGTCAAATAGTTTTTTGGAGAAAAATGTATAAATTTAAAACAAAACCGTATGAGCATCAAGAGAAGATTTTTGCAGACTCATGGTGTCGTAAGTATTTTGGGCTTTTCATGGAGATGGGTACAGGAAAATCCAAGGTAGCAATCGACACTATGGGTAGGCTTTTTTTAGAAGATAAGATAAAAGCTTGTTTAATTTTAGCACCAAAAGGGGTGTTTGATAATTGGGTTAAGAATGAAATACCAAGACATTTACCGTCAAATATCAAAGTCAATGTAGTGCGTTGGCAAAACTACCACACACAAACGTATGTAAGACTATTAGAAGAATTAATTCTTCCTAAATTTCAAAAAGAAAATACTTTACAAGTTTTTATAATGAATGTAGAAGGTTTAAGCACTACTAGAGCAATGGGTCATGCAAAATTGTTTTTAAATAAAAACCCTGATTCTTTGATGATTGTAGATGAAAGCACTACAATAAAAAATAGATCGGCAAAAAGAACTAAAAACATTATTGAATTAGGTAGATTTGCATCGTATCGAAGAATATTAACAGGTTCTCCAATTACTAAATCTCCTATGGATTTATTTAGCCAATGTATGTTTCTTAGTCCTAATGCTTTGGGTTTTAAAAGTTACTATGCGTTTCAAGGCAGATATGCCGTAGTTATCAATAAAACTATGGGTCATCGATCTTTTAGAGATATTGTTGGGTATCAAAGAATAGATGAGTTAAATGAAAAGTTAGAAGGGTTTAGTTCTCGTGTATTAAAAAGTGAGTGTTTAGATTTACCTGAAAAAGTTTACATTAAACGTGATATTGCATTGACGGATGAACAAATGTCTGCATACCAACAAATGCAAAGACTTGCTTTGGCAGAATTTCGTTTAGGAAAACTTTCATCTACTCAATCGGTATTGACTCAAATTATGCGATTACAACAAATATGTTGTGGGTTTTTAAAATTAGATGACGGAGAAATTAAAGATTTACGAAACAATAGATTAAATGAGCTGTTGTCCGTAGTTAGTGAAACAACTGGTAAGGTTATTATTTGGGCAACATGGACACATGACATTAAAGCAATAGAAAAGCTTTTGATAAAGAACTTTGGCGAAGACTCTGTTGCAACATATTATGGGGAAACACCTCAAGATAGACGCCAAGAAATTGTACAAAAGTTTCAAGATAAAAACGACAAACTACGTTTTTTTGTTGGTCAACCAAAAACGGGTGGGTTTGGTATTACATTGACTGAAGCAAGTACCGTGGTCTATTATTCAAATAGCTATGACTTAGAGATACGACTACAATCTGAAGATAGGGCTCATCGTATCGGTCAGCAAAACAAAGTAACGTATATTGATATTGTTGCACCAAAGACAATTGATGAGAAGATACTAAAAGCTTTGAAAGATAAAATTAATATTGCTGAAAAGGTTTTAGGTGAAGACGCAAGGCAGTGGTTAATCTAGTGTAGCTAAGAAATAAATACCTATTCCAATAACTACCACTACCATAATAACGTAGATAGTATTTAAGATAAATTCAATCATACTAAAGAGCCGATTCCTGATTTCATAGGCGGAGTTGTTTGCGTCATGGTCTGTGATGCAATGTCCATGGGGAATAACTGTTGAAACCTTGCTCTTGATACTGCATCTGGTTTAGGTGCAGGAGGTGGAGGAGACACAGGTGAAGGAGTTGCCATTGCTACTTGTTGTGGTACTCTTGGTGCTTGAGTTACGTTTTGGGGTACAGGTTCAAGGTCTTCACTAGGTGGTTCAAAAATTGATTCTGAATCATCTTCGAACATTCCATCTGCATATTGGATACCTAAAGAATTTAAAAGTTTAATTAAATTTTTTCCAGAATACTTTCTATTTACAACTGAAGTAGACCTTGTTAATTTTGCCATTACTTCAGGATCAAGAATAGCTTGAATAAAAACACTTTTTGAAAATAATGATGGAAAATACTTTTCAAACTGTCTTACAGCAATGTCTGCACCAATAGCAGGTGCTTGTAAAGTTCCACCCATTCCAACAAATGAAAAAACATTTGCACCTGTTCTAGCTCCTAACACTCTTAACAATTTACTGAGAATAAACATACCCTCTGTATTTTTTTTCATAGCTTCTTCAAGAACTCTTGCTTCTTCGGGAACTTTTTGAAATTTTTGTAAAGTTCTACCTAAAGTAATTAATTCTTTAAATTTATTAAAAGTATCTTGTGTTATAAAAGGAGTTACTTCACCTTGAGCATTTTTTACTAATAAATCATCACTTCTTAAAATTTGCATAATTGAAGGAGATTTTTTAGACAAAGGTGTATATAAAAAATTATTTAATTTTTCAAAATCTAACGCTCCATTAGCATCAGTAGCGTTTCGCATTGCAAAATCAATAAGAGAAGTTAAAAATCCATTTTTTGTAGCGGGGTCAACGTCAGGTCTACTGACCATTCTAGCTATTCTTTTTAAATTTCGTTCTGCATTAGGTGCTACGGCATTTGTACCGGGAGTACCCCCTATTATCTGAGCTATAACTTTATTTGGGTTATCTTTGCCTAAAAAGTTTTTAAAAGAAATAACATTTTTTAATTGTTTGTTAAAAATATTATTTTTATTATCTAAGTTTTTATAAATAGTTGCAGTTTTGTTTGCATCTAATAAATCAGAATATAGCTCTGGAAAATTCTTTTTAATCATTTCTCCATAAGCTGTTGGATTTTCTACTGTGCCGATAGATTGTTTTAAAGCACCACTATCAATTAAAGAAATTGTTTTTTTATTGCCACCTTTATCAGTTATAGTTTTATCTTTAACAACTTTTTTACCCAAAGCTTGTCTTAAAATAAGGTTTTGGTTTCCCAAAAGCGTGGTTAAATTATCTTGAATTTCTTGTTTATTTATAATTTCAGGATAATCTTTATTTAATAAAAAAGTAATAGCGTCTTCTATTTGATTATTTCTAAAAACTTCTGCAAACTTGTCTCCGTCTAACTGTTCAAACAAAAGTTCAGGTATCTTAAATTCCCCTCCTTGTCTATTTGACCGTGTTATATCTCCTACCGCAGTTCTAGTATAAACGTCATTTAAAGCTTTTGAGTAAGCAAAAGCTGTTCGTAAAGCTGAAGTATTTTTTTCAGTCATACCTCCAACAGGAGTTATAGATTTACTAGCCGCTCCAATTGATTCTAAAATAGACTCATCTAAATTAGAAATTATTCGAGCAGCATTTTGTTTAGTGGGGTCTGCACGAAGAGCTTGAGCTTCTGCCCTTATCGATTTTCTTAAGTTTAAAAGTTCATCTAAAGTTAGTTTTGGGTTTCGATTTTGTCCAACACCTATTTTAAATAAATCAAAATCTTTTTGATTTAAAGTGCTGGGTATAACTTTATTTCCTTCTGTTATCTTAAATATGTCAGCTTTTAAAAATTTAGGTATAACATTAAGACCTATATAATTAGCAGTACCTTCATTTAATAAAGACATGTACGCTGTTATAAAAGGAGTAGCGTCTATTACTACATTTCTATCAATTTCTCTATATAAAGCACGTTCAACTTCTCTAGCTTTTTTTAAAGAACTATTTATTAAATCAGTAATAATTACACCAGCTTCAGAAGCATTTTTTTCTGAAACAGTCTCTCCTTTTGCAAGTTTTTTTGGTCCAAGGTCAATGTCTTTTTCTGCTTTACCTATTCTTTCTGCTGATTTTTCTGCTAGGTCTACAGCTTTAACACTGTGTAACCCGACTTGTCCCTCAAGTAAATTTGAAAAAAACCCTTCTCGAACTTTAGCTGCAGCACTAATTAATTCGGGATCACCGTCTGCCACTAATAGAGTCAATAATCTCTGCAAACCTTTTAAATTAGCTGATTGTTGTTGGGTTATTTTTGCTCCAACATTTCCCGGGTCTTCTTTCATTATCATTTGTTGCACTACTTGTAAACTTTTAGAAGGTTCTCTCCCGTCTAATAAAGCAACAAAGGCTTGTTTTTCTGCTGCGGTTAAGTTGAGCTCTTTACTATCCACAAGCTCTTGCATATCTTTTGACAACACAGTCATTAAATCTTTTGATATTTGGGTAAAATCTTCTTTTTCTCCGATATCTTTTTTAGATATTGCATCAACTATTTTATTTAAAGTTTTTGCTGCAGAAACCGTTTGACCTTCTTTTGAAAGTCTTTCTTGAGCTTTTCGTATAGCAGTTCTAATTATAGGAAAATCTAAAGCAAGTCTACCAACAGGGTTTGTAGAATATGCAACAATCTCTGCGGGTAAACGAACAAGTAAATTATCGGGTGCAACTTTTTCAGCCGTTCCAGCAGCAATTGACGCACTCGTTACAGCAGTGGCTTCTGTAAAAGGTCTAACATCTTTTCCTAATTTTAAACCTCCCCCTAAATATTCTAACGCCTTACCTTTAGATTTTTCATATATTCTTTTAAACAAATTACCAGACTTAATGTTATTTAAAATTTTATTAGAAGATGCCATAATTTTATCTACAGTGGTTGTAGGAATTAATTTTGCAAAAACTGAACCAGTTCCAAAATAAGATGCTGTTTTTCCTGCTTCAACAAAAGGAACATCTTCTGTAAAATACTGTTCTGGAAAAAAGTTATTTATTATGTTGTCTATAACTCCTGCTGAAAAAGTAGTAGCGGTTAAAGCCGCAGGTATGGATAAACCCGGGGTCATCGGACCGCCTGACAAAGTAAAAGCTCCTGCTCCTATAATAGTAGACGGAACAGCCACCGCACCACCTCTTATTATTCCCTCTATAGTAGCTTGAATTGAACCAATATCTTCTACCCCTGTAAAATGAGTAATAAGGTCTCTATCTGTAATTCCATCTGCTTTATACTCATTATAAAGCTCTAATGTGCTAGGTTTACTGGTAGTTAAAATACCTTCATTTACTGCTTTATCTAATAAATTAAAAGCCAACTCCGACTCTTTATCTGCAAGAGTTTTTCCTACCCCTAACTCCAAGGCTTTGTTAATATCTATTTCTGTAAATTGTAACTCTTTTGGTATTTTTGGATAAAGATCAAAAGCAGAGGGAGGTGCTTTAAAAGTAGAAAATAAATTTTGAAAAGCAATAGGGTCAGTTTCTACTCCCGTAGATAAATCATAAACACCCTCAGATTTAGTTAAGTCAATAGGTTGTATTTGATTTAAGGTACTTTCATCAGAAGGAACTAAAGAATAATCTAATTCTTCACTCATGTTTATTTCCTCATATCATATTTTTTTGGATCACCCATTGTTGTTTCTTTTTGCGATCTTGTTTTATTTTCGTAGTCTTCAATAACAGGTGCATAAAGTTTTAACAATTGCTCAAAAATTATTTTTCTTTCTCTTGCTCGAGCTACCGTGCTTGTTTTATAACTCATTGGATTTGCAAGTATTTCTTTGTTAATAGTTTCTAAAGCCATTTCCATTCTACCTACATGTCTTTTTAATCTTCCAAGAAAACCTATGTCTGTAAAAGCGGTAAGAAGTCCTAAATCTTCAGGATATTCGTCTCTTAAATCTGCTACATCTGAAGCAAAAGCTTTACCTCCAATTTCATCTCTTACAGCTAATTTAGCTGTTTTAAACAAAGTTTTAATATAGTTTACAGCATCCTTTCTTTTAGACAGGTCTACCCCTTCTAAACCCGGTATTTCTGAAGCACCCATTTTTAAAGCATCAATTCCTCTTGTAAATATATCTCCATAACCTGTTGCAAGAGTAAAATCTATATCTTCTGTATTTTTAAAAACTCTATTTAATACATTAACTTCTTTGTTAGCGTCAACAAAAGAACCATCTACGTTTTCTATTAAATGAGGTTCTTTCATTGTTTCTTTAGTAGGTGTTTCTTCAGTGAGTGTTTCTTCAGTAGGTGTTTCTTGTTTTATTCTTTCTTTGTCAAAAGAACCATACATATTTGAATAATAGTTATTGTCTATAACAGTTTTTTCTGCTAATTTCCAAGCGGGTGTCAACACTTGTTTTGTGCCTACTTTTTCTCCAAACTCATTAAGTATCTCTTTATTTGTCCTTGCGTATTCTATAGCATTTTGAATTTGTAATACTAGGTTGTCATCTTTTATTTCACCTGATTGAAATGCTTTTCTTAAATCATTATTGTTTAATGTTTTGTAAAATATTTGCTCCATACTAGGACTACTAGTGCCTATTATTCTAGAATTTTTTTTAGTTTTTTGGAATAATTTAAATTTTTTATTGTCTTCAGGATCAGTTAAATTAAGTGGAATAACTTTTTCCGTATTGTCATCATCAATAAAAGCTAAATTAATAGTTTTAGGTGTTTTTATTTCTGGAGTACCCTTTATAACAACCTCTGGTTTTCCGTTAACTATACCAATTAAATCTTTTTCAGGGTCTCGTTGAATAAACTCAGGTTTAGCCGCAGAATACAAAGAACTTCCTATCTGCAATGCTTGTTGTTTTTGTGCCTGTTCTTGTGCTTGTTTTGCTTGAGCTAAAGACATAGCTGATTTTGTAAGCTCGGGTGAAATTTCTGTGCCAATTTGAGCAGCTTTACTAATAAAGTTTCCAGTTAAAGGTTGACCAGACGGTGATCTACCCGATGCTAAACCTAATCCAGTCGTTACACCAAGGTTAGCTAAATTTAACATCGCCATTTTTTTAAAATAATTGTCTTGATCGGGGTATAAAGATTCAACAATTTGAGAACCTTGTTTTATGTAATCTGCAAAAGTAAGCGGTTGAGGTGGTATTTTACTTCCTGCTATATTTAGTTGAGAACGCATTGCACCCCCACCTAAATTAAACTTTTGTACTATACCACCATCTTTAAAATTTTGGACGGGCGGCTGCCCAACCCCCATCAGTGAAGCCACACCACCACCTACGTCTGTGGGCTCACCTTCCATTGTTTCCATGTCTACATCAGCAACGCCTTCCATTAATTCACCTACACCAGAATCTATTGCTCCACGTTCCGTGAGCATTATAGTGGGTTGCACCATTGCTAATACTGTTTCAGGGGTTTGTTCTGCGTCTTCCTCGCCAACAAATTCTGCTAATTCTGTTCTTCTTTCATCAACCGATCTGTCGTTTCCACGAATTGAATCCATAATGTCTTTTGGTGTTTCAGCACTATCCAAGCCTTGCATCATACGATTAACAAGTTCTTGTCCAATACCAACACCCATTGCACCTGCATCAGATTCAACTTGTGCCATCTGCTCTCCAATTTGTTCTGGAGACACCATAGGCTGTGGCATAGGCATTGGTTGTTGCATTGCCATCTGCTCTTGAGGGCTTGGCATAGCCATGCCACCCATTTGCCTAAAAAGTGGTCTATTATATATAGTATCCATTTATGTAAATAACCCCATTGCTTTTGCACCACCCGCTGCTGAAAGACCAGCAATACCAAGACCAGCAATTTGCTGTAATGGTGAAGGTGATGGATATTGTTGCATTGTCATAGTTCCTTGTGAAGTAGGTATACCTCTTAAAATATCAGAAATAAAACCATACTGTTGATAAGGGAACTGCTCTCTTTGTAAATTACTTTGTCTTGCTGCATCAAGCTGTGCTTGTTGAATTTGTCTTTGCAACGCACCTGCTTGACCCAATTGAGAAATGTCTTGACCCATGAGCCGTTGTTGTAGTTCTCCGAGTCCTGCTTCTTGAGCTGCAAACTTACCGACACCTTCTCCGAGTGCACCGGTTAATTGTGCTTGTTGTTGAGCAAGTTGTGCTGCTTGACCAAAACCACTTTGTCTGAGTTGCCCTGCAATTCTTGCTTGAGCATCCAACAAATTTCTTTCTCTTTCTAAATCTTGTAGTGTTGCACGAGAACCACCATAGGCTCCACTGCCAATGGCTTGAGCAGCTTGTCGTTGTGCTGCAATGTCACTTTGCCTTTGTAAGTCTTGCATGGTTTGTTGCACCACTTGAGCTTCATAAGGATTCATAAACTGAGCAATTCCGACCTCTGGTCTTCTTACATCTTGCATTGCACCAAGTAGAGCTTCTCTACCTACACCTAATGATTCCCCTGCTCTTTGTAAATACGGTTGATATTGACCCGCACTTTGTCGAGCTAAGGCTAATGCTTCATCTTCTAAGCCACCTAATCCTGCAACTTTATAATCTAAATCTTCTGGATAACCTTCTCCAAGTCTTTTTGTTGCAAAATCATACGCTGATTTAGCTAAATTCTTTCGATACGCTTCTAATATCGGGTCTTCAATTACTTTTTGAACTGTGGTTTCTGTTGCCATTACGCTACCTTACTTTCAAAGTTTCTCATCATATCGTACATCTTTCGTACCCCTGCTTCTCTGCTACCGTTTCCAGCACCTCGAACAGCTCTTGCGTTCATTACAAACTCTCCATCAGATAGCATCGCTGGAATACTATCAGAAGTCTCTGTTCCCGGACCACTTATTCTTCCTGTTCTTCTAGGAAACTTACTAACATCTAAATTCGTTACTGCCATTTCTCCACCACCTTTTGCCATGGCAATTCCTGTATTCAGTGTTGGATTATTTAAGAAATACCCACCTTGGTAAAGAGGATTTAAATATTGATAGTTGGGAGCACCTGCTAATGTTTGTTGACCAGTGATATAATCAATACCCGCTGGGCTACCCATTTGTGGAATGTTTGCTGCAAAGGCTCTGTCTTCAGCTAACTGTTGTCTGAAAGCTCTAGCTTCTTCACTTTCTTCAGGTTGTTCTTGATCAAAGGCTCCACTTGCATAAAGACCTCCTGTGATTAAAGCAGTTGTTGGTCCGAATCTAGCTAACATACCGGGGTCTTGTGCTGCTCTAGCTGCATCAATGGCTTCCATAGAACCTCTAATTGGAACTTTACTGGTTTTATTTAAGTTTGCTAACCTAGCTAAATAATCTGCTTCTGCTTTTTCTTTAGCCAATGCAATTTCTGCTTCTGATCTACCCCCTCTAATTAAATAATCTTCAAAGGTTTCATATCCACTTTTGACTCTATCAAAAAAACTTGGTGGGGGTTTAGGTCGAACTCCACCTCCTTTAGTGACAAGACCCTCTGGATTTAAATCTCTTATCATGTTTTTAGTAAGTTTCCCGGGATCAACAGGCTTAATAGGTTGTGGATGAATTTTTTGTCCCATACTTACATTTTCTACAGTTGGAACCTTTGGCTTTGGAACAGGAGCCGTTGGGGTTTTAATATCCGCAGAAATATCAATACCAGTTGTTGACGAAGGACTTGTAGTAGACCTTGCAAGTTTAGGGTCTACTACCAACTGGTCAATCGCTTGTTGGTTTGCTTCTAAAACTTTTTTTGTTTCTTCAGCTTTTTTAAATGTTTCTGCTGAATTAGCCGTAGAAGCTCTTTGTGCAAGAGCTTCTTGAGTTCCACTTATAGCTCCTGTTATAGCAGCAGATATCGCTGCATTTTTTAAAGCATCATTTAAATCACCACCTGCAAGTAAAGTTGAAATACCAGAACCTGCCCCAGAAAGTAACATTTGTTGTACTATACCTGCATTTGGACCCGCTAATAAAGTTAAAGCAATTGGTAAAACAACGGGTGCTGCTCTTTTTAATTCTCTTGCAACTTTTTTAAACTTTTTACGAGTTACCTTTTCAACTTTTTTAAGAGCCTTACCCGCACCTTTAATAGGTTTACGAACGGTTCTTTCTATTTTCTTAAGAGCTTTTTTAATAAAAAACTCTGGTAATCCTGTTTCAGGATTAATTGAGTTTTCATCACTACCCACTACATATTGTGTGTAGTCCATGCCTTCTGCTTCAAAGGCATTACGAATTACCTCTTCTAGTTCAGGAGATGCTTGTAAAAGTTCTCTAGGAATAACAACTTCATCTTGTGCTAAGTGACCTAAAAACGTATCTTGTGCTCTTCCTAATTGAGCAAGTTGTTGAGCAGCTTGTGGTAAGTCTGCAATACCAGAATTACCTTGTTCTGGTAAACTAGCTATACCCTCGCTCATATCTTCATCCATACCCTGTGGGGGTATCATCATTGTTGTTTCTTCTTCCATTGCAAACGCCATTAACCTGAATCTCCTCGTATTGGTTGTGGAGCCGTCACTGTAATTGTCGTATGTTTAACTTCAGAGCCAGTCCACGGATTATTGCACTGGGGACATTGACCTGAAGGATAGGAAGCAACTTCCGCAGGTGTATCGACCAAATTGTCGCATGTTGCACACTTAATTGTATCAGAACTTGTCGCTGGTTTCCAACGACTTCCGTCATTCATTGTTATAATAGTTTCATCACTCATGGCGTACTCACTGTAACAGTTCCTACTGCACCCGTAGCTTGTGAACCTCTTACAAATGCAACATTTAATCTACTAATTCTAATATATCCGTCCTTTTTAAACAAATCATTTTCTCTTAATCCTACATCATCATCTTGTAAATTGCTTAGATTTAATGCTGTAAGTCTGCCATCACCCGGGTTTTGCATTTGTTGTAAGTACACACTAAACGATCTTACGATTTCTGCTAAGTACCTTGAGTCATATTCTTCTGGTGGTACAGGAAATTGTGGGAGCGTTAGTTTTCGGGTCATTACCTACGCCCATCTGGTCTTATATCTACTCTTGGTGAGCCTAATCTCCATTGTACCGACTCAGTATTACTTTCAATTCTAAAAGCAAAAGACCTACCTCGTAGTCTGACATGAGCCTGATTCGTGAATTGTTCAACAGGTACAGTGGCTGATCGTGTAACCGCTGCTGTTTGAGGTGTGCCATAATTTGCACCCGGAAAGTTTCTTGCTTTCAGAATAAAATTAGCACTTGGTGAATCTGACTCTGACCCACCAAAGGTAACATCAGGTATTAATCGTCTGATAAATGCGTACTGTTCACCATCTGCTAAATCAACTTGGCTTGATTCAATAAAAGAAGTAATAGCTGATTCAGGAGATGTTGAGCCATCATTTAAACCAAACTCATGGTCATATAAATAATAATCAGGTGATGCACTAACAGGAAATTCGTTAATACCTCGATCTACCCAAGCTGTTCTTGGTAAGTTACCATGTGCCCATGTGTTTTCTGCATAGTTGTAAATAACATATCGATCATTTTCTTGAGAACTACTTGATGGATAAAACCACCATACTTCACTAAATGATGAATTGAGAGCTGCAATTGTTTTTTCTTTCTGTGTCAGATTAAAATCATTAAACACAAAAGAGCGTAGTGTGCATGGTAGCTTTTGAATACGTCCATCATACACATAAAAATCTTCTAACCCCATCCAATACACTCTATCATCCGATGCTTTTGCTGCCATCGGACCAATAATAGTAATGTTTTCTGATATTTGATTAATACCAAAAGTAAATGGTGGTCCGAGGAACTGCATCGCATGGAGTGATACATCCGTAAAGACAATAATTTGTTGTCTTGTCTCGACAGCCGTGATTATCTCACTACCACTACCGATTCGTAAATCCCCTGCGGTATTAGTCGCAGAAGGTGTCCACACGGTTGGTGATGCTTGACCAGAAAAACGAATAAGCAAGGGGTCTTGTACCCCAATGTTATCAAATGGGTCAGCACCAAACGCAATAACGTGTCTGTCTCTATCAGAAACAATTACCTTTTTGGCAATTGTTGGTGTTCCTGCATCAGTTCCAAGAGTGCTTAAAGGCACTGCTCGTGAGCTAAGACCCCCAGATTCATCCCAATAATAAATGTTGCCATTTCTAACGTTAATAATTAAATCTTCACCAAAGTTGTCATGTGTCCAAAAACGTAGTTGATTTCCTGTGGTATTGATTGGAGCAGAAGAACCCCATGTTCCACGACCCCATGTACTCGCACCCCATCCAGAACCCGTCACAGAGGTATTAATACCAATATTAATTTGATATTTACCAACGGTAGAACCCCCACCGTTTCCTGAGTCTGACGCATTACTATACACAAAAGTTGGAGTGTAAATACCATCGGTAGTAATATCACCAAGAGTAGCTACTGCTCGAGCGTCAATATGAAAAGTATTATCGTTTTCTACATGAGCCACTTCGTATTCTTGATTTAACACATCGGCTGTAATGTTACCACCAAGCGAAGCTGCTGCACTAAATTCTACAAAATCTCCATCAGTACACCCATGACTAGTGGATGTAACAATAATAGTGTTAGCAAACACAGCACTATTAGTAGCCAAATGATCTCTGTCTGATGTTCCGTCTACCCCTCGTGTACAACCAGTAAGAGTATTACCACTAATAGCTTCATAGGTTACATTTTCTGGATTACCTTGAGCTACTCCAACCGTTATCGCACCCGTTGTTGCTGCACTAACAGCTACTTGCGTA
>TARA_R100000734_G_scaffold12493_1_pt1 | contig 15473 bp, 31 predicted proteins | sample TARA_R100000734 | Tara Oceans TARA_R100000734 (sample SAMEA2623290) | marine metagenome | biome: marine biome (ENVO:00000447); feature: surface water layer (ENVO:00002042); material: "saline water (ENVO:00002010), including plankton (ENVO:xxxxxxxx)" | depth 5 m | reverse complement strand
GCCTTGTCAAGTTTCTGTAGGTAGTCTTGTTGGAATTGGTCTTTTTGTACTTTCCAGTTTTCTTTTTGTGCTGTCCTGTAAACGGTGCTTTGTGCAACTTTATATTTTTTTATTAGTTCGTCTAAAGTGGGGAACTTTTTTTTATCTTTCTCACCTGTACCATGAACAAAATCGTTCCTGATTTTTAATTTCAATGAATCAGTTAGTTTTGTGGTTGCTTGTTTTTTGCTCATAAATTCTAAGATTTTATCAACATATTATTCCAAAAATGATTATAAACAAAGCATTTTATCAATATCGGTATATTAATATTCCAAAAAAGGTTTATTTGAGGGGTAACAAGCGTTAATATTCGTACTAAATAAATTAAACGCTCACAGAGCAGGTATAAAATGAAAGAAGAAAACCCCAACGAAAACCGAATCCAAGTAATGCTTATAGACCCCTTTGATCAGAGTCTATCCTACGTGGAATTGTCCGATTCAAACATTCAGGACTACTATAAGGTTATGGATTGCAGATGCTTTGACATTGTCCGTTTAGGCGGCGGTGTTATTATGTACGTAGACGACGAAGGCCTATTGAGGAATAACAATAGGTATTTCAGACTGGGTTCCGGTAACTACGCTGGTAAGGCAATCCTCGCTAGAGAGACAGAGGACGGCGGAACAACAGATGTGAATTTGTTTATGACCGAAGTTGCCGATAAGTTGTCTTGGCTGCCAGAGGGCCATAGCGAAGAACCCTACATGGAGTTTCATTCAATCAATTAATTTCAACTGGGGGTTAGCGCCCCCTTTTTTTAGGAGTATAAAATGCAAATAGCAACAAAAGAACAGATACAAGAGATCAGAGACGTATTAGACGAAACTCTCGTATGGGAGTACCTACGAATTACCTCCGAGCTAAAGTTAGCTCTCTTGGTAAACAACATAGCGACGCCAGATAACCTAGACGATGTTCTAGCGGATTACATGCGGTTTGAGTCGGACGCATTGAGAAGTGAATCCGAACAGAATAAGTTGGGAGTCTAACGTGGCTATAAACAGAAACTTCAAAGACGTAGAGGAAGCAAGAGACTTCATCAGAGAAACCCAGTCACAGCTAAATCCAAGCAAGACTGTCATAAAGCACAAGGTTGTTGACATAGTCGTAGGTAACAAGAACGACTACGACCTTCTTACTCAAGGACTGTTCGGTATGAAGAATGCCAAGTGGATAGGAGTTGAGTTAGATGTCAATTGAGTGCCTAAATAAAGCCCTAAAGATTGACGGCCTAACTCCAACAAAAAAGTTGGTTCTAGTAATTCTTGCAAACTACGCTGACGAAAAAGGTACCTGTTACCCTTCCTATAAACATATAGCTAGGGTGATAGGGCTTGAAACGACCAGGACAATACAGAACGCTATCAAGGAGTTTGAGGAAATGGGACTTCTAAGAATAGAGCGTAGGAAACTGGATAACGGCGGCTACACAAGCAATAGGTATCATCTAACCTTAAAAAGTGACCCTATAGTTGCTGACAACACTACCCCTACTACTGACAGTGCACCTACCCAGATGTCGTCAAGGACCAACAATACTAAAGATAATACTAAAGAATATACTAAGGAGTTTGAGGTGTTCTGGAAACACTATCCCAGAAAGGTGGGTAAGTATCAAGCTAGTGTTAGTTTTTGTAAGTTGGATCCAAAACAGTTTCCTATGGTAATCCACGCAGCTAAGGTGTTTGCGCAGGAGAATCTAACCACAGACGAAAAGTTCATACCACACGCTGCAACGTTTCTAAATCAGCAGAGATATTTGGACTTTGCGGAAAAACCGATTAAAAATAAAAACCTTAACAACCTAGCAGGATAATAAAATGAATATTCAGAATATACTCGCAGACAACCAAATTTCAGTTAAACACTTTCAAGAAGGTAATCAGAAAGTCAAATGTCCAAGATGTCAGCCACCCCATAACCCTAGAGATAACCCCCTTTCCGTGACCATTACTTACGATAGTGTTATGTGGAAATGTCATCACTGCGAATGGACTGGCGGAAAGAACACCGGTTACATTCACGAGCCTAAGAAGAAAGTTAATTACGTGCGGCCCACACCTCCAGAGGAGCCTAAGAAACCCCAAGCGTCATTTTATGAATACATGAAAGAGCGGGGAATAAGCAAAGAGACGTGTGAAAAATATAAGGTGGTTCAAGAAAACGAATGGTGCGCCTTCCAGTATTTTGACGAGAACGGCGAATTGACTAACATTAAATACCGAACAAGAGACAAAAGATTTAGGCAATCGGCTAACGCTAAATCCATTCTCTATAACTTTGACAAGATTTGCTCCAGTGAGGTGATAATATTTACCGAAGGTGAGTTTGACGTCCTGGCTCTTGCAGAGGTTGGTTTTGATTACGCTACCACACTACCTAACGGAGCGCCTAAGGAATATAAGGGCGAGGAAAACGACAAAAGATTTGCTGCTCTTGAAAACTGCAATCTACCAGCCACTAAGGTTATTCTATTCACTGACAATGACGATAGCGGAAAAGCGCTTCATAAAGAGTTGCTTCATAGGTTCGGAAAAGATGTTTGTTGGTATGTTGAAATTCCAGATAACTGTAAAGATGCTAACGAAGTTCTAATTAAACACGGCCCAATGAAGTTGCGCGAGATAGTTGAACAAGCAGTTCCATATCCTATTGAAGGCCTATACACGGCTGCTGACTATTACTCGCAGGTAAACGATCTATACGAAGGCGACTACGAAAAGCCTACAGAGATCGGTATGCACGGCCTAGATGAAATATACAAAATCATGACCGGTACTTTCCACGTTATTACTGGTATTCCGAATCATGGTAAATCAGTCTTTCTTGATCAGATACTAATTAACCTTGCAAAAATAAACGGTTGGCGCTTTGCTATATTCTCTCCGGAACATTCTACCTCAATGCACATTAGGCGCTTGGTTCAAATGTATCTTCAAAAACCTTTTGACGAACATATCAAAAACCGAATGTCTAAAACCGAACTGAACGAGGGCTTGCACTTCATCAATAAACATTTTTTCTTCATAGAAACTAAAGATGCCATTCCTAGCATAGACCTAATACTATCGGTAGCTAAATCAGCGGTTTACAAGCACGGAATAAACGGCCTAATTATTGATCCGTTCAATGAAGTTTCTGCTATTAGAAGCAGCAATCAAAGAGAAGACGAGCACATAAGGGACTTTATTTCTTTATGCAAGAGGTTTACAAGGCTCTATGAGATAGTTTGCTGGGTTATAGCCCACCCAACTAAGTTACCTAAGACTAACGAGGGAAGCTATCTACCGCCAACAGCATATGACATAAGCGGCGCCAGTCATTGGCACAACCAGTCAGACGCGGTTCTAACAGTTCATAGGGACTTTGAGGATAACTCCACTAACGTTATAACTAGGAAAATCAGAGAGCAGGACTTGTACGGAAAGATAGGCGAATGCAAGTTCCAGTATAACGTTGAGAAAAGATGCTTTGAAAAATATCAAGAAAACGAAGACATGCAGTGGGATAATGACTATCTTGATAGCTTCAACATCAAGTAGACAACGATAGCTGCCGATCTATCTCAAGCACGACCCTTTGAATCATAAACGGCGGAACGGACATTCCAGTTACGTATTGCGTCTGTTGATCCAAGAAATCATAGTCCTCTGGAAATGTCTGGAGCCTTATGAGCTCTTGTTTTGATAAATAGTAGGGTTTGTCCCAGTGTATGTGCGTGGGTCCGTTAGCGGTAATCGTGTTGACTGGTAGCTTTGGATTGACTTTGTATAGGCTAAAGAAATGTCCTTTCTCGTTAGCTGTTCCTAGATTTTTACCCGGTTTAGTTGCTCTCCACATTTCTAAAAGCGTATGCCTTATCTTTTTTCTCTCCTGTTCCTGGTTTGTGCCCCTCATTGCATCGTAAAAAGAAATGTTAGGCTCGTTGAATTCCAGTTTAACCTTAGGTAGTTTAAGGTCTTTTCTTCTTGCTATAAAAAATGTTCTAACCCTAGACTGCGGAACACCCATTTTAGCAGCGTTGAGTAAATATAGTTGCGCGTCGTAACCGGCCTTGTCTAATGCTAAAAATATTTCTTTCACGTAACCTCTAGCATTTCCTAGAATAAGACCTCTTACGTTTTCTGCTATCACGATCTTAGGCTTAAGCCTTTCAGCGGTATCTATAAAGTGGAAAAATAAATCGTCCAGCTTCTGCACTTCCTGGCCCTCTCTGAAATAATATTCCTTGCCCCATTTTTTTTCTCTTGCTCCTGCCGTGCTGAAAACAGAACACGGCGGCGATCCGTCTAATATGTCTAAGTTTTTTAAGGGTTCTGGTATTTCATTAAGTGGTATTTTGTTGAAATCCTGTATAGCCATTTTGTATGAATATTTCGGATTGTGATTAGCCTTGTACATTTCCATTAACTTATCGTCAATCTCTACGCAACCTAGAACATTGCAACCGGCTAACTTGTAGCCCATAGTTGAACCACCTCCGCAGCTAAAGGTACTGAATACGTTTAATCCGTTTTTTCTTATGCCTTCTAAATCCCTAAACCACCAGGAACCGTGCTTACGTTTGTCAATCATTAAAATTGAAGCCGCATCTCGGACATTCATGAGCAAAGTTATCTATGTCGTCTAATGTGATTTCCTCGGCCCCTACAAAATCCTTTTCGTCAGATATGTCGTTAAGTGAATCGCCTAGAAAGCTGTTTATCTCATTCTCATTTAATCCTAGTATGCTTAGGTCAAAGTCTGAATTGAACAAATCCTGCAACTCGGTCTGCAATATGTCGTCATTCCAAGTAGCATTAAGAGCTAACTTATTGTCTGCTATTACGTATGCTCTTTTCTGTTTATCAGATAATCCAGTTACTTTTAGTGTAGGCACATCATTAAGCTCTAAAAGTTCAGCCGCCTTGACTCTACCGTGACCTGCCAGTACGGAGTTGTTCTCGTCTATAAGAACAGGGTTAGTAAAACCAAACTCCTGAATAGAGCTTGCTATCTGTTCTATTTGCTCTTGCGTGTGCGTGCGTGAGTTTTTCTCATATGGAACTAATTTAGATAATTCAACGTTTAATATTTCTTTGTTCATATTTTTTTCAAGAAGCCAACGCCCTGACGTTTTTTAAGTGATTTGTCCTTGCCGCTACGTAAGCCGCAATTAACATTTGCCAGAGCGCTAACTAATCTTTTATCTCCTCTAAGTAAAAATCGTTTGGTTGAACATGACCTTCCGTTATGTTGTACAAGATCATCATTTCTTTCTTTCTGGGTATTCTTGAACCGGTGATCCATTTAGCAAAAGTTCCCTGCGGAATCTTAACGCCAGTAGCTATATCTATCAGTTCTATAAAGGACATCTGCGTATGTTTGTGCTTTTTTAGATATGACTTTAGGAGCATAAAATTGTTTCAATTATTCCAAATATGAATTATAATCACATATACATTAAATGACAAGTCATAAATTAGAGGTAATGAAATGATGAAAAATGATCCGTTTGAGGCCCACGATATTACTCATCTGTCGGCTAGTTCCATAAACCAATTTATATCAAGTCCGTGTCACTGGCTGCTAAAGGTTAGCGGTTATCGTTCTTCCAGCAGTCCCGCTATGTGGCGTGGCACAGCTATAGATAACGCTATATGCAACTCGTTTGATATGGATTCAGAAAGCGAAAGTAGATTACAGAAGTCTATAGTCAATGCTAAGAAAGATTTTGATAGGCTCTATAACCACAACATAGACGATACTATTTTTGTAAGTTCAGAAGACATAAACAAGGAAAGGGACAAACTAGAAGAATGGGTTAATCTGGGCGTTAGCTTCTACAACAACCTAGAAACCAAGCCTGTTGAGTGCCAGAGAAAAATAGAGATAGAGTTTGAAGACATTCCTATTCCGGTAATTGGTTACATAGATTTAACTTACGAAGACTGCATTAGAGATATAAAGACAACCGCTAGGTTGCTCTCTGATACGCCTTCAAGCATTTGTCGTCAGCTAAGCCTTTATAGCCTAGCTGAAAACAAGCCTGCGTACGTAGACTTTCTACACGTCACTTCCAAGAAGGCAGACGTTGTAACCAGAGAGATTACGAACGTAGAAGAAAACGTGTCTGTCCTTAGAAAAGCAGCGTTCGCGATGATGAACCTACTTTCATATTCAGACGATATTAGAACTGTGGCTTCGTTGCTTTATCCAGACTTTGACGACTGGCGTTGGTCAGATGAGGACATTGAGGCCGCTAAAAACCTATGGAGTATAAAATGAGCGATAAGTATAAATCTATCTGGGAAACCTTAAACAAGGTTAGCATGGATAAAATAAAAGATAAGAAGGGTAAGTTTGATTATCTAAGTTGGACTGACATGTGGCAAGAGATACAAAAGTATTTTCCTGAAATTGACTACGAGTTCAAGGAGTTTGAGCACCCTCAACACGGCCTAATGGATTGCATGGTATATCCTGACGGATCAGCTTCGGTGCATTGCACTGTAACAATACAAGGGGTAAAGCGTTCTATGTGGCTGGCGGTTACCGATTTCAACAATAACGCTAAAAAAGACTGGAACGTTGTTGATGTTGCTAACACTAAAATGAGATGCCTAACTAAGTGCATTTCAATGTTTGGACTGGGCGCACACATATATAGAGGCGAAGATTTGGTAGATAGAGATGCCAAGCCTACAAAGTCTGTTGACGTTAAGTCATACATACTGCTTGGAATAGACCGCAAGACCGCGCACACGTTCCACACGACAACCGATTACATAGAGGCTATCCGCAAGGCAATGGCTGACATGGAAGAAGAAGAACGCGTTGAGCTATTCAGCGTAAACACGAAAGCCATAGAGAGCGCATACAACGACGTAGCGGAAGACGACGATAACAAGAGCGCCTACGAAAAAATGATTGACCTCTATGGGAAGTAAGATTTCGTTGAATGAATGTGTCTATAGATGCATGCGTAACGGTAAATGGTGGAACTTCTGGACCTTGCGAAAGGTTATTATCAACAATACGGGAGTTTCTTACGGCGAGCCTTCTATCAGTGCAGCCATAAGAGACTTTCGTAAAGTTCCGCAGAGAGTGAAGTTTAATCTGCCTATGGAAGGCGAGGTTATAGAGAAAAGAAGAATGTTTAATAGTAAAGGTTATGAATACAAACTTATAGGAGTAGAAAATGAGTGATAAAAAGTATGACGACGAAGGCAAGGGCTACATGTGGCGTGAGGTCAAGGCCGAAGTAAAAGAGAAAGGTAATTACACCCTGAACGATAAAAAGTTCTACGGTGCGATTATAAAAAGCTACAACAAGCAGGGCGAGCCTAAGTACGAGATGTACCAGGCAATCGGTCTGTTGCACCTTAACACCGAGAAAAGAAGTGAGAGAACCCCGGACATGGGCGGTAAGGTAACTATAGCCACCGGCGAGGAAAAGATATACAAGCTGGGTTGCTGGAACAGAGAAACCTCGGAAGGCGTGCCTTTTACCAGTCTGGGCTTTGAGGAAGTCCAAGAGGAAAAGGAATACAGCGAAAAGGAGATAGCTGATAAAATAGGCTTCTAAAGGTAACACACTTGGCTAAGAGATTTCAGAACAAAAAGCATCTTGAATGGATAAGAACGCTTCCGTGCCTGATCTGCAAAGCCGGTTACTATTCGCATTCAAGCGAGGTCCAAGCGCACCACCTTATGAAACCATATGACGGAAAGCGCGGCCTATCGCTTAAAAGCAACGACAGAAACGTGATACCTCTTTGTATGATGCATCATTCGCTTTTGCACACGAAGTTTGGTGACGAATACAAGTTCTTCGCCAGTTTTGGATTACCGGCAACATTCGGTCAAGAGTGGGCTAGGCGACTTTGGGAAGATAAATCCTGGTCGCCGCCTAAAGATGAAGACAACGATTTGCCTTTCTAATGAATAAGCCCGATCCAGTCAGAAGCAAGATAATGTCCTGCATCAAGTCAAAGAACACCAAACCAGAGGTGAACATGCGAAAGCTGCTACACGGTTTAGGATTCAGATTTTCACTGCATAGAAAGGACTTGCCCGGGAAACCGGACATAGTTATGCCGAAATACAACACCTGCATATTCGTGAACGGTTGTTTCTGGCATAAACATAACTGCAAGAGAGGTAGAAAGGTTCCTAAGACTAATACAGAGTTCTGGCTAAACAAGTTTACAGCCAATAGAAAACGAGACGCTAGGAACCGCAGAGACCTTAGGAAACTTGGCTGGGAAGTTGAAACAGTATGGGAATGCCATGTAAACAAGCCAGAAAAGCTAGAAAAAGTTATTAATAAATTATTCCAAAAAAGGTTTACTATTACGTAAAAAAAGATTAGAATTTATATATAAATTGAAACGCTCATAGAGCAGGAGAATAAAATGAAAATTCATAATATAGCTAAAAAAAATCTATCTTATCTAGGTAGAAAGTGTCAAGTAACAGAAGTTTTTTATTCTAAAAACAAAGAAGAAAAACGCCTGTTTATAAGAAACTTTGTTGACGGCGAAACTGATTATAAATTAATAGAAGGTTTCGCAGGCAGATATGAAAAAAATATTCCATTTAAAGAATTTAGTAAAGAAAAAGCTAAATTAGCTTATGACTCTTTTGTTGCAGGAGTTAAGTAATGAAATCTGATAACTCATTAAGCACCCTCTATCTAACTGCGATAGGTGGAGAGTATTCTTGCATAGGAGGCGCAAGGGACTACAACACGATAGTGCCGTTTGACGAAAGCCTGCTTAAGTTGGTAACGAAGTTCGTCAAGGCGGCCTGCGATTACGAAATGGCTTTAAGACTCTACAACACGCAGTACAAAAAACTTATAAGAAAGTCTGCTCTTAGGAGTAAGTACAAGAAGTTCAATTTCTACTGCGAACTGATGTTTGACTACGGTTTATTCAAGGATAAGTATTACACCAGGACTAACTGGTCTATTGAGTACATTGACAGCATTGAGCAATACGGGCCTTACGTACTTGATGCTTACGTCGGAAAAATAAAATGAAGACGACAGTATATGACGTGTACCAGTATTTCGCGCACATAGGTAGATACGGTGAGCACAAGAAGATAGCGACCTACAACAAGGAAGCCGACGCAAAGAGACGCGTTGACGAGATATGGGCTACGGGCCACACAGCAAGCTACGAACCTAGAGAGGTGGAAAATGTCAATTAAGAACGACGAGTTTAGGGAGATGTCCGCACTGGAAAAGAAAATGGCTAAGCTGTCAATAAAGTACCAAGCCGATCTAATGAGCATGTCGCTTAAAGAGGTTGAGTCTATATTGAGTGCCGCCGACAACTACGATCTGGCTATGTTCCTCAAGAACGGCTGTAGAGAGAGGGTACTTCACTGATGAAAAGCCTAACTAGAATGTATTTTGTTGAATACTTTTGTCCTGTTAAAGAAAACATGCTTTTCAGACTGGATCAGCAAAAAGAAATGAAAAAACACGGTTACAAATTAACTAGAGAAGATTTCCTCTCAAACGGTGGCTATGCCGATTCTTTTGTTGAAAGTGAGGATTACGAAAGCAAAGAACAAGCCTATAAATTTGCCAAGCTGATAAGCAGAAAAAACAACGATATAGCTCTTGTTAAATCTGGCTGGTACTCTGAAAACGATTTCGGCAACATGGAACTTGAGGATATTGACGAAATGTTTTGCACAGAATTTTTGAAAGGAGTGCAAGTCTAGTGGAAATATTTATTAATATAGTCATAGGATTTTTAGCACTTTACGGCGCTTGTGGTATATTCTTAGCTATGGTTTTATGGATCAAGGGGAAACTATGAACTATATATTCTGGTTAATAATGCCTGTTGCAGTCTGGATAATGTTCTGGATAGTTGTTGACTTCGTAGTCAATGACAACACATCGGGTGAGTTAGAAGACATCATTAATTGCAAGTGGGGCAAGGATAATGATTATTGATTTGTTAATAATTGCAAACTTAACAACCGTTGTTTTTATTGCATTAGATGATATAGACGCATCTGACTTTATTACTTTTAGATAGGGGGAAACATGATAGTGCAGAATGTAAAGATACCTAAACACCTACGACACTTACCTAAGGACTCAATCAGAGCTCTTATATATTTATTTAGAAATAGAAGCTGATGAACTCCTATTGCTATTCTTGGCAAGCGGAGTTAAGCGAAGAACACTGCGATGCTATCAAGGCCCTATATATTGAGGGCAAGCCTAAGGAAGCCGAGATAGGCAACGTTTCAAGTATCAACAAGAACGTGAGATCGTCTAACATTCTGCCTTGCGAGTACGATTCAGAGAATGGAGCTTACCTTGATAGGATTATGCGCCAGTACATAATCATGGCAAACCGCGAATGTTTCGGCGTCCAGCTAAACGGTTTTCAGGAGTTCCAGATCGCTAAGTACGGACCCGGTGATTTCTACGATTACCACATGGACTCAAACATCTTTGACAATTCGTCACAACGAAAGCTAAGCATAACAGTTCAGCTATCAGACAGCATAGATTACGTAGGCGGCGATTTTGAGTTTAGTAAGGATATGGGGAAACTTGACCAGAAGAAACTGCGAGAGAGGGGTACTATCTTAGTTTTTCCTTCTTTTCTTTATCATAGGGTCACTAAGGTAACTAAGGGCGAGAGATTCAGCTTGGTTGGTTGGTACGAGGGAAACGACTGGGTCTGATTCACTTTTCGCTAGAATACTTGATATTAAGGCCCGACAGCGTGCACAATCGGTTTTTTTCATCAATGCCTTTATCTGTGAGTTGAAAAGAATTATCAATCTTCTCCACGAAGCCCAGCTCTACAACTTCGTTTAGCATTTCCGGCGGCGTCTCCTCGTTGAACATTACTGATAATATCACTCCTAGTCTTTTGTTCTGTGTCTTGCTTAGAGCCATTTAGACGTGTTCCCAACTTTTACCCTCAAAAAGCAATGCTTCTGCTTCCCGTCTTCTAATAAGTCCGTCATTCACAACACCGCTTACTTTGTTCCACCTTTTAATTTGGTATGGGATTTCCTCGTACTTGCCTTGATTAAGGACTGCTAACAGTGTGCTGCTTTTCAAGTTAGACGGCCCGAGATTGAACGTCCAGGAAGTCAAAGCGTCATACTGGCATTGATTCAGGGGAATCGTTACCAGTTCTTCTACGTATGAGCCGTATTCCTCTAGTTCGTCTACCAGCATTATCTCTGCTTTCTCTTGGCTCCAGACGTCGCCCTGTTGCACTCCTCTGGTTGAACCGTAACCGCAAGTCCAAACTCCTGCTGCGCATTGATATGCCTCCAGTTTGCAACCCTCAAACTTCTTTACTAAATCTATACCTTCTTGTGAAATGTGCATTTTATTGCCCCCATGTTCCGTCATCTCTGACTTTTGCTGTTTTCTTTCCGCCCCAGTATTCAACCGCGTGACCTTCGTCAATAAGCATTTTACAAATGTCTTTGCCGTCTTCAGTGTAAGGAACCGCGAGTATTCTCCCATATTTACCTTTACCTAGTGATTTTATTTTGAATGAACCGACGCACAATTCTGAAAGTCTAGCAGATGCCTTTTTTCCAAGAGCCTTTTCCTCTAGGTTCCGGGTTCTTGACTCGGGAGTATCTATGCCTGCCAACCTGCAGCGTTGTTTATGCAGAAAGACACTGAACCCCAAGTCAAGAGTAACATCTATCGTGTCTCCGTCTACGACCTTTTCCAGTATTGCGTTGTAAACAAATGGTGTAACTGTTGCCATAATTTAAGTAGGTGCCTCTGCACCTTTAATTTTACTGTTTAGCTTTTCCGATGTTTAAGGCCAGTAATTCTAAAAATTTATAGAACTTACCGATCATTGCATCATCTTTAGGTGTAGGTGTTAATGCGCAGACTATTGATGCTATGCATACGACGCCTGTGATTATCCCTATCCATTCTCCTATTATTCCCATATTTATCTCCTAAATGAAATATATGAAAATTTAAGCCTAGCAGATTTAAAGGTTTTTTCATAATAATTATTCTTTTTTTTCTGTCGTGACTGTTCTGTAATATACGACCACGTCTTTTAATTCTGTGATGTATCTCTTGATTTCTTGCATGTTGTAGGCCATTACTTCGTAATCTGGAATAGTCATAGCCAGAAATACTAACTCGCCTTCCTGTTTTTCTATTATCGCAAGTTGCTCTTCCCAGTTATCCGGAGTTACAGCTATCCATTGCAACTGCTTTAGATCAATCTCTCTCGGCATAATAGGCTGCACTATTTTTCTATCAATAGGCTTTGCCGATATTTCTATTTGCTTAGTCGGAAGCAGGCTGCAACTGCAGGCCGTCATCAAGACTATCAACGGTACCGCTGATTTTCTCAATGTCCTCCATGATGTGTTTTGTTCCATTGTTAATTTTCCTCTGCATTTCTTTAGGATCAGCAAGTATCTTAGCTGTCAATTCATAATTCTGTATAAACTGTGTATATCTATTTAACTCTCTTTGCGCTGCCTGACTTTTGACTGTTAATGTTTGTAATTGCTCTGTCTGAAGCTCAAAGTCGTTCTGCAGAGTTTTAATAGTTTCTTCTTGTGTTTCTATCGCCCCTTCTAGTGCTTTGTTGTTAGCTGTGATTATCTGGTTTTGGCTATAGAGATAGTAGGTAGATAAACCTAAAACGATAATAATTCCTATAAGTATCTGCTGCATTACATATCCTCAATTATGTAGTTCAGGCCGCCTGCGCTTCTGTACTCTATTATTTTGTTATTCATATCTCTGAACTTAAGGTGATTTTCTTTTTGAACCAGGACTTTTTTACTTATGTAGACCTTATCGTCGGCATCTCCATACTCTTTATTGAAAGATACTCTAATCTGGTATCTATGTATAAATAGACTTATTAGCCAGTCATAAATTGTTTTCATAGTCTCTATTCATACACTCTGACCATTCGTCTCTTTGCACTTCCTCTGGAAAAGCCGTGTACAGCAAATCCCTGCATTCCTCAAATTGCTTGCGCCATGCTGCAGGGTCGTATTTATCGTTCCATTCTTTTTGCACTGGTGCGGACGCACAAGCAGTAAGAACTACGCATAGAATTAAGAAGCGCATTATCCGTTAAGCGGGTTGTCGTCTTTCTTATCTAGCTTAGTCTCTAATTTTTCTAGGTTATTGTCTAAACTTTGCAAGTCAGCTTTCAACGTAGCTATGTCAGTCTTGATTTCTGTAACGTCTGGCATGTCAATTCCGTCTAATTCTTTTTCCAAGAACTGTACAGAAGTTTCTATTGATGCGAACCTTTCTTCTATGGCCTGCACGTTATCTTCCGCTTCGCTTATTCCGCCTATCTTTGCCTCAAGGTTTTCAAGGCGATTAACATAGGTTGCGCCGCTATAACCAAATCCGGCAAGAGTTCCGACAATGCCCACTAGGGCAATTAGTTGTGTTGTTTTATTTTGAAACCAGTCCATTAACTTATCTCCAAATATTAGGTTGGTCCTTCATCATCTGATTAAGACCGTTTAAATTATCGTTAACTAACCCAAAAAAGGCATTAGTGTTATCATCAAGTGTAGCAGATTCATATATGGTTTGACTAGAGTACCAGTCTTGCGCGTCTGGAACAGTTATCTGGGTGTAGTTGTTAAAACTTGGTACGTAGCCTATGAGAGCTATCAAAGTTGACTCATCTGCATATTCTCCGGTTTCCTGCTGTTCCTGTTCAATCTCCTCTTTTTGAGCCTCTATATTAGCTGCAATGATCTGATCTGCTATTTGATCTGCCTCTGATGATGTCATTGCACCCGACATAGCGGTATCAATTTCGCCCTGTACGTTCTGAACCTGCACATCAGCTATAGCCATAGACGCAGAGTTATCAAAAGTTGGAAGTGGCGTTACAGACATAGAAACTCCGGCACCACTGTCCCCGGACATGGATAGAACTTGATTGCTTTGCTGGGTTGCGCTTGCGAACTGGTCTGACATGCTAGGACTGCTTGAAGTGCTAATTCCACCGGCTGACGCTGTAGAGCTTCCTGTTGCATTGTTTGATGAAGAAGTGTTATTGCCTGAATTATTTGTTTGAGAGCCTCCTGAAGCCTGAGAATAGCTGTTAGAAGCTGTTTTGATGCCTGCTTTAACGACATTGAGCGCTGTTATCATTAATTTACTTTTTCCAGTAGGCGTATCTGATTCAACAGCCACAAATTCTTCTTCTACGTCTTCAATAGCATCTTCTCTGTTTTCTTGATCCATTTCGGCAATTCTTTCTTCTTCCATAGCTATTTGCATTTCTTCTATTTCTTCAAAGACTTCCTCAACTGCTTCTTCCTCAAATATTTCTTCTATGAATTCTTCTTCTGGCTCGTCTAAGTCCGCCAGTCTTTCCTCGGGCCTTTCCTCAAAATGCTCGTTAGTTTCTTCTTCAAACCATTCTTCCAACTCCTCTACTGAATTGAACTCTATAAAAGTGTTTGGTTCTGTGTAGTCCTCTACTAAAAATGTTTCTTGAAAAACGAACTCGTCTAACAAAATTTCATCGTTGTGCTGCGGGTCGCTGTGCGGTCTGTCAAAATCTTGAAAAGGCAAAGGTTCAATATCAAAGAAAACAATAACTTCATCTGTAAAAGGATCATCAAAGTATTCATTGAAATCTTCAAATTCCTCGTAAGGAGTAAACATTTCTTCTTCAAATATTTCAACTACGAAAAATTGATCTTGAAAATCTTGTTGGTGAAATCCGTCATCAAAGTTGCCCGTAGCAAACTGTTCCTGTTCATCTATAAATCCGTAATCAACGCTGGTGTCATCAAAGAAAGCCACCGATTGTTCCTGTCTGTAGCCAGGACAGAAAGGCGCGTACTGTGGGTCGTCGTCGCATTGTTGGTCGTCGTAGGCTTCCCAGTAATTAGGACATGATTCGCTGTAAAGCTGTGTTATGTTGCATTGTTGTGTTAGGTAGGCGTCAGCATATCCACTACAACTGCTATCGTTCAGAGGATTACTGCAGTCAATACCATTGCCACTTCCTGCGCCATACAACGAGCCTCCGTTCTCTAGAGTTGTATTTATTGTTGTAGCGTTCCAGTTGGTGTTTACGCAATTACTAGCGTTTGTTGTGCCAGTAGAGCATTCATCATGGTAGTAATAGGTGTACGAATTATCTTTGTTTGCACCCACCTCGCCGATAAGCACATCATGATTGATTATGTCTAGTTCTCTGTACCGTATATCAAAGGAATTGTTGTTCCACAATATAATCTCAAAGCTATTGTCAGATGCACGGTTGTACTCCCTCATCTTGTACCAACCGAATATCATCTTGTCAGAGTCCCCGTATGATTTCATGCGGGAGCCGTTATCTCTTATGAGGTCAGTCCAGAAACCGTAAATGGTGTAAGTGTGTTGCCCGTTAATAGGGTCAGGAGTATAG
>TARA_R100000734_G_scaffold3130_1_pt1 | contig 15547 bp, 23 predicted proteins | sample TARA_R100000734 | Tara Oceans TARA_R100000734 (sample SAMEA2623290) | marine metagenome | biome: marine biome (ENVO:00000447); feature: surface water layer (ENVO:00002042); material: "saline water (ENVO:00002010), including plankton (ENVO:xxxxxxxx)" | depth 5 m | reverse complement strand
CCTATCTGTCTAGGCTTTAATACCAACGTGTCTCTACCCTGTTCTAATGCATTGATTATCTCTATCTGCTCAGCATTCAATCGAAGGGGTACAACCTTACCAGATTTATCCACTATCTTTAGACGTTGGATAAACTGAAAAGGGTCACTAAATACCCGTGATATTTGTTGTTGTATAGACTCCATAAAAGGTCCCTATGGTAGGTTAAAAGGTGGTGCACTATGTCCCAATACACCACCTCAGAACATTTGAATCATATCGCAAGAACAAAGCACCCTGTATAAGGTGTATCATACAAGACACTTAATACTAGAATACTGTAAATGATTCATGTATGCAAGATGTTTGTATCTAGGCACATGTAAACCTTGTACGTGGTAGCCGGTCATATCGGTGTGGAATGTACGTGGGTTCTGTATACTATAACACAAAGGGTTTTGTGTTGAACCGTATACAACCCCCTACCATTCCACACTGGCGATATAACCTAACAACCTATCACACAAAGGAGTCATCATGACTAACCATACAATATACACAAACAATGAAGAAACATTTTTCAAGTGTATTCACAAGTTAATCAAACTTGGATTAACATTTAAAGCCAATGCCGATACACTCACAATAGAATTAACCGGTGGATACTAAACCTTTAAGCCGATAGGGATTGATTTCTCTATCGGCTATTCTTTTGTTTTTTGAATTAGCAGTTGGAACCCCGCAAACCATACCCGCCTAACGATAATGTTACAAATGCAGCATAAGTGGCTCGGGGGTTTGGGATGCTGCAAAAGCAATATGTGCAAGCGCAGCAATTGACGCAAGCGCAGCAAAGCAATCACGTTGTGACGCAAATGCAGCAATTGGAACTTGGATGCTGCATATACAGCAATACCATTGGAGCCATGTTGCAAAACCAGCAATTGTTTCGATGTTTCGTGCTGTTATTGCGTCATTGTTTCGGTTTTGTTTCGCTTGTTTCGAGCCATGATGCAATAGCAGCAATGTCAGTTGACTCGGGCTTGTCTAGTACCGCCTGTACCTCTCTCTGATGTAGCAGAGCGACAAATTTCGACAGGTCCGAACCTGAAAAAGTCACCGACTTTCCATCCTGTTTTATTTCACTTTGGGAAAGTTGAATAAACGCCCATAGTAACCCGGTTATACTTTCTTCCCGTATGCATTTCGCTATCTGATTATGTGGTTTATTTAAGTAGGTACTTTTTCTAGTTGTCATGTGGTCCCCTTGTATATGATAAAATCGGTATTGATTGAGATGGTGTAACAGTAAAATCAATACAGTATGTATATCAATATACACAAAAAACCCGTGTCAAATAAATGACACGGGCTCAGAAGTAGCTATTTTTTTGGCTAACAACTTATGAAAATCAAAATCATTAACCATATGAAAATTGTATCTCTATCCATAAAACCACCTTACAATAACAGGCATGTAAACAATACAGAAAATAAACATGCATAGAAAGGTCATGCAGATAATAGCAAGGTCAATAGGTTTATCTTGGTTCATACCTCACCACCTTCAAGATAATATTTTGTTCTGACCCCGTTAACGAAAACAGCATAAAACAATTCTCTATATTCCAATAATTCTACATAGTAGTCCAATATTTGTATATCGTCTTGGAGTACTTCAAACTCTGATACTGTTATCTCTGCACCTTCATATACTTCAATCCTAATAATCATACTGCACCCCCAACAAACATAGAGACTATAGATTCATATGACTGTATAAAATCGTCGTGTAACTGTTTACCTTTAGCCGTTACCCGTTTACCTTGCAGTAAAACATACTTGCTACCGTCTAACGGTCTGATGTCATGTAAATCACCATCACAGAATACACCAGGATAATCAGAAAGCAATTTGATTTTATCTTTTTTGGTTACAACAATTGCGACCCTATCAAAAGACGGGTGTATTTTTTTGGTTATCTCTGAATAACTATATGTGAGATGATATGATCGCCAAGGGTTTTTTATGAATGGATATTTGGTGTAATCGTAAAAACCTGCAAGACCATTGAAGTCTGAAACGATGGCGTCCATATCTAGCACCTTGTAAAATGGAAGGTCTGATGTTCCATTCAAACGACAATACAATTGTTTATCATCGATTGACGCCTTGAATGATTGGAGATACAAGGCACGTAACATATCAATGAGGTATCTTTCTGTGTGGTGATACAACGCCAACATACGCAATTCCATAGTCGTCTGGTGAAACATACCCAATTGACCAGTGAATGCTATACAACCTTCTGCACACTTACCCGCAAATTTACAGGTGTTGATACCTGATACAGTGGTAGCCGGTGGCAGGTATAGACCAGTTACCCCATATTTTTCAACACCTTCGACTTTTGACCACTTGACAGAACTTGACAGAATAGCGCGGCGCTTTCCTGTTTTACTAATTGTATAATGCTCATATGGTAACGGCTCTGATACGGTTGATTTGTTGTCAGTCATTGACAGTTTAAACGCCGGTATATTTTCGACGATGATGTACTTTTTAAAATCCATAATGGGACTCCATAATTGGTAGGTTAATAGATACGTTGTGTATCTGTATATATTATAGTGCAAAATCTATAGATTGTATCATTTATTTTGTAATGATTACATTTAGTTACATCGCTAATTTTTCAGCAAATTCTGAGGTAGAGACGAAAATTACAAATGCGTTAAGCAGTCGGGGTGCACGGTGTATTGTATTACATTGGAGCGAGTTATCACTGGAGCGACTTTGGTATTCATGGTAGTGTTGGTGTTGGTAGATAGAAAAGTTTTTTTCTTTTTTATTTGACACTGTAGATTTATTTCTATATACTGTATACAGATAGACAAACTATCTACAAACCTACCAACCAACTATGGAGCATACCATGGAATACAACATCCAAGGCATCGGTCAATGGCTAATGGAAGAAAACATAGCCTACTATACCGAAATGACAAACGCAATTTATATTCATTCAGAGCTTCAACTTGACGAACTAGATTGTGTATTAACAGACTGGGGTATTGCATACACTGTCGAGGTGTGTCAATACTGCGCAGTGTATGGAGAGTACCTAGCATTTATCAACCTACCACAGGAGTAAACCATGACTAAAATTGTACTTGTAACAGAGAAAGACGGGACCATTAGCTGGTTGCCATATTCACTCGAGACCCTTGAAGCACTGTCAGCGTTATGCCAAAACATTAAGGACATTAAAATCATCGACTGCCGTGTCAGCTCGATCCAATACATCATCACCAAAACGGTATAGGAGCCTACCATGCCACGTTTAATGCGCATACCACCCAACGTCACTCAAATCATGAGTGCAGTACCAGTACAAGGTACAGACCTCACCATCATCAACAACCGATACATTGTATCTTCTGAGTCAGTGCTGCAGGATGACCACCCAATCTGCAGTTGTGCCAAAGAGCTCGTTCCCAATCCGGAGCGATTCTTGCCCTCAGAGATTGAAGCCATTCACGACACCACCACCATCATTGTCAATGCCATGGCTAGACTGGGCAAAGTCAATGCCGGGATGGAGCATGCCTATGAACTAGGGATGCTCAAACAGGTAGACGCTGTCAATGAAGTGATTCGTCACTGTAGACTGGAGCGTAATATAGGCTGCTACGATTTAGTATTGGCAGTGGACTATCTCTATGGACACATGCGTACACCTGAAGGAGGTGAGCAATGATTCCATTTACAGAACTCCTAACTAGAGCGATTAAAGACTCAAAGCATACACCAAATGAGGTTGCAGAACTGTGTGGTGTATCCATCTACACTCTAAGAGCGTGGGTTGACGGTATTCAAGTACCGGAGCGAGGTTACCTAATGCGACTGGCTAAAATCGTATATCCAAATAGAGTCAGCGGTCAAGGATACAACATTATGGTCAACACAATAAGCATGGAACAGGGGAGGTAAGCAATGATTCTATTGACACTGATTGCATCCAAGCAGAAGACCTTGGTTAACCTATCGACAATGCTCTACACTGCACCAAACAAGTTGGGTACGGAGATTGTCTATGAGAAGGGGCGTGTCGCAGTTGTAGAGAGTTCAGAAGAGATTCTACGGCTTTGGCATAGTTCTTGCACTAATAGTACTAATAGTACTAATAGTACTAATATAGCAGAACCAAAAAATACTACTCCCATTACCACCAACACTAAAAATATTAGTACTAAAAATATTAGTGGTGGTGTTGTTGGGGAAGGTCAAGTTCTCATTGTAAACAATATGCCTATCCCTGTTGACTCCTCAGTCAAACCACAACTGTACGACTACTGCAAAACCAACGAACCACTGCTAAACCTGCTTGGCTACTGGATGGACCTGTATGAGAAGCAAGGTGGGCAGTTGACTATGGTGAGCGCAGTTGATTTGGGCACACTATCCAAAGTGGTTCGAACTGGAGCGATTGACAAGGCGATGGCTGTATTCGATTGGCTGTTCACCTCTGACCACTACCGTGCTTTGTACCTACGCAACAAGGGCATGGTGAATCCAGCCGTGGTGGTGTCCTCAAAGAAGTTGGATGCCAACTACGCACTCAGTCAACAGCAACCACTACCGGCATTGCCAAAGAGCGTTCAACGGCGTTCTGCGGCGATTCCATCATTCGATGCAGATGGCAACATCATTGGAGGCAACAATGGCTAATGCACACATGGTAAACATCGCACTGGATATGTTCGCAGCTACATTCAACAAAAAAGACGAGTGGAAGGCTCAAGTGTACCCAGTATGGGATGCAGGTTTGGAGCGAGTTAAAGATGTGCACCTGCACAAGGCAATCCTGAACGTATGCATGAAGAAGCACCAGTACCCTCCAACTTTAGGACATGTCCTGGAGGAGGTTAGAGAGGTGATTCGTGAACTCGGTGGCACTGGTATGGAACTCAAAGAATACAAGTTCTGCGATGACTGCGTACAGCGTGAAGGCATCCGTGAGATAAGCGCACACTTCCTCATCCTTGCTGACAATCGATTCAAGGTGCACAGGTGTGTAGCTCGATGCACTTGTGATGGGGCAGTTTCCAAATACCCTCAGATGGGTGACTGGAACTCATTGTACGTCAAGATGCAACACGATGCCCGTATCACACTGAAGGTGTGGCACATGACTGATGGTAAACTGCCAGTGCTCACCATGAAACAACGGGAGCCGCACAACTACGAACGTATGTTGCGTGTACAAAAAGAGCGTGCGCACGAAGGTAAGCCGAACCCGTACATGGAGATTGCGAAAACTATGATTGATGGACGGTACGTACCTAGCGACGTTAACCCAATGCCAATGCCAATAACTGTTGACAAACCTACGACAATTCACTACAATACATTTCATGCAGATACAGACATCGATCCTGATGACTGTATTTGGTAACCTACCACCCAACACTGGAGTACACCATGTTCTTTCTAGAACAACTACAACACGTCATTGACAAGGTCAAAGACAACGCCACCAAATCAACCCTGCAGAAAGCACACACCATACTGGTAGCTATTGATGCACTGCACCCAATCAACGATATGATTGAGGAGTGGTACCTGTCACGACCAGCTAACCCACTGCCACCACCATCCCTAGACTCATACCAAAAACTGATTATGCAAATGGATATGTACCGTTCTGAATTGGAGCGTCTTGGATGGTTGCACTGCCCTGAAACCACACCACCCAACTTCAATGGTGAACGAGGGTGGATGCATCCGTTCTACTGTCAACGTGGACACCACCACATCCTGTATATCTCAAACGATGTCAATGACATTGCCTACGTAGATGTCACCCTGTATCTAGATTCTGAAATGAAATACCACGAGAACACTGAGGTTGGTGCTTTGATGGACTGGATGGACGGCGCACTTGGAGAGAACCATGCCGACCATGACTGAAACCATTGAAGAGATTGTCGAACTGTGGAGACTCAAAGGTCTGTTCGATGATGACCGTGTCAAAACCAAGATGAAAGAGATGAAGACCAACATGCTGCCGGATGGTAGCATGGTTGGGCACTTCCCCAAGTGGACCTGTGTGATTGACGAGAACGGTTACACATGCTCTTGTCCTGACCATCAATACCGGGGTACTAAATGCAAACATCTAGGCGCATTGGCAAAGTCTATAAAGGATTCGTGGGACAAGGAGTTTGGGGGCGACGATGATAAAAATGGGTAGCCTGTTCAGCGGCATCGGAGGTCTCGATTTGGGTTTAGAAAGGTCCATACCTGGATTGCAAACAGTGTGGCAGGTAGAGAAGGAGCCATTCTGTCGTTCTGTTTTGGAGAGACATTGGCCTAATGCCAAACGATACAACGACGTGCGTACAGTTGGCGCACACAACTTAGAACCAGTGCAAGTTCTTTGCGCAGGTTTTCCGTGCCAGTCGATCTCAATTGCCGGCAAGATGGAGGGATTATCAAATGAAGAGAAGTCTGGTCTTTGGTGGCAAGTGCACCGACTCATTAGCGAGCTTAGACCCCAACCCCAAATCATTGTCTTGGAGAACGTCGCAAACATCCTTCGAGTGGGCGGACCCGACGTTGTTGGTAGTCTTGCCCGCATCGGGTATGACTGCGAATGGACGGTTATATCCGCTGCACAAACCGGAGCACCCCATCTTAGACGCAGGTGGTTTGCCGTCGCCTTCCCAACTACCATCGGATTCTATCTGCGCAACGAGCTTGCGTTTGCCGACTCCAACGTGTCACGACATAAAAAACAACATGAGTCCCAGTTGCTGGAAACGACAGGGCGACCTGGGTGTGGAAATGGCGAAACTGGACGGGTTGACCATGGAGACAATTACTGGAGAACTCCGTATCCTACCCGCTTTTGTAGAGTGGATGATGGGATTCCCAAAAGACTGGACAGACTCAAGGCTCTTGGAAACGCAGTCGTCCCACAGTGCGCAGAGTGGGTCGGACAACAAATTGTAAAATCACGACTACTGGAGGTAGCATGTTTGCAACACAACTAAAGGAAACTTTATCAACCGTCAACAAGTGTGAGTTGGCACGTGCCATTGGCTGTCATCGTGACACAGTTGCCAAATGGCTGTCAGGTAAACAGGTGCCCAACGTCAAGTATCTAATGCGCCTATGTGTCTACTTGTACCCCGAAGAATGGGAACGTGCCTTCTTACACTTTGGTGTGTTGATAGAGTCAGAAAAATGAGTTATAGTATTTTACATGCTCCGTGCATGGTAGGTTTGGGTGTGGGTGGTTCCGCACCCATTTCTGTTAGTGGTGGTGGTGATGATTAAGGGATTTGGTTCATGGCTCAACAAGGCAATGCATCGAAACTCGATCAGTACAACCTACATGGCTGATAGAGCAGGACTCCACGTCAACACTATCAACAAGTACCTATCTGGAGCGTATGAGCCACGCATGAGCAATCTAATTGTACTGGTTACTGTCATAGCCAACAAAGAGAATCGGAGTCCCACACAACTCATGTTTGAAGCGATTACCAGTATGGACGAAATGAAGATGGTTGAAGCTAGGTGGCGTAAAAAAATCAAAAGGAGTTCAGAGGCTGGCCAGCCCTAAACTCCAGTAGTGATTGGTGTTGTAGAAGTTTAACCTTGCTCTTCGTCAATGTCAACAAGTTCTTTCAATACCTTGTACAACAAGTTGATCAAATCTGCTGCCAACTCTTGACGCTCATCTTTGGTAAGACCACCACGTGAGTGTTGTACCAATTTTTTGATGAATAAAACAAGCTCCGGTGTAAGTGCAAGTAAATCTGAGTTCATGATTTTTTCCTTCGTAATGGGGTTACTCTTTTACCACGACCAACCCTAGACTTTTGTGAAACCTTAGAACGGTATTGAGACTTAGACATCTCGCTACGGGTACGTGGTGTTTTAGAACTAACACGTTTAGACGGTCTGCAATAGGGTGTACCTTTTCTTTTTGTACCACACGCCTTGCCAGACTGGTCCTTCCACTTCTCTTTGTCCCATCGTTTGAGAGCGGCTCCTTTCTTACTCTTGCGTACCTGCCCTTTCTTCTTGCGACACTTGGCTATTGCCTGTGATGCACGAGCTGATGGGAAAACTTTGTATCGGCTCTTGACCGAATGATAGCATGCGTCTTTACTCATATGTACAAGTATACCTGAAGATGTACGTTAACGCATGGATTTTTTACCACGACACTTCCATTTCTTGCGTGATAGGTTGTTGGGGCTGTTGGGGTCGTTACGTTTCTTTGCAGACAGTCGTTTCTTGATGCCTGCACTGCGTGCGCAATAGGAGTCTCCCTTCTTTGTCCCTGGTTGTATACGATCCTTGCCACTCTTCGACTTGCCTGCCTGCCCATAGGACACCTTTCGTGTTCTACCAGTCTTCTTATTCTTGACAACCTTGACAAATCGTTTACCACGTGCTGGAGTCCGTTTTTTTCTAGTTGGCATTGTCCACCCTAATTAATGATGCTTTAATCTCACTAATCATTGTACTCAATGTTGTAACACTTTGCTCTAATAATGACATTCTTTTATCTAGGTCTGTCATCTCCTGCACAATAGTCTCTCTCATTGCCTCTTCTTTTTGCTGCATACCCTCAATGACAGTGTCATACCTAGCACGCAGTTCTGTCTCCTTCTGTTCTGCCTTCTCTTCACGTTCATCGGCACGACGTTGGAGGTCCTTGTTCTGAGTGTACAGGAATACTGCAAACGCAACGTTCGCCCCACCACTCATCAACAGTTGCAAAACTTCGCCTTCCATAGAACCTCCAATGTTAAATGGAGTGCCCCGAAGGACACTCCAAACAATCATACAACTTACAATGAGAAATACATTACAGTGATTTGGTCCCCGCTGTTTGGAGCAGCACCAAAAGTCACACGTAATACGCCGCCACTTCCGCCAGTCGCAGACAATGTATACTGGTCTTGTCCTGAAGGTGAAGACTCAACAAGACCCATCGCCAAACCGTTTCGGAATACAATGGCACCACCGAGCATGGTAGCATCAGCAGCAGCAGAAGCGTCGAATGTAGTAGCAGAACCATCACCGGCAGACAATGTTTCGTACGATGCCATGAAGTTCAACTTGGCAGCAGTCACATTGGCATCGGCAATTTTTACTGTCGTTACAGCATTTGATGCTAGGCGAGCAGAGTCTACTGCAGCGTCAGCAATTTTTGCTGCAGTCACAGCATCGTCAGCAATCTTAGCAGTCTCTACTGCATTTGAAGCAATCTTCGCTGCGCTTACAGCATTTGATGCCAACTCAGTAGAACCAATTCCACCAGCAGCAACACTAAGACCACCAGCACCAAGTGCCAAAGTACCACCGTCAAGAGATACAATGAGAGAACCACCAGAGTTTTCTACACCGTTACCCAGTACAAGTTTGTCGGCTGGAATAGAACCGGCAAGTTTGGCGGCAGTTACGGACGAATCAGAAATCTTTGCTGTAGTTACAGCATTATCTGCAAGTTTGTCAGCAGTGACGGAAGTTCCAGCAAGAGCAGCCGTTACAACCGAAGCGTCTGCAAGTTTTGCTGAAGTTACAGCATCATCAGCCAACATTAGAGTAGAGATACCACCAGTGGCAACTTTAAGTCCGTTAGAACCTGTAGCCAAACTTGCTCCATCTAAGTTGATGCTAGCAGATACAGCAGCAGAACCATTGTACGTAGCACTCAGGCTCAAACCACCTGTTGCAGATGCTGTCAAGCCCTGCAGACTAGAACCTAGAGCAATACCACTGATAGTAGAGTTCGACAATTTTGAGTTCGAAATGGACCCGGCCAACATGTTGTCGGTAATACCCGAAGCCTTCACACGAAGAGCATCTGATTCAATCTCGATAGAAGAACCATCTACCTCAACATCGAGACGATTACCGGTCTTGCTAAGTGCAGCACCAGCTTCTGTATCTGACTGTCTAGAGAAGATGCTAAATGTTAAACTATTTGTTCCAACTACGGCAGAACCTTTGTTGCTAACACAAACAAATCCTAGGTCTCCATTAACAGTACCTTGCTCAATAAACATTTGATTACCAGCAGCATCACTACCAACAGCCATGTCCGACGAACGTGACCAAGCATCAGCACTACAAATGTAGATACCATTTTCAGAACCAGTCGTTTGGTCCTTAACGAGTACACGGTCGTTAGCAGATACCGATACACCATCAATGGTTTGTGTTCCACTCAATGTAATGTTTGCCGTTGTAGCAACTTTACAGGATTGTTTAGGGTCAAGACCAGCGGCAACTGAGTCTACGTATCCACGTGTTGCTACTGATTGTGTGTTTGTATCAGAACCAGTGTAACGTAACTGACTCGAGAATGAATAGTTGGACGACCCATCCAGTTTGGTTGAATCAATCGCATTGTTTTTTACTTGTTCTTTGGAGATTTGAACTGCCATGATTGGCTCCTATTTTAGTATATATATGACGACTAGGGAATCATCACTAGCCGGTATAAATGTAGTTGTGAAATTGGTAACAGACAACTCTCCAATGTCCGTGAACAGTTGGAGGAGTCCATTCCAATATACCTGTAATGAACCGGATTTGTAGTCACTGCTTACTGTGAAACTTTGGGTGGAACCGTCCGTCTGTGCACTAATGTCTTCATACTCAAGATTGACCTCTCCACCACCAGCCGTTTCAAATGGACTGGCAACTGGCATTATTCACTCCAAACAATCTGCGAGTAGTCAATTGTGATGTTTCCAGAACCATTGATTTTAAAGAACAGATATACATCTGCATTGTCAAAATACGATTGTACTGGGAGTTTAAACTCATATGCAGCACTACCCGTTGTGGTTGTAGTTACACCAGTAGCAATGGTTCCGGCTGTGTCTGGGAACCATACGTGATCACCAGCAGCATCCCAGCATCCTTTAAGCGTTAGACTGGTATTACTACCACCCAAACCAGTGCAGCGAACGACAATAGATTCTATGCGACCTAAGAATTTACCGGATGTGTCGATTTGCTCCGGCACAACCAATGAATGTTTGTGAAATTTAGTTGCGTCAAAGTTTTGAGCAACTGCTGCTACGTTTGTATCGTTGATACTTGGATGGTCTTTGTGTCCTGTTTTCATAATTTACTCCTGTTCGGATAAGTCTGTTTGTTGGGTTGCCCCTCTGATTATATCACCTTGTGCTCTAGACCGTTGTAGATTTTGCATCTTGCGAAGTTCGCTTATTTGACGTTTAACATTCAGTATTTGTTGATCCACAATACTCTTTTGTCTTGCTGGTGTCAACGCCCCTGTCAGTGCCAGCATACGTTGCAATGGAGACAACCCTTCGTATGTTGTGCCTTCGGGATTCAATATGCGGGAGTAGTCATTAATTGCCGTCGTTGCACCAATCAATGCCACTGCGTCTTGGAAATACGCATATGTCTGTTGTTGTGCGTCATCCAGTGGATAAGTATACCCATTGACGTTACCAACAGTATTTGTTCCCACATACTTGGGTTCGATTGTTGTACCCATAAGTACAGATAGGTTGTCCGCAATTACTTGAGGGTCGTCGTCATGCCGAGCTAGATTTGTAATGTACTCTGGATTTACAATTGAAGCCTTGTATTTCTGCTGCTTGGTTCCCAACAGCAATCGCAAATCGGGACGCAATAACTGATTTACTTTCTCTTGTACTGTTGAAAGTGGGTTGCTAGTCACATCTGTTAAAAACATAGATGCTTCTAAGCCGGGTATTGAAGGCGACATGAGCAATTGACGATTGTCAGCAATACCTTGTTGTTGACCAAATATGATTCGTGTTTGTGTGTATTGAGGCATGTACATTTCATATGGTATGCGCTTGCCATCATTGTTGTCTGCAAATATAGCATTCATATCACGCTTCAACTTGTACATCCGAATGTATCTACCTAACTTGTTAGGGTCTAGAAGTGACTTTATAAAACCAACTATATTTTGTCTTTGAAAGTTCCAAAACACTGTGGCACTCATAACGTATTCACGTTCTAGTTTTGAAAGGTCATTGTAGTCAAACAAAGAACGTCGAGCTAAATCAGTTGCTTCTTCTACACTACTGCCTTCCTTTATAGCATCTATAAATACTGATGATCGCCATGCCATATCCGTTTGCGTTCCAACCGAATTTATAGAGTCAATACAACTCATAAGGTTGTCGTAAAACTTTTTACCAAAACCAATGTTTGCATTTTCATAGTTCTTCATGTATCGCAACAATGTACCATCACGCATAGCCGACTGAATAAAACTGTACTCAGACTTTACACCACTACGCTCAATACGTTCAAAGATTTGCCTATTGGTAAAAGTCAAACCATCTGCACTACGTACAGCGACATCGTTTGCACCTTTAGCACCTATTCTTCCACCCTTCAAGACCACTTCCATACCTTTAAGAGGGTTTGTAAACCTACCTAGTGTTTGGTAAATTAAGAAGGGTGCAGTCAAAAAGTTCATACCGTGAAACCTTGTCCTTGCCCCCAATACTGTAAAGTAAAATATAGGTTGGTGTATGTTAAATAGTTTTCGTAGAAATGTACTCGCACCTGGTTCGGATTGTAGTACCTTCTTTATGTTTTCTTGTGCACCTTGAATACCTATCTTTGCGTAGTCTTTACGTAACTCTTCAAACTCTGTACCAAGTATAGCTATGCCAAAATCTTCATTGCCAGGTTTAAACAATGCGTTCATTTTATCGTCTAGTTGATTTAGTGTTGGTGCTACGGCGGTGTCAACACCACCTTTTCTTAGTGCTGTTGTTACATAGTCAAGTGCCATTCTAGAAACTTGGTCTACTGTTTCATCTGGCAACGTTTTGTTTCGTATATTGCGCAATACAGTTTCAAAATCACTAGAGACTTCAGTTCCATACTCTGTTACGAAAAACTCTAGTGCTTCAATTGGTGATTTGTTTTGCATGTTTATATCAAACATTTCACGAAACTGAGCCTCGCCTTCTTCAATAACCTTGACATTTGATTCTATTTTAAGTTGCGCATTTCGCTGCGCTCTTTGTAGTTCTTGTGCGGCTTCTTGATTTATCTTGCTATTCACAGCCTTTTTACTATCACTGCGCAATTTTACATACTTGCGTTCTATGGTTCTAATAGTAGTGTCTCTTACTTTACGTATAGCTTTTGCAGCTGGACTTCTGTATTTTACATTGCCTATTTTGCTTTCCGCATCCAACTTTACTTGAGCTATTTCTTGCTGTTCACTAGTGTTTAATGTATTTTTGACTTGCTTTTGTTCATCTTTTAATTTGGTTTCGTACTTAGATCGTAAAGATTCTAATTCTTTATTTAAATCTTCGTTTATTTGTTTGCTTAGGTCTTCAACCTCTTGTTTGATGTCAGTAAATGATTTCTTTATGTATTCATCAAACTCTTTGTAAATGCTTTTGATTATATCCGTAGTGTCTATGTTTACTTGGTCGCCTGCTTCTTTTAAGATGTCTTGTAAATGACCTTGCCTTAATGATTCCTCAACTAGTTCCAACTGCTTTTGATACGAATAATTATTCTTGTTCCACACAAACTCCGACGACTCACGTACTAATCTTTCAAAAGTATCTTGTGTTACACCGGAACCTGGTACTATGTTTTCAATGTTAAGTTGCTCCATTTGCTTGTCAACTACTTCAACTAAATATCGATGATTTACTCTCCGACCTTCAGCATGGAAGTATGCACCCATTGTCATCTCTTCCATTATATCTTCAAGTTCGACGTTAGAAACTGTTCGAAGATTTGTATATTGCAAACCATCTTTTACTATCAGCACCTCTTGAATACTACCGTCATCTTTTAGTATTTGTAGTGGTTCATTGTTTGCAAGCATGTCGTCTAAATCATTGACAACTTCTTGAAACCTAGGCCACATAACCCTTGGATTGTTTGTCGCATCTTTGGCTATTGCTTCCAAAAACTTACCTATTTCCTCACGTGCTTCGGGTGTAAATATGTCAGCATCTAATATGCTTGACATACCCGTTATGTCATCACCAGCACTTTGTGTAGCAATCCCACCACGCTTTTGATAAAAGCATCGGTCTAACATCCATTTAAGAGTGTTTGCTAGTTCATCTTCTTGTACTATTTTACCCACACCAACTTGACGTTGCCCTATAATTAATGAAGCCATCACTTCTGATTTGGTTAACTTATTGTCGGGGTCCGCTACATATCGTGCACGTACAGAAGCATCACCTGTCAGCAACTCTCTAAACTCTCTGTTCAGTTGCAATGGTAGTTGTGCCATCTCCTTTTGTATCTCATTCAACATACGTGCTTGTTCAAAGGTTTGAACATCATTGGTAAGGTTTTTTTGTGCGTTCTCTGCAGCCTTCTTTGTTTTGAATAAGTCGCCTATTCCAAACATGTCGTCTGCTTTGTCAAAAGCCTGTCCAAAGAATCCATTACGCCAGTCTATACGTGCTAGTGAGTTGGCAGGTTCTAGTAGTTTTTGCTGTTGACTTTTTGGTAGTGCATTAATGTTTTCTGTCGTAAACACATCCCTTCGACCAATGGCAACATCGTCACGATTCTTCATTACAAGTTCATTTATATCGGACTCAAATATACGGTTTTTATTCCTAACCATATCCATCAAATAGTTCTTGTATGTTTGTGGAGCATCCAGTTCTAATATGCTCTCCTCTAGAATCCCTTTGTTTGCTGCAGTCATATTGGTTAGGTCGTACATGACCTCTTCACGACCTTGTTTTGCAACTCTATCAGCACCGTACAAGTTGTATGAAGCAAACTCAACCGGCTTGACTTGTCTTGATACAGGCATCCGACGTATTTCTTGAATGCTGGTAGACAGTTTGGTAAGCATCGCTGTTGCCAAAAGTTCAGACCTAGACTGTGGCGTACCAAACGTGTTGCGTGTTATGGCAACTATGTTGTCAAGTCCACCAATTACAGGACTAGATTCGAAAAACAAACCTCTACCATAGACTGTGGCAAGCATGCGTTGTGCATTGTTAACTTGATCTGCCACATCCTTTACATCTGGTTGCTTCCCAGCCCTATTGTATATCTCATCTAGCTTTTTATACGTAGACCCTTTAATGTCACTTTTGGCAGTTCTAGACAACCTTACCGCTTCATCATATCCAAGACTTTCAGCGTCACTAAGTATGTTTGACATTTCATCATACTCTTTAATCATGTCAGATACTTTTTCGTTTTCGTTCATTTTGGCAAAGAATACCGCATCTGCTTGTTGTGAGCCGCCCAACTCATAGTACGCTTTTGCGTAAACCGTATCTTGCAAATCTGCCGCAATTAAATCATCTACTCTGCCGTCTTGCAACAAAGTCCTTGCCTCTAGATTGCGTGCCATATCATCCGACATATATAAACGGATGTCTCCATAAGCAGTGTTCTTTAAATTTTTGGCGGCTTTTGGAGATACCAATTCTGCTGTCAGCGAAATTAAGTTTGCCTCATCAAACACTTCGGTCATTGCTGTGCGTTGAAGTTGGTCAAACCC
>TARA_R100000734_G_C3319272_1_pt1 | contig 15756 bp, 2 predicted proteins | sample TARA_R100000734 | Tara Oceans TARA_R100000734 (sample SAMEA2623290) | marine metagenome | biome: marine biome (ENVO:00000447); feature: surface water layer (ENVO:00002042); material: "saline water (ENVO:00002010), including plankton (ENVO:xxxxxxxx)" | depth 5 m | reverse complement strand
CCCGGTCCCGGCGGCAACTGGTCAAATGAGCCATAGCGCGGGTGGCTTACCCAATGAACATTGACTGTATCTGTCACAGCAAGTTCGCCGTTCTCATTGTGAATAGCGTTAAGATGCGCAATTGTGTTAACACCTTCCGAACCACCATCTGCAATTTCAGCAACGCTTACTCCACTTCCCGATGATATTGTTCCTGTTGAAAGCGGAATGCGATAGTCTGCTGAACCTTGTAAAAAGACGCGCTTATCATTTATCTCAACAATGTTTAGATTATTACTACCTCCACCGGAACCAATATACTGAACACGGACATGAGCAAGCACAATTGTTTTCATGTTGTCTTGTGTAGTGGTTCCATCGTAGTCAATAAGGTATTGATTAGACGCGGAAGGATATATCCCCGTTGTAGTATCAACAGGACTTCCAGCCTCAAAAGCAACTTTGTTAACTCCACCACTTGGGGCAACATAAATTGTATAGATTGCTTCTTGGTTTGCGGCAAGAGTAAGCGCACCACTACCATGTGAAGGGTTATTTAAATCAAGAAGAACTCCGTCACCAACACCATTAGCGAATTCATACAATGCTCCGTCAAGCACAACAAAACCACCACTTACACCAAGAGTGCTTGCTGATGCGCGCACCATTGAACCGGGTTGATTACCGCTATTTGTTTCATTTCTTGATGAGCCGTATGCTCCATCTTGGTATCGAAGGATACCGTTGCCATGAACACCTTGAATTAAATTGGTAAGCGTCGTGGGTGATAACGAATCTCCATCTCGTAGTCCGTCTTCACCAAGCGTATTCTGCGCGGCTGTATGCCCTGCTATGTTATCTGTCGCCATCACGATACCTCCAATATGAATGAGAAGCGCACTTCATTATCTGCGCTCTTTGTAAGAGAGTGAATGTCCGCGCGATACACAGGAACAAACTCGCCTGTTGTTGCGTCTTTGTATTGAAGATAGATTTCTTGGATTGGTTTGGTGAAGACATACGATGCGTTTAACACACCCTCAACAAGTATGCTGGTGTCGTCAATAATTTGCACACGCGGTGTTATTCTTGCAAGTGTGCGCGCACCGCCGTCTTCGGAGGTTGCAACCGTTCCATCACTACCAACATGCAACTCGTTAACAAGTGTAGCAAGATGCTCAACCAAGCGTCGTTTGACTGAATTTAACATTGGCATCAAATCTTCCTCCTTATCTTTCTACCCTTGACTGTTCTCATCTCATGTCCGCGAGGGCGGAGCATACGAATCTCCGCGATAGGTGAGGCTATGGCGGCTCCGCTTACCAAACTTACCCCTGTGAAGGTGGTTGCTGTTCTACCGCTATATGACACAAAAGACTTGTTATCAAGTATCAAATGACCGTTATCAGCAAATCCGGTTGTGCTGGAAACTGTGATAGCCCCCGCCGCATGTGTGCCGCTAATGCGCGGTGTAATACCAAATCCAAGAGCAGACCGACCTGCACCGTATCCGCTGTTGCGATGTCCTAACAACATACCCGCGTGTATATCCGAACCTGTGTTAAGCGCGCTTGTTTTTGTTCTTGCTAACTTTGTAATAACGGGTCGGACTCTTAATACACCTCTCACTCTAATTTTTGCACTACCGACACCGCTTTTATTTAGAGTTGATATTTGCTGACTATTATCGAAGACAAAATCTTCATCATTTAAGTCTGCACTATCTCCAAATGAGTTAACAACCGCTTCAAGACCCGCTTCATAAGAGAGCATTTGGAAATCCGATGTTCCATCGGACCTGTGTTCTAATTCAATAATTGCTTGTTGAACATCACCTATTGCTGATTTGTAATTGACAATATCACCCGGTTCAAAATCCCAAGATAGCGCGTGTTCATTTGACTGTAAAGCACCTTGAGCCTTTTTGTTTAAACGCAATAATTGACCCGCGCTTGTTCTTGCTTTTGATTCATTATTAACAGTCGGGTCTTGAACCTTCATTTCTTTGATTGACCCTCTTTTCTTTTGCTCTTCTGCATCATCAACTAATACACTAACATGGTCATTAACTGCAATACCTTTTCCTTTTACAACTATACGATTTGCTACATCAACGATTGGGTCAATTTTTGTTTCACTTATACCGCGTTGTGTGCCTAACTCTCGGTCTTTAAAATTAAATATTTTAGGTGCGTATTTGAAATTACCAAACCTATCATAATACATAATAAAATGGTCATGTCGTCCTACAAATCTAACCGCTGTTGGAATGTTTGTTGAGTTAAAATTCTGCGCTACAAATAATGTGCTAACACCTTGCGCGCTTACGCTATTCAAACCATGTAATGCTTTGTCAAATAGTTTCTCAACTAAATCGGTTGACCTCATACCAACGCTGATTGTTTGTCCAGCGCGAACATGCGAAACACTATCCATGCTGTAATCAGCAAGAGTTTTACCTTTCATGTTATTAAAGTGAACGCGAACACCCTTCTGTGTATTAGTTAACGATTTAGTTCTTAGTCGCAAAGATGTGTCATTATCAGCAATTAAAAGCATTGGTCTTGATGAAAATTCACCCAATCGCTCTCCGTTAAAAAAGGGAGCATCTTCATGGTCTTTGTGTGCTAACCGAATTGAAGATTGCTCTTCGGTCAATCTGTATCTGCGCTGATGTGTTGGTTGAAAATCTCCTTGGTTCGGTTTGCTTACTTGTGTTTTTTTGCTTAAATTTTCGGTAGTTTCATAAATCGCGTGGTGGATTGCATTATCAACAAAAGTTGGCTTTTCAGCAATAGCACCTATTTCGTTATAAACTTCTTTGGAGCGACCATATCTCTTTTTTACATAAGACGCATTTGTTGGCGAAGGAACGCTATATGTCATGCTCCCACCCCATTATCACTTCTATTACCTTCACCGGAATGATTTACTGTATTAAGTCTATCTCCCGCGTATAATGATTGTGTGTATCTCGGTTGAACCGTGTAATTTTTTCGTATAAAGGCATCATCGTTTTTAACTACTGATTGAAGCCTTGATGCATCAGCGCGAAGATGTTGTAGTGTGTTGTTTGTTACAACCATTCTTGCTACTGCTTGTGTTGATGATGTTGTAAATGTTGAAGATTCACTACCGGGTATTCTTGGTCCGGTGCTTGAAGGTGCGCTTGTTGAAGTTCCAAGTGTGAAAAGATAAACAGGAGTATAAGGTGGGTTGCTCGGTGCTGGGTTTGTATTACGCATGTAGTTTGATGCGGCATCTGCGGCACGCGCGTTAGGAGCATCATAGACAAACACACCATAACGACCTGCGGCTGTTGCTGAAAGCACATGTGTTCTATCACTACGGAATAGTTCAATGTGTTTATTATCAAGCACGCGGACAGGGCGAACAAGGAACTTGATTGTTTCATCTTTAACATTAGTGTTAAACGATTTTGAGTCGTGGTTAGAAGTTTGATAAGGATTGGTTGTAACACCACTTGAAGCACCCCAACCAAAGTCGTTTATTGGCGCACCTTCCGATGAAAGTTCCATAATGTAAGTTCCACCAATCGGAGGAATACCATGCGTTGTTCCGAACTTCATAACTTGCTTACTTGAAGAAAAGTTTAGTGTATCTAATCTTAAATCACTTAGTGCGCGATTCGCTGTTGATACTCCACCGGAGAATATGAAACGCTGACCTGCTTGCCTATCCGTGTGCAAACTGGTTGCTTCTGTGCTTGCAACAACATATCGCGGAGATATATTACCATCATTTTCAACAACGCTCATGCCGTCAATTCCAATACGGGGTTTTGATTTTGCAATTGGTTCTATCATAAAGTCAAAATTTGTTTTCTCAATATTGCTTCCTACATTTGCTTCACGCTTCAATAGACCATCATCACCCGCAATTTCTAATCTTGCGCTTATACCTCTTGGAACTTCAAATGATTCTAACGCAATATTAGCAGGGCGCATAAATCCTGTTGTAAATGGAGGTTCACTTGTATGATGAGATAATACTAATCCAAACGGTCGCATATCTTCGGATACATCTTGTAGTATATCTTCGTTAAAGTATGTTGGGTATCGCACACCGCGTCCATCACCACGGTCGCCGACTCGCTTTGCAGTAGCAGGGTCAAAGAAATTAACTTCTGCTTCCGCAAGATTCACACCTGTTGTGTCATTATACATAGTTTCAGCAACTTTAGTTCTGTCCGTAGCGCGGTATGCATCTTCGGGGTCCCATGATGGGCGAATACCGAATCCACGCACAGGGAATCGTCTTACCTCTTCACCCGTTGTGTTGCCCCACCAATCAACCATGTAATGTGCTTGAGCAAGAGCGAGGTTAACACGCTGGTCAACAACATCTGTTCCGGCTTTAAATCCAGCGGGTGTGTCTGCATGAAACTTGCGAATCGCTGTTGTTGGGTTTCGTATGTTGCGAACAGCGCAACCAAACCCTTTGGTCATACGACGACCATCGCTATATCTTACTTGTTGACCTCTTAAATCATTATTAATAAGCGCGGAAGCGTTAGTTTGTCTTTCTATAATACCTGTATAATCCGGTTGGGTAATGGTTGTTAGTGTAGTATTAAGGTCTTCCGATTGTGTATTTGTGCGCGTAGTGACTTCTTGGCTACTAACAAATGGTCCTTCGGCATGGAAGTGATAATACGCATGAGGGTCGCGCAAACCTTGATTTGCTTTGATAGCCCATCTTGGTCTGTTGTAAGGTTGTCTTACTGATATACGGTATCCCCAACCTGCTTGTTTATGCACATTCTTGCTGAACAGCGAATCGGTGATTGTTTCAACATCGCCGTTAGTTACAGTCAAACCTTTTGCGTCGGATACCTGCTTAATGTTAGGGTTATCCCACTTATCGCGCCAACCCGGAGCGGCTGTTCCATAAAGAGTAAGTGAACTCATCTGCGCACCAAAGCGATGTCCACCCGGCCAAAACGCACCAAAATTATATTTGCGCGATTTACCATCTGTCCCTGCTTGGTGTGCTAAAGCACTAACAGAATATGTATCAGTAAGACCACCTGTATAATTTTCTATACTTTTTGCTCGGAATTTAAATGGACCATCGCTCATAGCGTATGCGAATTCGTGATAATGAACCATCTCAAAGTGTTCCGGTGCATGATTGTATGCTTTCTTATCAACTGCCGCATCGCTGTTATTTGTCCTTGAATCGGAATACCAAGTCATAGGGCGACCAAGATTGTAATGCCACATACAAAGATACGCGTCGGGTAAATGTAGGCTGTTAGTATCTCGCGTTCCCGATAATAACTGTGGTAAGTTGCGCGTAGCAATACTTGATTGAGAATCTGTGTAAATTTCTTTTGAATCATCAAAACCGTATTTTCTTGTTAATCTTACTTCAAGACCTTTTGTTGCATTTGTTTGAAAATCACCTGCACCAGCGACATTAACTACATTATGAAATACAACAGCACCGTCGGTTAAACCAACGCCACTAATATATCCTCTATTTGTATAAGTTGCATCGTGTCGCGTTCCGTTTGCGCTAATAATTGTTAATCTATGATTGAAATAATCAACACCCGCAACAGGGAATAAAGTATTATTGCGAACATATAATTTATTTGCAGAAGTGTCCATGTGTTCGATTATTCCAACAGGGTTTGTTGATGTTAAATAATCTGTATAAACATCGAGATATACAGAAGGATAACCAAGCATAGTCGTTTGACAACCAACACCACCGAGCGTTGAGCGACAGAAATGGTAGTAATCATCGGGGTGATAATGTTCTGTGCTTTTCCACGGAGCATTAGCGGTAAAGATTGTTGAAGATGCAAATGCTACGCTCCACCAAGGAACAGTTATGGGAATACCCGGAGATGAACGATGAAACATGTTAGGAGAATACGGCAAACTGCGACGCGTAAATGCTCCCGATGATGTAGCGTTAACACCAAACGGGTTGCTCAAACCAAGAATAGGTATGTTAGTAAATTGTTCGCGTGTTGAAGGGTCAATGTCAAGCATTATCTCATTGAGGTATATTTCACAACCGCGCACATCTGCCATGGTTGCTTCGGATAATATCAAGTCGCGACCTTGTGTAGCAACAACCGTAGCAACAAGTTGGTCTGTTAGAACTGTGACGGTAGTATTTGTTCCACTTGGGTCTTCCGGTGCATCAGTTGAAGCAAATGTTGTATTTTCATTATTACCCATGAATTGCTTACTGAACAAGTTAGGTTGAATGACAATTTGATACGCGCCTACTTCTGCTGGGTCGGGGAAATGAAACGCTGTGTTGTAATTAGTTCCCACTTCAAGTTGTATTCTGTGTCCACCCGCGGCGTTGCATGATGCGCTATCGTCGGCAATACCGTATCCATCAAATCGTATTTTAGTTTCAGTTAATAGAGTAAAACCATCACCGTGTATATCACTTGGTGGGTGGGATGCGGTAGGGCTTGAAAACCACAAAACATTGTTGTAAATATCTTGTGTTGAATCATATTTAATTACTCCATAGCAAGCGCGGTTTGCTTGATATATTTGCTGATATTGAGGGTGAGCAAGATGTCCGGGCATCACAGACATAGTTGGCATAACATAATGATGCCCCATACGCGGTAGTGGCATAGGTGTAAGTTTGTTAGCCGCGCGCACAGCGGTCGCAGGGCTTGTTCCAGCAGACACCCCAATCCAATCAGTGTGTGGTTTGTCGGGGCTGTTGCCGCTTACTTCTGCATGGTCGCGCAATCTGCGTGCCGCAAATTGTCTTGTTGAACCAGCGGGGATATAGAATGATGGTTTGATTTGATTGTTTTCTTTGGCTGTGAAATCCGGTGCAAAAACAACACCTGTGAATTGCTTACCGCTAACATTTGTAAATGAAGCAATTGTTCCATTGACTGAAAGGAAGTAGCGTCCATCGGGTGTAGGGTCTTGTTTCCAAATATCAGCCATGATGGTTTCTTTCGCGGTAATAGTGTTAGTTCCTATGGTGTCAATTGTAAGACGATTGACCGTCATAGCATTGTTAATGATAGCCAATGGTTCGCGTTCAGTGTAAGTGTATCCCATCTTAGTTACATGGAAATACAACGCGCGGTCGTGAGGTTCGTATGATGTTTCAAGAATGTTCTCGGATTGTAAAGTATTGTTGCTATCGGGGAAGTTGTTTGGATTTTGATTGATGTGTTCATAACCGTCTTGCTCCCAATAAGGTTCTGTTCGCGGTCGTGAACCGTCCGAAGTAAATGATTCTCTAACGACATTTGATGGTTGCGATGGTTGTTGCAGACCACCACTACCAAGCGTTTCGTGTTGATATGCTTGTAATCTATCAAAACCTGCGCGAACAAGAATGTTGCCCGGTATCTCATCGTGGTCGGGTAATTGTATTTCCATGTTAGGTGATACACCCGAACCGGCAACTGCGGGTGCAAGACCTTCATTTTCCCGGTCTTGTATTAATTCATAATCGCGAATAATAATACCAAGCGGTGAACCACCGGGTAACTTGTGTTCTTGTCCTGTATCATCAACAACTGGTATTTCTTCAAATTGCATTTCTTCGTTGGGTATTGTTAATGCATTTCTTACTTCGTAAGGGAATTGTTCAGCCAACGCTGGGTGTGCTAACTCTTGGGCTTGTATAATTGGATACATAGCGGCGTTGGTTGTTTCAAACGAGAAGCGAACATTGCCGTATATTGTTTCTCCAAACTTAATGTATTCACTACCAACTTTGTGAACCTGCCATGGAATAGAACCAAGCCCACGCGCGTTTTGAGCAGGTAATGTGACATTACCACCACCCATACGCTTCCATACTACATGTTCAGTAAAGAAATTGCGAGCCGCGTTTCTTGTTTTCCAATGGTTGTATATTTTTGAGCGGTGTTCAAAGTAAGTTTCGTATCCTTGATTACTAACTGTTACCGCTTCATTATCAAATATCTTATCGGCTGGGTAATTTCTATCCTTGTTTCTATTTTCATTTATGTTGTAGAACAAATCCCCTGTTGGATATAAACAAGTTTCTGCTTGCGCTAATGATGTTGCCGCCGCCGATGTCCACAACGACGCGGCTTCAACTTCGGCTTCACTTACTCCTTCGTCAAGTTCGGCAGGTGGTGTCATAGCAGGGTCAGTCATAGCCTCAACATGTGGTCCAGCATTTGATTCAGCACTATATCGGTCATTGTTGAATCGCTCATTGTGATACGCAACAACTGTTCCACCTTGTGTGCTTGAAGACCATTTAAGTTGTAACATATCACCACAAGTTTGTTGACCGTTGCGCGATGCTTTAGCGATAATAGGTAAATCTCCTTCGTATGATACAACAATAAAATGGCGTTGGTGAAGCCCAAATGCTTGATTTATTCCTGTCTTTGGAACCCAATTTCCTTCTTGTTCTTCTCCGTTTACTTTTAACAAATCCCATTCTATTGAATTTTGATAATGACAAGTGGTAGCGGCACCGTATGGTGTAAATCCTAATGCCGGAAGCCACGGACCAAGACCCGATGCTACTTTCGGACCATCATCTGTGATAGTCAAACTGTTCAACATAGAATAACGCTCACCATGCCAACCAACAGCACCAACCGCGCGTGTTCTATCTATGGCATCGGTGGCACCGTTGAAATGAACTTGTGTTGTCGCATAATGGTCAAATGGGCTATTAGATGCTTCACCCTCGCTTGTAGCACTTGTTGAGCGTATTCCGTCTGTTGCATTTTGAAATCCATTATCCCATCGCAAATTGCCAGCCTTAGACCAAACAAACACTTTCAATGCACCAGCCGAAGTATCAAGTGCGCCACTCACACCAGCACCCGCATTCCCACCACCTGCGCCACCAAAATCAGCCTCTTCCAATCTTCCAAAACCATGTCTGTGTTGAAGACTGCCGAGTATGAATGTTCCATTTGTTCTATCGTAGTGTGCGTAATATCCAAAGTAAGTTTTGGTTCCATTAGATAAGCGAATCCAACCAAACTCCGGTAGATTCATTGGTAATTTAGCACCCACAACACTTACGATTCCGGTGCCGTCATTAGAAACAGGTGTATAACTATCAAAATTCGCAACCTCAATCCAAGCATATCTATCTTGTCTTTGGGCATCTTGAAATGACGGTAAGAAAGTTCCACCAAGTGCCTTAAGATTAGCGCGACCCGGCCATGTATTAATTGCCGACGCGACAACTGCACCTAATTCTTCGCTGTTTTGACAACGCGTTGCATCAATTAAAAACACATCATCGGGAACAGCCGCGTCTAAATCATGGTCATAATCTGTTAAAACTTGTGAACCAACACGGAACATTGTAGCATTCAAACCGATTCTATCAATGTATTGAACAGCCGCGTTTGCTGAATTGACCAGCGTTGCGCTTACAGGGTGTGGTGGGTTTTTTCTAACGCTATTATCAAACCATGAACCACCAGCGGTGTATCCACCTTCAAGATGATAAATTAACCCACTAACATGAAATGAACTGTTTGTGAATAATGTTTGTGCTTTGTAATTGGTAAATGGGTGAGCGTATTGCGAATGTGTATTTCCGCTTGCTCCCGTTGATTTGAAATAATGAGAATGTGAATATCTTGATTCTGTGGCTAATGTGTTATTCCAATTAGTGTTTGGTGAACCATAGGAAGGTTCCCAATGCCGACATGCCCTATATGGTAATATATTTTTAGCACCGTAAGCGTCTGTCATTGGTAAAAATTGATGCCCTCCACCATCTAAATTAGTATTGCTTAATTCATTCGGTAAGAAATGTCCCGACTCAACACCAGCGTTATATGTTGTTCCAACTATTCCATCAAGCGCGGTATATATTTTATTAGCCACAGTCCATTTAGCCGAAGGTTCAACTGATGTTGTCAAGGTAGCACTTTCACCGCTCCAATGTTTAGGAACTGCTTGACCCGGACCAAATATCATGTAAGCCACGCTATTAACTGAATCATCATATCGCGCGTATGGGTGAGCAAAGCGAAGAACGATAGGTGTTGGTTTTGCTATTTTTACATTAGTGTAAGTTGTATTAGGTATAGTGTGAGTATTTGTATTACCATCAATGTCGGGGCTAAGAAGAGCATCTTGATTAGCAAATGGTGGGCTTGCTTCACCACGATGTTGATTTGCAAGTATAGTTCCGGGGAACATAGCGAACATTGCTGTGGTGTCAAGAAGCGCGTATGCTCCCATTTTTTCACCTATGTCTTGCAATCCAGCACTACCAGTCGGCCCCTTAGCGTATGGGTGTTTGTTGTGAGTTGAATAATCAACGCGAGAGCCGTCGTTAATGTCCATTACGACACCGCTAAAACCACCACCAAAGTAAAGCGGAACATGATGGTCAACACTATCTTGCGCACCGCGGAAATAAACTGTTGGGTTTCCGTGAATATTACCATTCAATCTTAATCCTTGAATATCATTATCAAATTTGAAAGGTTGTAAAATCTCACCAGCGACCAATTTATCTTTAAAATCACCTTTTGAATCAACATGTTTCCAAGCCAATACACTTCTGTCAGCATCTTTTGGGTCTAATATAGGGCTTAGTGCCGCGGCATATAAATAAGTATCTTCATCTAATTCCATTCGTCTAAACGGTGTCCATGAACCATCTATTTTACCACCAAAATTAGTTGTTACAGTTTCTTGATTGAGATTTGTTCCACCGCTAATGTGTTGCAATTGCCATGCATATTGACGACCAAGGACAGCAAAATGAGCAGGGTCGCGGAAATGAACTTGATAAGTGTCATAGGCGGTTCCAGCGGGTAAGGCTGAACTTGGAACAGCACCGTCGAAAGCAATAATAGTATATGTTGAAGATTCAAGCGATGGGGTAATATGGTCGCCTTTGTATCTTGTAAATTTTTCACCGCGTAAATGTTTTTTCCATTCATCAGTTGAAATAGCATTATTTGTTTGGTCAATAAATATTGGTGTTGCAGTATTAGCATTACTACCTTTGAAACGCGTTTTGATTTGCAACAATGTGTAAGGCAAATAACCAAAATCACCATGAGCCTTTGACTTGTCTAAGATGGCATCTGCACCACCGTATTGACCCGCACCTCCGAATATTGATGTTTGTGAGCCGAAGTCTGCTTGTATTGGTGCCGACTCCATACTACTCGCATGAAGTCCCCAATCTCGCGATAAAGTTGTTGTGAACATATCACCGAGGGGTGTAATTTGTTTATTTTGGTTGAACTTGGTTATTTTAACAGCAGTCTGCGCATTATCTCCAAGTATTTCACCGTATGTGCGACCATCGGGTGCGCGCAAATCGCTACAATCAAAGAATTGGTTATCTTCGTTAGGGTCAACATTAAACGCGTAATTAGTTGCCGCGGCAATCAATTCATCTGTAATAATAGTTGTTTGGTTAAGATGGGGACTTAAGATAACAGGAATACGCGCGTCTGTAATACCTGTTGGCCCACATCTATTTTGGTCGGGGAACCAAGATGCCGCTATGGTGTTTGCATCAACACCTTGTAGTCCAAAGAAAGAATGTGGCCCACCGCGACCGTTGTGTGTTCGCGATGCGTAAGAAAAAACAACTCCTGTGTGTTCATAAGCGTTGGGGGTTGAGTTTGGTATTGCTAACCATATCAAACCACTATCGGGGAATCCTAAATGACCGAGCATATCTCTAACATTTGCAGTTGGGTCGTCTTCGGGTAAAACATGCCATATACCACCGCCATGATACCCATAATTTGTCCCTGCTTTCAATGTCAATGTATTAGCCGCTGTTGCAGGGTCAATTGACACAGCGTATCCGGCGTTAGGTGTGTGGACACCACGCCATACATTTCCTCTCCACCCGTTTGTGTTGACTGATGGTGTATAAAAGAAAGGTGTTCCGTCATTACCAATACCCCACATATTAGTTCCTATTGTAAATCCACCTTGCGCAATATCGCGGTCGTCAAAATAAATTAGCGTTTCTTCATCAATAGTCTTAGGCATAAGAGCATTTTTGTGAGAAAAAGATTCACCAGCGCGTCTATAAATATATCTAAGTATGTGAGATTTACCACGATGGTCAACTAATTTCATACCGTAAAGACTGGAAGTGCCGATAGCATCATCGTCTGTTTCTATCGAAGGTGCATATAATGAGTAATTAGCGTAAAGACCCGTTTCGCTATCAGCGGCAATATAATTACCATATATAGACGATGTAAAACGAGAATTAGATTTGCTGTTTTCACCAAAACCCCATTTCCCAGCATCGGGAGCAAAACCGGGAATACCTGCGGCTACTATACCACCAAAGTTAACTCTTCCATAAGCGTGAGTTCCAGTTTGTAATCCCTCGCGAATAGTATATTTTTGACCGGAATTTTCAAACGACTCCATGTTTCCAGTATTTGATGCGCGACCAGTTGTTGCTCCTGTATTGGCTGTATCACCTGTGTAAGCATTATTGTAGTTAGCACCAAACCCAAGATGTGTATTAATAAATAATTCATCGGAGTCTTCATCTAATGAAACATACTCTCTTAGTGTAGTAATAGGAGCAAACGGTTTTCCATTTTTGTCAATGGGCATAGGCGCAGGGTGCATGTTTTCACCTGCCAGTTCGGGAGGTCGGCAGTAAAAATTACGGAATCGGCCACCATGACCAATGAGGAATTGTGGTTTATATTCCGCTTGAGATTTACTATTGTCTAACCAAACGCAAAAGTTTCTTGATGTAGCACCCGGAACTGTGCTGTGGATTACAATACTATATCCTTCATTACCATTAGCATCTTCAACAACACGACCCAAATGTGCGCGAACATAACCCATGTGTGAACCTCGGTCAAAAGATGTAAATGCAGTATCTAACCAAAATGGCGCGGGGTCGTATGTTGAACCTGTGACGGCAAAATCAGCATGTTGATGCGCGGCTGTTGCATCTGTTGGCTCTTCTGTATCCGTTCCACCAACTGAAATAGAGCGACGGTTTATGTCAAATCTTTCTCCTTCACCCGGATATTGGTCGGAGGGTCGTCTTTGACTACTACGACCGTTTTCAGCACCGCCTTGATTAATCATACGGACAACTTCTCGCGCCGCCGCTTCTATATCTGTGACACCTTCTTTTAAACCAATTTCGCCCATATCAATCGTAAGACGGCGAACAAAGTCCATATTTGTCCAATGCTCAAGATGTTGCAACCTGTCTTCGTAATGCTCTCTTGCATCATTTTTTGTAGCGCGTTTTCCTTTCAAACAAAGGAACGCTGATATAACACGCGTCCCTTCGGGTGTATCAAAGAAAGTAGCATAAAATCTTGTTCTGTCAATAGTATTTTGTTGGACATCTTCGGATTCTTCGTAGGGTATAGTTTCAGCATGTCTTAATTCTGCATCCCCAACAGTAGTCCAACCAACTTGAACGCGACTATCAACAGTTGATTGCTCTAACCTACCGTGTCCATAACGACTCGTTTCGCTACCGAATTGAATATGATGGGGTGTGTTTCTGCTGGGTCGGTTGAATTGAAGCGTTGCTCCACCGCTTGTGACTAACATACTTTCGTCCATCAAATACCAACTACGGTGAGCGTATGCACCTTCAACAAAGTGAGATTTACCATCACCGTCTTCGTAAGTATATGAAGCAGAATGAATTGTTTGTGTATGTGTTGTTGTCTTTAATATTTTATCTTTTCTTTGTGTCCTAAACCCTGCCGCTACATCAAGCCCGTTGATTGTTGGGGTTATCGCGCTTGTTTGAACTTGCATGTGTAAATCATGGAACGCGATAAATTCACGGTCGTGTGCTACATCGTAAAGCAACACACGCGCATGTGTTTCTGTGCTTAGATACGGGTCAAGGTATGCAACAATAGGTGGTGTGTTTGTATGACCTAATTCAGTCCAATTAAGTTCAATGGTCTTGTTTACATGTTGAACATAATTGCGAGCAGTTTCAAGACAAGTATCGCCAATAAGGAAATTTTCAAGCGGAAGAGTATCGCGTGCTTCAACTCCCAATTCACCTTTACCACCATTAAAACCACGCCATACTTCATACTCGTTATAGACACCGCGAGATTTAGCAAACAAACCCTCTATCGCATGAGGGTTAGTGTAATGCATATTCGCCCAAACAGTGTCACCATAGCGAAGACCGCCGGGGCAATAAGGGTTATTCCAAGTTTGATTTGCTATACCATCTTCAATTTTTAACGGTAGTGTCGTAGCAGAAGTTGAATATATACCGAGTAATGTCAACACGGTATCCGCTGTGGTTGACAACGCGCCTATTGCTGGTGCTGTTGAATCTAAAATTGGGTGAGGGTCTATTGTTATTTGAGTAGGACCTGTTGATGAATTATATTCTATGGCATATTTACGACCCGTTGATTCATTTATTGCCGCGAATTTATAATTTGTCGGCAATTTACCTTTTGGTAAATTACCAGTAAATCTATAATTATTACCTGCGATTTGAGAAAGCAATGTCAACCTTGCGTTTTTAGATTGTATTCTTGCTACATGCGGGTTTGCAGTTGGTCCAGCCTTAAACTCAACCGCGCTAACATATTGTCGCAAACCATAATCAAGATTACCACCTTGTGTCATAACGCTACCGCGGTCATAATAAAATGGACGACGATACTCTTGAGCAGATGAAGTGTGTGAAACATTACCTGTGAGTTGAGCAAGAGTATCATTAGGTAATTGCCCGACTATAACTTGTGAGCCGACTTGAACACTCGAAAAGAAATTTTCGCTTGAATAAGATGATTTATTGCTTAGTGTTAAAGTTTCAGTTCCACTACTTTCGTAATAAGCCCATTCTCCATTTCCTAATACAATCCTTCTTGTTCTTCGCGTGCTTATACCTTTAACATCAGCACCGCTGTCAAAACTTGAAACTGGAACTTTACCCGTTGTATCAACTGTTACAGTATTAGTTGATGGGTTTCTTGTCATTTGTGTAATAGTTGCTCTTACAGATGGTGAAATATTATATTGATAATGACCAACTGCTTCGTAGTCTAACGCTCGTCGCCCATTTGCGCGACGACCAACTGGTGAAGGATTCCATGCTTGAGCAGTCATAGTTGCATCAAGATGTAATTTCATGCTGTTGTCCGGTCCGGGGAATATTCCAGCATCGCGGTCTTCAAAAAATTGATTGGGAAATAAAGGTATCTCAACAAGCGCGCGTGTGCTTGCGTATTGAGTTCCTAATTGATAATCGTGATTGACTGAACTTATTGATTGAAACAATCTATCGTTAATAGTAGTTCCATCAGCGCATACCGAAGTTGAGTCAAAGTGTGGGTCAAGTAATATTATTCCTGTATCAGCAGTAAGTTGACTTTTAGCAATCCAATCAGCCAAATTTGCAACAGGATTTCCATCTTGAAGAATGAATTTTCTTTGTGAGAGTGTTGAGAATGCAGGGAATGTAAATGCTGAACCAGTTTTAGATGTATATTCAGCATTTGCACCATTCGGTAAATATATGCGACCTGTCGCTGGAAAACAATATGTTCCCCAAGAAGTTGATTGCATCGAACCAATGTGTCGCGCTTTATTGTTTAGTGTAATTACTGTTATTGTGTTTGCCGTAGTATCAAAACTGGCAACTCTAACTGCACAAGTCTGTCGAGTATTCCAACCAACGCGCGATATAGATGCAGGGTCCCATGATGGTTTTGTATTGATAGCACCTTGACCCGCACCACCAAGAGTAACAGATACAACAGGTGCGCCCGGTTGTATT
>TARA_R100000734_G_scaffold12420_1_pt1 | contig 16018 bp, 13 predicted proteins | sample TARA_R100000734 | Tara Oceans TARA_R100000734 (sample SAMEA2623290) | marine metagenome | biome: marine biome (ENVO:00000447); feature: surface water layer (ENVO:00002042); material: "saline water (ENVO:00002010), including plankton (ENVO:xxxxxxxx)" | depth 5 m | reverse complement strand
TTCCGTCAATTTTTTTTGCAGGGTGGGGTAAGCAAATATATGCAACCACAACAAAATGAAATCCAATTTTATATGTTGTTTAGGAATAGAATTATTTTTAATTTGGAGTACGTTTAATCAACGTTGCAAGAACGCTACGAAGTTAGTGTTTAAACGTTAGAGTTTTACGCAAAAGTTGGAAGGAAACTAAAATTAGACCCCCATATTACACAAAAAAAATTTTAAAAGTCTATTTTATAGGTTAAGGGGTTAGGCAAGGGTATATAGTACCCTACATAATAAAGATAAAGCTATAGATAAGGCTAAATATAAGGTTAAGGTTTTTTTGTTATATTTGCGTATGGCAGAAGAAAAAAAGAAGAAGGTTGTTGGCAGACCATTCCAAGTTGGAAATGTTATGGGAGGCAGAACCAAAGGCTCTATAAACAAAGTAACAAAATTTTCAAGAGAGGTTCTCACTTTAGCTTTAGCAGGTCAGGAAGAAAATATTAGAAACGCACTAGAAAAATTATCAGAAAAAAATCCTGAAGCCTATATTAGTGCAGTAGCAAAACTTCTTAACTACGCCATACCTAAACTTCAATCAACGGAAATAAATGCAGGTGGCAACACAAAAATAGAAATCACATTAGATGATACTATGAGTGTTGATGACCTAAAAAAACGTATGGAGGAGATGGAGGCGGAGGAAACAGATTTTGAAGAAGTAGATGAATAAGGACAAAAAGAAAGCCTTATTGAAGGCGATGGAGAAAGCTATATGCGAGAAGTCATTTTACGAGTTCTTTGTCAAAGCCTTTCCTATAGCAGAGCCATCAGTCCCATTATCAACAAATTTTCATCATAAATATCTTTGCGATATATTACAAGCAGAAGCAGAAAGAATAATCAGAGGAGAAAGAAAGGGTAAGGATATAATTATCAATATTCCTTTCCGTAGCACTAAATCATTATTAGTAACAGTTATGTTTCCTGCTTGGTGTTGGGCGGTATATCCAAAGATGAGGTTTATCACAGCATCATATTCTGCAGAGATTAGCATAGAACATGCAACAAAGTCAAGGGATATAATACAAAGCGAGTGGTTTCAAAGTCATTGGTCAGAAACATTTCACATTAAGAAAGACCAAAACCTAAAAGCTAGATACGAAAATAATCATCTAGGAGTTAGGAGAGCAACATCTGTTGGTGGTTCTGTTACAGGTCAGGGTGGTGATATAATACTTGTAGATGATCCAACCTCTCCAAAAAACGCTGCATCGGAAACAGAAAGGGATAACGCTAACGAATGGTATAAATCAACACTATATTCAAGACTTAACAACCCAACAACAGGGGTTAGAATAATAATTATGCAGAGAGTACACGAAGATGACCTTAGCGGCTATCTTTTATACAATTCTCCTGACAAACACGAGCACATTTGCATACCTGCCGAGCTTTCTGACGATTTAAGACCTTATGAGCTGTCAAAACACTATGAAGATGGACTTTTTTGGAAAGAAAGGTTTAGTAAAGAGATTTTAGACGACTATAAGTCAGCATTAGGTTCTTATGGCTACGCAGGACAGCTACAGCAGCGACCAACACCTGCCGATAGTGGTATGATACAGAAAAATTGGTTTAAGATTGATAATGAAAAGACAGAAGGTGTTGTAAACTTTGTTATTGACCCTGCATACACAGCAAGTCAGAAGAATGACCCATCAGCATTGATGGCGTACACATTTTTTGATGGTAAATGGCAAATAAGAGAAGTTCAAAACGTAAGGCTTGAGTTTCCTGACCTAATTAGACATATAAAGAAGTTTGTTCATAAAAACGGATATAGCAATCAATCAAAAATATATGTAGAGCCTAAAGCTAGTGGTAAATCAATAGTTCAAACACTAATTAGAGAAACAGGACTAAACGTAAAAGATGATAAGCCGCCAACAAAAGATAAGGTTGCCAGAGTTCAAGACATAAGCGCAAGTATAGAAACAGGAAGGGTGTCTTTACTCAAAGGACATTGGAATGACGAGTTTTTGCTACAATGTCAGCAATTTCCATCTGCAAAGCACGATGATATGGTAGATTGTCTTGTTATGGCTCTTAATAAGCACTTTTCAGGTAATAATGTGCTATATTTTGGATAAAATGATTATAAAATACAAGTTTGACCAAAAGTTGCGAAACTTTTAGAAATAAATTAACAATTTTTGCATTATGAAAAATATAAAATGTATGAATAGCAATCATAGACGTATTGTTAAGAGGCATTTGCGTTTTTTACAGAGAAGAATCTATGTTATGACGGAACACGACACAACAATAGAAAAATTTTCGCAGTTTAATAACATTTTGAAGCATATAGTTTCTTACTCTAATGACTTCATTGATAATGCAGATGGCGACTCTGTTGATGAGTGGCTATACATTATACCAAACTTGTCTTTGTACGCTTGTATGGGTTTTATTACAGGAGCAAGAACAAAAAAGTTGGAGAAGCACATTGATTTTGAGCTTGAGTTAAGAAAATGTCTTGATTCAACTTTAGACGCAGTAGGAGAACTTAGTGATATGGTTTCTGATATGAAGGCCAAAGAACAACTAGAAAAAGATTTAGAATGTTAGTAATAGAAATAGATGGCAAGGAAAAAGAAATTCCTAGCGATTGGAATGAAATGACACTTGAGTATTATTGTGGTATTTATCAAATATTGCAAAAATACAAGAGAACTGAAGAACAAGATAAGGCCGATGAGGGTAAAGACCTAGTTAAGTTCTTTTTTACTCAAGAAATTAAGATGTATAACGAATTATTTTGTTATATGACAGGAATGAGTAAAGAAAAAGTAAAAAGGGTTAGTACTGACGATATAGGAGCTGTTATTAGTTCTTTAGATAACATATTAGAGGAATATAAGCCAAAAGGGTTGACTCACTTTGAATTTGACGGAGATATTTACTATTTTCCTATGGATTTCTTTAGAGATGGGACTTTTGGCGAATATATAGAGAGTACGCAGCTAGAAATGAATACAGAGTACCTGAAGAATGGTAGATTTGATGTTTTACCTGAACAGATGGCTATTTTGTGTAAATCGGTTGATGAGGAGGTTGATTTAGACAATATTGATGAAAAAGCTAAGGCTTTTAAGAGATTGACAATGGATATCGTTTGGGAGTTCGCTTTTTTTTTGAGCAGACAAACGACCAACTCGCTAAACGTTATCCAAACGTTTTTAGAGAAGGCAACTCAAAAAGCATAGCAGTAGTAAAGGCTAGTAAGATAATGAAGCCTTATGGTTGGCTAAACACTCTATACGACATAGCTTTAGACGGTATTTTTACAAATAACGGTAAAGATGCAATACAAAGCGTAAAAGATGAAAAGTTTTATAAGGTAATGACATATTTATCTTGGAAAACATCAAAAAGCGACTTTGAGATGGCAGTACAAGAAGAACAGAGTAAACAAGTTAATAAAAAATGAGTTTTAATAAATTAAGAGAGTTAACTAATAGATTTGAGCAAAAATGGATAAATGGTGGTTTTATTTTTGGTTATGAAAATGAAATAAATGAAAATCACAACAACGACTATCCATTATTATTAGTTTTACCACCAACATCAGTTCTTCCTACAACGGAAGGAGATGTTCAAGAAGAATATTCTTATGAGTGCTTAATAGTTAAGCCATACTATCAAAATCAAACAGGTTCTCTTGATAGTGTGTTTACCCTATTGGAGCAAGAGGCTTTGAGTTGGTTACAGAGGGTTTTAGATAGCTATACAAACAAAGAAGTAATATTAAGTCCTGACAGTATATCTGTTGAACGAGAAAAAGAACTATATAATGACAAGTTGATACAAGTCAGGCTTAGTTTTACTCTAAACTCATTTTCACACTCATTCACATTTACAGATGAGCCACGAATTACTAATTTAAGTCCTTTAGTTTGGCTTCGTAGCGATATGGGTGTTAAGACTTCTTTTAGTGGTGGTAATGAGGTTGTAAGCAAGTGGATAGACCAAAGTGGCAACGGAAATCACTTTGAACAAGCTACAGCAATAAAGATGCCACAATACAAGTATGAGATAACGGAAAACGACTACCCTTATCTTCTTTTTGATGGTAGTAATGATTTTATGAGCTGTGTAAACGGTGGAATAAACTCAGGTAGTGGAATACCAAAAAATCATACAATAGCTTGGGTGGCCAAAGGTGATAGTCAGCAAGGTAGATTTTTAGCTAAAAACGATAACACTTCAATTCAAAGATTTAATATAGATGTAGATTCATCAAATTTTTGGCAGGTAACACACTCAGATGACGATACAGATGACACTAGCGTAAGTAGCAGCTCACATTCATCAAACACCCTCTCTATATTTGTAGCCACCTTTAACAACACAACATCAAAGATATACAAGGAAACAACAATGATAGATAATGAATCAGCACCTTCTTTTGATAGCTTTTCTGATTATGGAACATCAACAAAACTAACACTAGGTTCTTCTGTTTCAGGAAGCTCTACATTTTTTAAAGGATCTATTCAGGAATTAATAATATTTGGAAGTTCCCTTGAAGATGCAAAAATAAAAACACTAACGGATTACCTAAAACATAAATATAATATATAATGGCAGTATCACAGCAATTTGTTGACCAACCAAAAGACGGCGTTATAATCTCTGCATATGAGCCTATAAAATTTACAACAAGGCTTACAGGATCAGGGTTAGAAGATTATAAAAGCGTTCGGTTTATAATAACGCCTAGAGATTCTAGGACTAATGAATATGAATACGACAATCAATTAGTGATTAGGGTTCAGCCAAGTCCACGCATACCTAATTGGGGTGATGATGCAACACCTAACGATGGCGTATCATACAAATATTTTAGCTTAGATATAAGCAGTATATGTAGAGATTACCTTTCTTTTGATTTAAGAGCTTGTACTCACGACACCACAATTAATGTTCAAAGAGATATAACTCAGTCAATGCCTTCTTATCATATGTTTAAGGAGTTTAGTGTTCGTATGCGACCTGAGTTTGTAAATTCTAGTGGTCGTCTTACTACAGACAGTGATTTAGATATAACGTTAAATATTTTTGTTGGCAATATAGCTTTATCTGACGAAGAACAGCACAGCTTAGTGTTGTCTAATGATATGATAGGCAGTAGTTCACCTGAAGAAATGAACACCTCTCTGTCAAGAGCATTTACTTTTAGTAAAGAAAACGCTACTCAAAGATCTAGATGCCTTACGCTAAAACCTAACTACAAGATAATAGGAACTGACGAGTGCGAATACATAAGCGCTATTATGGATAATGGAGGTGGTGAGGGTAACTACCCTTATGCTCAGATTAGGTTTTTTCTTAAAAATGGTCTTGGTCTTACAAATGGTCAGGGTGTAACACTAGCTTTAAACTTAAATTTTTCAGCAGCAGGAGATGGCAGTTATAGTTCTTCAGGTGGTGTTTTTCATTGGGGAGGCTCTCCTTCTGACAATGATTTTAATTCAAACAAGCCTGAACTTGCAGTTTTTCAACTTGGTGTTGGAACAAGAAACATAAAGGAGTCAGTGATTGGTTGGACTAATACTACTGCAGATGATTTTCCAAAGATTGGAGATTGGCATAATATTGAATACTATACCGTTAAGTTTTTAACATCGGAAGAAAGTAGGGAGATAGGTCAAACGTTGTATTACTACATAGACCACAGGTCGGAAGATAGAAAATATTTTGGTGAATCAGTAAGGTTTCATTGGCAAAACAGATTGGGTGGTATTGATAGCTACACTTTTGATGGTTCAGCTACTGAGGGTATAAATGTTTCTTCTAAAACTTACGAGCAGACTATATATCCTGACTTCCAAAGCCAATTATCAGGCAATGTTACCAACTCTAATTTTTGGAGAGGTAATTTGCCTAATGTTAAGTCCGATTATGGAGCTTTAGTTCCTAGAGTTGGTGGATTGACGTCAGACGAATACAGGGGTGTGTCTAAATCTGTTGTAAAAGCCTTTAGAGAAGGTCAGGCAGTATCAAGACCTTATTCAAGAAAAGAACAAGCTATGATGGAAGATTTGCTATCATCTCCTAATGTATGGGTAGAAAGAGGTTGGAGAGGCAAAGAGGTTTTTAGAGATAACTTTGATGACCTCACAGCTTTACAGGCTGATTGGACTACATTTAGCTCGACTAGCATTGTGGCAGATGCAACTGCTGATACAATATCACTTTCAAACGGACATATAGCAGGTTCAGGTGTTTATAGAAAAGGAAACAACAACAATAGTGGTGGTGATGATGAGCTTTGGGCGATTGCTAAAGCTAAAAAGTTTCCTTACGATCCAAATAAAATTTACGAGGTTGAGGTAAGGATAAAGGTTGCTCATCAAGGCGCTGATGCTCTAAACTATGTTGGTTTAGGAGGTATTGCAGCAGACGGAACGACACTTGTAAATTCAAATGGTGCAGATAGTCATACATCTCAGCACTACATTACACTAAGTGGCTACAACCAAGATGCTGATGACGAATGGGAGGTACACAGAGGTTATATAACAGGTAGATTGTCAGCAGGTTCAACAACAGAGAGTTTTCAAGGACAGTCTAACGATCCTAAAGACCCTGCTAACGCACACGAAGATGTTGAGTTTTTTGCTCCAATTTTAATTTTAAACTTCAATGATGAAGCAGGTAAATCATATGTTGACTACATTGTGGTTAGAGAGTATGTAAGCGATTTGCCTACAACAAGTGGTTGGTATAGCACATTAAACAGATACTACTATGTTCCTGTAAACATAAAAGATGCTACTACCACAAGTTTTGATAGCGAGAATCAATCTACCATGACTGTAAACTATGTTGAAAGCAAAGAGAAAAGAACTATAAAATAATGGCTGAAATAAGAATAGAGTTAAGAGATTTTGACAACAACACATTGGGCGACCTTGACATTACTTCAAGCGATGAGTTTCCTTTATCTTTGACTTATCAAAATTTTGATATTAGAGATTTTAGCTCAAGAAATGGTGGATTTAGTAAGACATTTAAAATTCCTGCAACAAAGAAAAACAACAGGCTGCTAAACCACATTTATCAAGACGGTAATATAGATAGAAAAAATGTTAGAAGCTCTTTATCTTCAACAATATACTCTGATAATGTTCCAATAGTTTCAGGAACGCTGAAAGTAATAAAAGTTCTTAAGGGTACAGACCCTTTGGAGTATGATTGTAATTTTCTTTCAGACAATATGGATTGGGCGTCTAAGCTAAAAAACAAAGACCTCAACGAGCTTACCTTTGAGAATATAGTTGGTGGTGGAAATACAGGTTATGTTTTTGAGAATGTGCAAGGACTTCCAAATAACGCTAGAGATGCTACAACTTTTAACCCTGACTCTGACAAGCCATTATTCCCTTTACTTTCTGTTGGAGAGGGGGTTAGCTCTAGGAATCAGGTAACAGATGCAGACTTTGTTCCTTGCCTTTATGTAAAAAATATTTGGGATAAGATATTTGCAGGAGAGGGTTATATAGTTGATAGCGTGTTTTGCAACAGTGAATTCTTTAAGTCATTGATAGTTCCACTTAACTTTGAAAAGCAGTCAGAACTTTTAAACGACAAATATGGAAAGATAGAAAGAACTGAAGGATATACTGAATTAGCAGCTTATGCCTACAATAGTTCAAGTATTTCATCAGGGCCTCATATAGGATATAACAACCTTACTGTAAGCCGTAGATCAGGCTTTCTAATACAGAATACCAATGTTGCAGCAAGATACCCTTTTAGTGGTGACTTTGCTTTAGATGATTCACCACTTCCTACTAGTACATCAACAGGAAATGTTCAAACAGGTAATAATAGTAACCCTACATTAAGCGACCACACGATGGTTGTTATAAATGAAACAGGAACTCATACTATAAAGTTTAACATAGACTTTCGTCATTTTAGAAATAGTAGCTCAATAAGTAGTATTTTTAATGAAAAAGTAAAATACAAAATAAGAGGAGAGCTTTGGGAGGTTGACGATGACCTTGACCAAAATATAAACTCTTTTTATCAGGCAGTGGAAGATAGTAACAACGAAAACAACACAAACACAAATATAAGGAGAAGATGGGATAGTGGAAGTATATCATTAGTAAAAGATGGTAACCACGATTCTATTGAAAACTTTAACGGAGAATATGAAACTTCTTCTAATGAGGTTGGTAGAAAATTTATATTTGTAGTTTCTGTAAGAGTTACAGATTACGCAGCTTTTAATGGTGGTCACGTTAAATTTGGCTATCAAAGTGGTACTATTGAGGTTATGGGTAACGACACTATTAGTGTAGGTGAAGATTATTCTCCTGTTCAATTCCTTATACCAAAAGGAAAGCAGTCTGATTTTGTATCAGGAATATCTCAAATGTTTAACCTTCAGTTTTCTACTGATTCTAAATCAAAGGTAGTAAAGGTTGAGCCTTACGACTATTTTTATCAAGACCACACGGAAGCTAGGGATTGGACGTCTAAGGTGGACTATTCAAAGCCTATTGAAGATGAGTTTATAAACGATATAAAGTCAGAGTTAATAATAAAATATAAAGACGCTTCAGGAGATGCTTTTTTAGATAGGTTCAATAAAAAAAATCAAACTCAATGGGGTTCTTACAGGGAGTTAAATACAGATGGGGTTTTTACAGACGGAACATACAAGGTTGAGAATAAATATTTTTCTCCTTCTTTTAATTGGTATGAAGGTGATTATATTGATCAAGATGTAGGTCACGCCTTTACAAGACGACCCTTTATACCTATTTATCACACAAAGTTTACAGCTATAGACTCTGAACGTAGCATAGAGAGAGCTGAAAAAGAATTTAACATAGGAGCTAGAATATTAGTAACGCTACCTGCTTTTAGTGGCGATAATCAGTATTTGAGCAGCAGGTCAGGACTAGCGACAGGTTACTCCTACAACAATAATGGAGAAGCTATTGCCTCTAATGCTTTTGAACGTAATTTTTGTAGAGCCAACTTTTTTCATTTAGATAGTGCTAAAAACAGCGCAGACAACAACGACACTTTTGGATCTTTTGTGCAGTTAAGTGCAGGAACTTATGATGGGGTTGAATTATTCTTAGACCCCAACTTGTCTTTTAATAATATTACTTATGATTTTTCAGGTCAAGGAAGTCAAACTCACGTTGGCTTATATCAGTCTTTTTACTCTAGGATGGTTGAGCAATTAAAGCAAAGACCTAGAATAAAAACAATATATCTTAATTTAACTAATACAGATATGGCGATTCTTGACTTTTCAAGGCTTATTTTTATAGACGGATTCTTTTACAGAATAAACAAGATAATAGACTTTAAGCCACACTTAGAGCAAAGCACAAAGGTTGAGCTTGTTGAGTATGTTGACTTAGGCAAAATAGATGTTAGCTCTAATTTAGTTATGAACATTTCAGAATCATTAAATGTATAATGTCAAAAATATATAAAAAACAAAGAGAAGATGGTTTATCAAAGTACGTTTATTGTACTGTTGATGGTGCTTTGGTAAAGGTTGTGTACAAGTCAGGAGAGGGTTACGATGATGATGGGGGTTCATACTCAAATTATTCTGACCTAAAACTAACAAATAATTACAGAGTTGGAATACAAAACTCACTAAAAGCAACATCTAAAACACAAACTGTGTTTACCGAAGAAGAAGAAGTTACAAAAACAACTCCACAGTTAGGAACGATAACAACAAAAACAACAAAAAATATAAATCCTGTATGTATATTTAACTATAACCATAAGGTTTTTTCAAGTGGCGGATCTGTTTCAAGATGGATAAGTAGCTATGATTCGTTTTCTTTTTCTCAATCTACATCTGCTAATATGCCAACATTAGGAAAATATGGCAAAGGTATTACCAATCAATCTCCTATTTACTTCAGCATATACAACAGCAGCTTTATGTCTTTAAACTCTGCTGCTACACTTTCAGGAGATTTTACAATGTTTCTTTATGTTGAAATAATAGGACACCCTGTAAATAAGTATATGAGATTCTTAGGTAAGTCTGATGATAACAATGTGTTTTTTTCAGCAGGAGATATTGGAGATAAAAGCTACAAGTTAAGTTTTGATTCATCAAACTCAGTTACGTTTGACTCAAGCACATTTTATTACTCTCCATCATCAAGTCCATTACTAATAACTGTTATAAGGTCAAAAGATCAATTAACAATAAGAGAAAATGGCGTTAGTATAGGAACACAAACTTGTCCTACAAGTGATTTTGTTTTCGACCAACTTGGAAGAACAGGAAATATAGATTTGTCATTTAATGGTGGGATATGGCACTTTTCTGCTTATGATGGAGCTTTAGATAAAAACCTAACAAAAGTAGAAGAATCAATTATTAAATTAGCATCACAATCTAAATCTGTGTAAATGGCAAGAGTTAGTAAATCCACAATGAGAGAAATCTTGAATGAAGTCGGTATAGACTTGGTTGCTGCAATAAGAGGAGAGTTGGAAAGGCAGGGACACGTTAATACAGGTAGACTTAGGGATAGCATTGGATATAATATTAGTGAGTTTGGCGGCAACATTACCCTTACTGTATTAGCAGACGAGGTAGATTACGCATCTGCGATAAACGATGGTTTTATACCTAGATCTTTGCCTAGTGTACATGCAATAGAAGATTGGGTTAAACAAAGAGGTATTCAGTCAAACAATCCTAAAATAGCAAACTCAAAAAATCCTGACAAGGCTTTGGCATTTGCAATAGCGAAAGCAATACAAGACGAAGGCTCTCCAACTAGGGGTGCGTTTAGATTCTCAAGAAACGGATTTAGAAGGGGATTTGCTAGTAGACCTTTTGGTTCAAGAAAAAATAGCATACACACTAAGATTGTGAAAGGAATGACAGTAGAATTAGAAATTACATTAGATAGCATAACAAAACAAATATAATGGCAAAAAACGTAAATACACTTATTAAGGTTTCTGTATTAGGTAATAAAGAGCTTATACAGTTAAGACAAAATGTTGAATTGTATTCTAAAAACCTTAGAGAGCTTAAAAAAGAAAACAAAGATGTTAAGAACATCAACAAGGAAACTGCTCAATCTTTTGCTGAAAACGAGGCTAAGTTAAGAGCAGCAAGGTCAGAATATAAGAGAGCTCAAAATGAATTAAAGCATATGAATAAGGCTACCAAAAATGCAGGTGGTTTTACTATGAAGATGGCTAAAGCTTTTGGTATTGCTCAACTTGCTGTTGATGGCTTGAAAAAGGTGACTAGTGTATTGACACAACAGATCAAAGATTCTGTCACCGTATTTAAGGATTTTGATTTTCAAATGCAGAAAGTTAGAGCTATTAGTGGCGCTACAGACCTTGAGTTTGAAAAACTAAAAGATTCTGCAGAGGCGTTGGGTAGAACAACGTTCTTTACTGCGACACAGGTGGCACAACTGCAAACAAACTTATCAAAGCTTGGTTTTACATCTATAGAGATACTAGATGCACAAGCAGCAGCACTTGCAACTGCAACTGCAGCAGGAGAGGACTTGGGAAGAACTGCAACAGTATTAGGTTCTGCTATACGAGGTTTTGGACTTGATGCAAGTGAAGCTACAAGAGTAGCAGATGTTATGGCTACTGCCTTTACAAGTTCAGCCTTAGACATTGAGAAGTTTCAAACATCAATGACCAAAGTTGCTCCTATTGCTAAAATGGCAGGTTTTGAAATTGAAGGCACTACTGCATTATTGGCTTCTTTGACCGATGCAGGTATTGAGGCTTCTATTGCAGGTACATCTTTAAGGAATATATTTTTAAGGTTGGCTGACCCCACATCTGATTTATCAAAAAGATTAGGTGGTTCTGTAAGTAGTGTTGATGAGCTTATACCCAAGCTAAAAGAAATGAAAGATGCAAACATTGACCTAGCAGATGTTTTGGGTATTACTGATAGAAGAACTGCAGCAGCTTTTGGTAGAATACTAGATAGTGGTGAAAGTGTAGAAATACTAACAAATGCCTTAAGAAACTCAGAGGGAGCTGCACAAGCTATGGCTGAAATAGTAGGCGACAGTCTTGAGGGAGCTTTGCTTCGTTTTAAGTCAGCGACAGACGGACTAAAGATTGCTTTAGTTGATTTGTTTGGAGATAGGCTACAAAAGATTTTTGATTCTTTTGCTAAAGCCTTTAATACACTTGCAAGTGAGCAAAGTATTAGTAGAATTTCAAAAATAGGTAAAACAATAAAAAATCTAGCAAAATTATTTGGTTTATATGTTATTGGTGTAAAAGCTGCTGCATTAGGTACTGCTATATTTAACAAGGCTTTAGTTTTAAAAAGATTGTTTGCCGTAAGAAGTAGGTTGGCGTTGTTGGGATCTACTAAAGCTGTAGTAGGTTTTACAGCAGCAATTAAAAGTGCTGCAGCTTCTACAGGTATTGGTTTACTTGTTGTTGGTTTAGGTACTATATTATCAAGACTAGCCTTCTTCAATAGCGACATAAATTTAGCTGCAGACAACATAAAAAACTTTAATGATAAACTTGAAGAGGGTAGCGTTGCCTATAGGGGACAAGCTAAAAATTCAGAAAGACTGATTGAAATTAAGAAAGAGCTGAATAAACTCACTGACGATGAGGGTAACATAATAAATGATTCTGCATTTAATAATAAAAAATACAATTTATTAAAAAGAGAGGAGTCTGTTCTTATAGTTAAGTTGAACAGAGATATGAAAAAATATACTGACCATCTTTTAACTGAAAAGTCAAGTATAGATGATATTACAAAAGCTACTCAAACCCTTATAGAAACAATGAGGCAAAGACAAGCAGTTCAAGTTTTTGAGGAGCTATCTAAGGGTATGCTAAAATCAAGTTTAGCTATAGAAAAATTAAAGAAAGACTTTGCCGAAGGAGAGTTTGGTGGTAAAGCGTTTTCAAGTGAAGCTGAAGCTTTAGCAAATTTACAAATAATGTTAGATGAGCTAGGGAGCAGAGGATCTGCAGGTTTCAAACAGTCGATTGATGACATTGCAGATACATTTGGAAATAACTCTGCAGAAGCTAGAAATGAAATGAAAGATTTTCTAGAAGACTTTATGAGTGATAACAGCTTAACTGTAGGAACTATAAAAAAATTCTTTCACGATACTCAAGAGGTTTATGATGAGGAGATTGCAGAGCTTAGAAGTCACATACAAGAAGAAACAGGTATTGACCCTGCTACTGTAATCTTTGGTGATGATAAAAAAGATGACAAGGGAAAGCCTGATGGATTTGTTATTACTTCAGAACGATTTTTAAAAGAGTTTCAACAAGCCAAAATTAAGATTCTTAAAAATGACAAGCTCTTTGCTGATGAAAGAAATGAATTGATGTTGAGTGAAGAACAAGACTACTTAGAGAAGTTGTTTGAACTGCAAAAAGATCACAGCAAAGATACTGAGCAAACAGAAATAAAATTAGCACAGGTAAAGGCTAAACTTAGGGAGGCTGATTTTCAAGACCAAATCAAGATGTTGGAAGAAAGAAAAGCTCTAGATGATATAGAGTTACAAAAACTTGCAGATGCAGGGACTTCTGATACAATTATGAAAGGTCTGCAGCTTCAGGCAGAGCTTGAGTTTTTAAGGAAAAAACTTGATTTGCACGATCAATACGCTACAGACTATGAGGCTATATATGTTAAAATAAAAGATACCGAAAGAGAGCTAGGTCTTATTCAAAGACAAAGGTTTCAAGAAACTGTTAGCGAGGTTAGTAATTTAGGTTCAGAAATGAAAAGTCTTGGTGATATTATGGGAGAGAATCACATACTGACTAAAATCGGAATCAAGTTATCTCAAGCTGCTGCATTAGCAAACAATATAGAAGCTGCTTCTTCAAAGATAAAAGCTTTAGCAAATGCAAAGGAAGCGTTGACAGATGGAGCTGCAGGTGTCGCTAAACAGTCAAAACAACTTTTTCCAATGAACATAGCAGCTATTGCAGCAACACTTTCAGCAGTAGTTTCTGCCTTATCGCTGTTTGGTATTGGTGGTTTTGGTGGTGGAGATTCTAGGACTGTAACAGAGGGTGGTCAATTTGCTAAAGGTGGTCTTACTAAAGGTGGAATGTTTAGAGGAAACTCACACGCTAATGGTGGTGTGAAGTTTGCAGTAGGTGGCAGAATAATGGAGGCAGAAGGTGGAGAGGCTATCATAAACAAGCGTTCTACATCTATGTTTAAACCTGTTCTTTCTGCAATAAACTCATATAACGGTAATGGTGTTAAGTTTGCTGATGGTGGTATTTTGAATAGTGGAGAGAAGTTTGCTAGAGGTGGTCAGCTACCTGACATTCAAAGTATTGTTTCTCAAGCACAAATATCTCAAAGAGTTGTGATGGTAGAGAGTGATGTAACAAAAACACAAGGCAAAGTATCTGCTATTGAAAGTCAGGCTACTTTTTAGTATATTTAAACTATGGCTATAAGACAAAATAAGAAAGAAGTGATTGATGAGTTTTTAGACTTGATGTATAAAGAAATCAGGACTAGGTATTCTGAAGATGCAGGTATAAAAAATGTTGTTTTTCACTTAATTGAAAAAGGTCTTATTGAGCCTAAAAGATTAAGAAACTATATGATTATATCTGACTTTCATAAAATACTAAAAGACAACAACGGTCATAGCACACATACATTTATGGACTTATCCATAAAGTACGATGTTTCAGACAGAACTTGTCAAAATGTAGTTTATAAAGAAAGCAAGAAAAGCAAAAGAGAAAACAATATAATATAAATATTGTAAAGTTTTTCGTATATAGATAAATAAGTAGTAATATATTTGTGCTTATGAATAAATGGTACTCAATAGAAAATAGAGCAGATGGTAGTCCTGTTGAAATATCTATCTATGATGAGATAGGGGACTTTGGAACTTCTGCTAAAAACTTTATAGAAGAAGTAAAGAATGTAAGTGATAACGACATTACACTGAGAATCAACTCTGTTGGTGGTAGTGTTTTTGATGGTCTTGCTATTTACAACGCTTTACGTTCTCATAGAGGTTATGTAACAATTAAGATTGAAGGTTTAGCTGCATCAATTTCTACTGTTATTGCGATGGCAGGAGATAATATTGAAATGTCAGAAAACGGATTCTTTATGATACACAACCCATTTGGACAATCAGCAGGTGAGGCAGTTGATATGCGCAAGACTGCTGATTTACTTGACAAGATAAAAGATGAAATTATCGAGATATATCAAAGAAAGACAGACTTATCATATGATGAGCTTTCTGATATGATGGATAAAGAAACTTGGCTATCAAGTCAGGAGGCTATAGAACTTGGATTTGTAAACAATATAACAGAGCCAATGAAGATAGCAGCAACATTTGACCTTTCTAAATTTACAAATGTAAACGAAAAAGAGGTAAATGATAAATTAAGTTTAACTAATAATAAAACGAAGATGACCGAAGAATTAAAAACTTGGTTCAATAGTGTTAAAGAAGAAATCTTAAACGCTGTTAAGGGAGAGGAAGTTTCATCTCCTGTTGAAGAAGTTTCTGTTATTCTTTCTGACAATGAAGCTGTGGTAAACAAGTTCGAGGAGCTTGAAGAAAATGCTGTATCTTTAAGAGAAGAAAAAGAAGAATTGGCTAATCTTGTTGGGGAAAAAGAAAGTACAATCACTGACTTAACTAACAAGATTTCTGAGATGGAAGCTAAATTAGCAAAATTAGAAGCTACTGAAACAAGCGTAGAGGCTGACACAGACCCTGCAATCAACGAAAGTGATGTTGTGGTAAATGAGTGGGATTCTTTCGCTAAATCATTATTAAAATAATAATTAAATAAAAATTAGAAAATTATGGCGACTTTAACAAGTGCAAATTTACCTACAGTAAATAAATATGATGTAAGTAAATCAATTATTGAGCCTCTATTTATGGGGCAAGACTATATGTCTTATATGGAT
>TARA_R100000734_G_C3319274_1_pt1 | contig 16067 bp, 17 predicted proteins | sample TARA_R100000734 | Tara Oceans TARA_R100000734 (sample SAMEA2623290) | marine metagenome | biome: marine biome (ENVO:00000447); feature: surface water layer (ENVO:00002042); material: "saline water (ENVO:00002010), including plankton (ENVO:xxxxxxxx)" | depth 5 m | reverse complement strand
TTTGTATCCATTGATATACGCTCCTTTGTCAAATTTCTGTTGTGCCACATTGTTAGCACATTCTATTGCGTTGTATGTTTTCCAAGTCTTAAGGTCACAGTTCCACAGTTTATAACCTACATAATCACCCTGTAGTTTGAGTATCATTTCATCATACATCCATTGGATCATACGTCTATACTCACGTCTTTCAACATACCTAACGTTGTCCTTGAATGTGTATATTTCTACTGTAATCATAACTGTTCATTGCTCCTTGTATAGTATTTATTAGATCATAATTAGGCATTACTCTAACATTTGGTAATACGTTACTCTTGTCTTACAGACAAGTAACATCAAAAACTGCTAACGCAGTTTTTTTCTGTTAAGTTTTCTTCTGTTCTTCAAACTCAATAGTGTGATAATATGTGGTGTTATGTGTGTGTTACTTGACTTGACTTATCAGTCACAGGTAGGCTTATTACAGCCATTGACCCTTTTTTGCAAACGCAAGGTTGTATGCTATCTGGCTCTCTGGCTTACCACGGGTACAGGATTTAATAACACACTCTCAGCCTACGTTGTGTGTTCATATAGCCAACCTTGTGTTAATACTGTAACACCACAGGTATCATAGGATTATATTTTATTAGGATTTGCAACCTTTTCCTGTTGTTCTGGGATACTATGTTTTGCCTTGGGGGATTTGCCTATGATTGCCTGAAGTGTGCCTATATTATATTATTATTTGTTGGTAATGTCAACCTATTACCATTGTTCTTTTACTTGACTTTTTTCTCTAACTGCTTCAATGTTATCTTGTAGTTTGTTTAGAGCCTTCCATTCTGCCAGTTGCATTTGTTCATGCAAATACATACAACCTCTGTACATTGCTCTACATTCTGCTTCACTTACCTCAAACTTACTTTGTAATTGATCAACAAAGTTGTTTTCAGTGTTAACTTTGCTGTTCATTAATATTTTTTTAAACATATCCTGTTCAACAGGTCTTGGTTTTCTGTTCAACATTGATCTTAACTTATCATGTCCTTGTAATTGTTTTTCTTGTTCATGTTCTTCTAATTTTGCTTTTATATTGTTGTGTCTCATATTTTTACCTTTCTAATTCCATTGGAATAAACTATCAGGATCTTCCTGATTATCTTCATGTGCTTCTTCATGTGGAATATATTCTAAACATTCACATCCACTTACCAACACAGCCCATAACAGTTGTTGTAATTCACTGATATGCTTTTGTTTGTACTTTCCGTCTACATTGTGAATAAAATCACGTTTCTGAACATTGGGTGGCATATATATGTCTAACCAATCCAATAGTTTTTCAACTCTGTGTCTAAATTGACTTTCTTTTTTATCTGGAAAGAATCTATGGTCCATTTCTGTGAGAATAGTTTCCATAAACCAATTCCAATTTGCGTCATATACGTTGTTACGCAATTTGTCCATAAGACATTTGCTACGCATTTTGCCTTTGGTAAGGCCAGTCCATCCACTGATCATATTTTTTCTATCATATGAGTGATGTCTTTTTATTTCTCTGATTTGTTCTGGTAATTTTAACATAATCATTACTCCTATATTATAACATCTTTGTTATACTTTTATTTATCATATTTTAACAAAAAACCGGTGTTTTGTCAACATATAAAGTCAAGTTGTATCAAAGTATCTGGGCAATTCTGCTATTATGAGCAATGGTGTAAGATACACTATTGTTTGACCGGAGGGTCACCTTTTAAGGAGCCATTCATGGTCTGAATGATAACCCTTGATACAACTCTAAAGATGTCTGTCATGGTGGCTTTTAGAACACCTGCCGTATATGCGTATGGAATAGAATATGGAACAGCCATCTCTAATACTATTTATACAATAAATTTATTGGTTTGTCAACTCTGTTTTTTGACGGTACATTTTAACATGGTAATAAACACCTGGAACGGTTATATTGTATGCTGTTGCCAACTCACTTGCGGTAAAATTATAGTTGGTAAACTTATCCCATATATCTCTTTGCATTTCAGTTGGTGGTAATCTTTTTACAACTCTTTTCTTGTATTTCCAAGTGTTACGGTTATCAATCTTCTTATCATAATTGTTTCTTTTCATTACCTTTTCAACATATAGTGGATTTACTGGTGGTCTTGGTTTTTGTCCATGTACTTCTAACCAATGGTTGATATTCAATGCATTTGTGGCAACTGCAATACCACCTTGGTAAAAATGATATACCACGTATGTGCCTGGTGGATGTTCTTTTATTTTCTTTACCCATGCAAAATGACATAATCTTTGCATATCATCATAATCAATGTTAGCACGGAATGCGTTTCTTAAATCACTTTTGAATGGATGTTCCATTAGTATGTTCCGCCGTCAACTGATGTAATTGTTACAGCTTGGTTTTCCCACTTACCTGTACTACTGTTGTATTGTAGTATTTCACCATTGGCCAAACCTACAATAGTAACATCACTGAGGTTGCCTATTGGTAAACTTCCACCAACATCTTGTGCTTGTGTGTTAGTTTGTACTTCTGTGCCTTTGTTTAATGTAATTATACTCATTATAGTTCCTTACTTGAATCATATGTTGTAGCCGTAATATCAACAGTATTATCTTCTGATAACTTTAGTTCTTCTACACGGAAAAATTTCTGTGTTTGTCCTGCACCTGTGCCCCAACCAAATTCATCATGTCTTACTTCAATAATATCACCACTTTTTAGTAGTAATGCTACGTGAGGTGCTTTGAATACAACAACACTACGGTCTCTGCTTATGTCCACTTGTTGTGTTATTAAGTCTTGTACTATTGCTTTATCTGTTACAACAGTATACTCCTCTGTTTGTTCTAATACACTACTGTTATCTTCTGTTAGGTATGTTGCATTGCTATGAATAGCTATATCATCATTCCATTTGGTATCTGGATTAGCAAATACACCTGTCATTTTGTTTAGTTTACCTGCTTTGCTTGGTAGTGTTAAACTTATTTGTCCAATAATTGTATCTTTGTCAAAGATTGCACTTGTAGGAATACCTGATTGTTCATTTTGTTTACGTATCTTTAATTCATACTTTCCATCTTTGAACAACAGTATACCATTACAAGCTTCTAATATCTCACCTACATTATCAAACAGTTGTTTTTCTGTTTGTAGGTAACCATTTATCTTATAACCACTTGCACTTCTTGCCGCGGCGCTATCTAATCTTGCTTGTTTGAAACTGTCAATGTTTATGTTCTCACCACACTTCCAAGCACCGTTGCTGTCTCTGTCTAATCCTTTGCCAAATATATCTGAACGCAAATAATCATACAGTACATCTACAGGATTCTGATCTGCACCTGTTGTATAATCACCTGATACTAAACTTGCGTCTGTGTCACCTTCTGTTAGTTGACTTACATTCAAAATCTTTTTACCTTCTAATACCATTGTCATTGTTGGTAGTTGTCCACCAAATGTAGTACCATTTGCTTCTAATTGAATAGCAAAATAACTTACGCCTTGTAGTTTATGATTATCTGTCCAAGGTGTTAGTTTTACTGTTCCATCACCTGTTGGTGTACCTGTTGCTTCAAATTGTGTTCCAACGGTGTTGTTTGGTGAACCTACAGTTGTGTAATCTGTTGAGCCAACACTGACAATTTCATAATATTTGTCTTTTTCAATAGTTGTTGCATTTACTGCACTTGTGCTGTTTACACTACCTTGCAATGCTGTATCTACTGTTTGTGTTGTAGTACCTGGATACCAATTACAAGTTATGTAACTTGCGTATTTGCTGGTAAAACTACCTAATGTTTGTCCACCACTGCTGTTTGGTGTTAGTGTTCCACCATTATCACTGTCAAATACAAGAGTATCATTGAAATACATTTGTTTTACTGTGCCTACTTCACCTTCACACATAACAATAACCATGTTTAATTTTGTTGTTGAATCTAAATTACCTGATCCATTTGAACTTTCAATGAATACTCTGGTTCCACCCATACGTTGTTTACCATACAGTACATATACAGGATCATTGTTTGATTGTTTGTTTACCAATACATTTGATCTTGCAATACGTGCTTGACGCTCTGCACGTTTCTGTGCTTTACGTTGTTGATTGTAACTAAATGCTGTAATTGCTAATTTTATAACAAATTTTGTAAAAGGATCAAGACCCATTTGCATACCTCCATATTGTGTGAGGTACATTTGTGCTTAAATCATGTCTTGTTATACCACCTGTATTATCACCTAATCCCCAAGCAAAACCCATAAACACTATGTAACCACTGCTGAATCTTCTATCATGTTGTACTTGCACTATATCACCGTCCTGTAAATCTTCAACTTGTTTGTATCCATGTTCTGGAAACCACTTGTCCAATGGAATCTTTTTAGCCCAAGTTATTGCACTCTTTAAGTCATTGTATTTACCGTATATTTGTTTGAGTGTTTTTGTACCGTGTGCTATATCATGCCATTCCATAAACAAAGTACAACAATCATTTTTACCTCTTACCCAAGGCTGATGTTTCTTTTCTGCTAACCACATACCAAGTCTATATTGTAGTTGCTTTTCCATTATGCCTCACGCCATATTACTTCTTTTTGCACTTCTTTTGCATAACTAAAACCTTCATCTGTGGAATGTATTTCTTTTTGACTGTTGCTGTTTGTGTATCTTGTGCTTATTCTATCAAAGTTTGTCCAGTGACTACTTGTTTCTATTTCACCTGTAGTACTATCACCTTTGTCTGATAATGTTGCACTTATGTTGTTGATATAACCTTTGTATAATACCACTTGTTGTGATACTGTAAAGTTTTCCATGAATGCACGGAATATTGTAACTGGTTTGTCAATGTAATCTAAACTTTGTATAGTTTTTAATACTGTATCACCTGTTGGTAATGTTACAATACCTGCCAATGTTATTGTTAGTTTTTCAATACTAAAGTTTGCGTTATCAACATAATCAGTTATCTGTAATAAACCACCTGCGGCTGTGTATGTGTTGCCATCTGATAGTGTTAGATTATAAGGTGCTTGTGTTAGATAATATGTATGTGTACTATCTATTTCTATTTTAACACAGTCATAGTATTGTATAGTTTCTTTTGCTACTATCTGTTCTAATGTTGCCATAGTTTACTTCCAATTATCTAAATCAAACATTACAGTTACATAATAGTAATTGTTTTGATCAACACTATAGTTGAAGTTATCTTCTGCCAATGTAACAACTGCGTGTGATGGATGTTTGTATATCTTTTGTCCTGCACTTTGTGCTTTACGCATTGGCCAAGGTGTACGTATTTTTGCTTCACCATAAATGTTTGAATTTACTGTGTTCAATGCTGTGTGTAGATTACCATTTTCATTTTCACCATCAATAAACACTTCACCTCTTTCAAATGCACCTACATTACTTAAAAATCCATCAACAGTTAGTAGTGTGTCACCTACACTTGCTGGTTCTCTGAGACGTATGTGTTTTGTTGTACCTTCTGAGTATGTGTCTCTCCATAATATCTGAACATTGTCTTTGTTTTTTAACATAAAGAAGAATGGTGTGCTTTGTCCATGTGCCGCTTGTGCTACTGCATGAAACTTCTTAAAGTCACTTACATTCATTGGTGGATATGTTACTTCTAATTGCCATTTTGTATGACCCATACTACGTGTGTATTTTATACCACTGCTTGATGTGTTTACAATAGTAGGACTGTTGTAAACAATGTTTGCACTCTGTGGTGACACGTGGTTTGGCCATTCTTTGTCTGCTTGGTAATCATCACTTGCCCATTCATCATCTGTATCAAATACATCTTCTTGTTCAGCTAATGTTAATGCTGGCGGTGTGTATGTATCTGCTACTGTTTGGAATGTTAACATCTTTTTACCTTCAGGCATTCTACCTACATTATTCAATGTAACACCTGTTAGGTATCCACTTGAATTACTTGTTAAGTTAACAGTTGGTCCAATAGTACTAAATGATCTTGTTTTAGCTCTATCAATAGGATAATAATCTGTGCTTAATTCTGGATTATTAACATATGTGCTGGCACCTGTACGTTGTAGATATACAGTATTACCAAAGTTTATTACTGTTAAATCTTTGGCAAAGTGATTTCTATTGTTTGGATTGTTTAGTAGCAATTGACCTGTTGTACTATCTACTGGTGTAATACTTGTACCTACGTTTGCTGTAGTTACACCACCTTCTAACCCTGTAACTTTACCACTGTCAACAAGATTAATATCTGTTACACCTTGGAATACTACTCTTGGTGAAAAGGATATGCCTGCTCCACCTGCATTATTATAGAAAGGTGGTTTACTCCAATATGTATCTACACTTTGAACACTATAGAAGTTTTCCAAGTTTGTTGTTACAACAAATTGATCTGGTAATGCAAAATTACCATTTAGAGTTGGTCCTTGCCATATATATGAATTACCTAAAGGACTTGTATCAATTTGATTTACTTTAAAACGTCTTTCTGTTGTACTGTTAGACTCATCTTGTAACTGAATAACAGCTCTAATAGTATTACCTACTGCATCAGGATATTGTATTATTGTACCTGTTTTAATTTTACTAAAATGTGTAAAACTGCTTGGTATTGTGTTGTATACATTGCTAACACCATCAACAGTTTCAACACCTCTGCCAAGTGTTATACTTACACCACTACTTAATGTGTCATCTGCGTTTGGTCCAACCTTTTCAAAGTCTGAAAATGAAGTTATCAATGTTTGTGGATCCAATGTTGAAGTATATCTCATATGAAAATTAAATGTATATGTATTTGTTTGAAAATATCCACTTGTAATTGTGCTTTGTCCATCTTGACTTGGAATATTTTTTGGAACCCATTGAAAGTCACTGAATATATCTTGTAAACCCATTGCATTTTGTGGACTACCGTCTTGTAATCCTTCATATGCATCACCGCCTATAACTTTACAGTTAATAGTTTTAAAATTATCATAGTTCATTGATACTTGGTTAGGTGCTGGTAATTGTCTACCTTCTATACCGTTGTATGAGGTTGGTGCTGTTCCACTTGAACCATCTTCAAACTTAACTTGTACACTACCACCATTGGCTGTTACGCTACTAAAACCTGTAAATGCCGCTTCTTCACCCCAAGGCTGTAATATAACACTTTTAGTTGCACTTGCACCTGTTGTTTTGTTTACATAGTTAACATCAACATACAAACCACCACTGTTTGTTTGTAATATATCTAATAATCCTTTGATAAGAGGTATTGATGTTGCATAACTTTCATCATAATAAAATGTTGTAACGTTGTTGCCATTTACTTTGTAACTTGCTACACCAAACATTCTTATTTCAGGACCTGATGTGCTTGTAGTCCAAGTATCAAATGTATCTAAACTTGTATCAACAGCTTGTCCACCATTTGCTGGACGTACATTGTTTGCTGTGCTTACAACATCTAAACTGTCTAATGTAAATGCTGTACTACTGAAGTCTACACTTGTGCTTGTTCCTAAATCTTTATCATATATGTTGAATGTATGAGTTGTTAAATCACTTGGTTGTGTTCCACCTACAATAGTAGCTGGTATCATATTGTTTGGATTCCAGTTTATTGGAACACTTGGTGTTGTGCTTGTTATATCTTTTACAGGATGTTTGTAATAACCTTTGCCTGGATAATCCATACGTTGAGTATCTGTAAATGTATGAACTAAAATCTTTTCAATTTCTAAATAGTTGTTGTCAGCATCAGTGTTATAATCAATGATTGAATTTTGTGTTAGATTACGCACTCCACTATCTTTGATCAAACCTTGTGTTGTATCTGGATTAGCGGCGCCTACAGTAGAATCAAAATATCTTACACTACTTATAGCACCACCTGATGTGATATTATAGTGAGGTAAACTTGCTCTGCTTAATTGTGTATCTAACGCACCTCTTGCTGTAGTTGTACCATATGTTGTTAAGAATGTTGCATATGTTAATGGTGTAGTCATACCTGAATCTGTATATAATTGAAATGTATCAGTACCTGTAACTTTATCAATATACAATTGATATGTGCCACCTGGTCCATCATGTAACATACTTTGATATGGTACTGTGGCATCATCTGCGTTAGCAAAGTCAATGCTAAAATTATCATACAATGCTCCATTGCCACCCATTGATAGTTTTACTTGAACAGCATCATTTGTACTATCATATGCTGTAGGATAAACAAACTCAATAGGAACATCTGCTATACCTGCTGGTATGAATAGTGGACTGGTTGTTAAATCACTGTTGCTGTATAAATTAGCAACTCCACCACCTGCATCTTTGTAGAAGAAACTTGAACCGTTGTAGTTTGACATACTTCCATCAAATCCATCTAATTTAACTACATCACCATTTACTAAACCATTACCAGTTGAACTGCTAATATTGAATTCACTTGGACTTAAATCTACACCTGGTGTATCATTTACGTTAACACTACTACAATTTGCTAAAATCTGTTCACTATCAATAGTAACAATAGGATAATACCATATGTCATACATACTCATATTATCTAATTCACTTTGATTGTCTATAGCTTTGTTAAATTCACCTGTTGCTGTTGCAAATTGTGCTGGTGTTGCTGTTGGACTTGTTCCTGCCCACGCCAAGTAGTTTCCGTCTACCAACTCATTCATTCTACCTAACCAACCAGTGGTAGAAGTTCCATAATAATCTGAATCAATGTAACCTGTTCCTGAATCATTTGGATATGTAAAAATATTCAATGTCATTAATATATCCCCTGTCTGCCACGTCTATTGTAGGCATTTTGTATAATACCTTCAATTTGGTTCTTGTTCTTTAATAAGAACTCTGTTCCTGTTTGAGTATCTATACTTTGTATTGTAATATTTACCGGCGGAGCGGCCGGTGCTGATAGTTGATTCATTGGAGTGATATTTGCTGGGCCTGAAATAATTTCAGCGCCTTCTTCTCCTGCAATACCAAACTTACCTGCGCCAAGTTTACCACCATCTGCAAAGAAGCCTCCAAAGAAGTCTTTAACACCACCTACAACACTTGTAGCAAAACCTGATAATCCACCAAACATTCCACTTACGCCTCCATTGAATCCACCACCTGTTAGTGAACCAATTTGACCTAATATACTGTTCAATTGATTACCACCATTTAGTGTATCTGAGATAAGATCTTTCAGTGTGCTTTTCCATAGTCCTGCAAAACTTGTAAAGTTTAAGTTACCTTCTACAAGTCCATCTGCTAATATATCATTAAACTGTTTATTGAAGTCTTCAACAAAACTTGCATTAGATTCTTTCATTTCATCAGTTTTCTTCATCATTGCTTTTTGTAATCTATCATAGTCTGATATGATTTCATCTACTTGTTCTTGTGTAGATGTTGTAGTCATATCTTTCATTTCTCTGAACTCACTTACTATTTCTTCTTTAAGTTCAGGAACAATACTGTTACCTACCAAATAATCATAAGCACCTGACCATAGTTCTTTTAGTTTGCTTGTTGTTGCTTCTGTTGCATTTACAACACTATCTTTGATGCCACCAAAGTTTTCTTTGATCTTTTTACCAAAGTCTGTTACAGTTTCAATTGCACCTATTATTTCATCTTCAAATTCTTTTATAGTATTAACAACAAATTCCATTGCTGTGCTTACAGCTTCTAATCCTAATTTAAACAATGGTAATGCCGCTTCATATATAGGCTTCATTACTTCTACCATTGAACTTAAAAACTCAAAGAATACTTTTAAAGTTGGTACAACAACATCTGTTAGTACCATACCAATAGCATCAAATATTGGTTGCATAGCCGCCATAGCGTCTTTGAACTTTTCTAAATAACCTGGTGCACTTGCCGCCAAGTCTTTTACAAATTCTGTCATGTATGGTAGTATAGGTATAAGAGCTTCTTGCATTAGGTATGTTAATTGATCACCTAATCTACTCAAACTATCATTGAATACTTCTGCCCGTTGAGCATCTTCAAGACTGACTATGTTCATACTATCTGCTACATCAGCCAATGCTTTACCTACACCAACTCCGTCTTGTTTTAATTGTTGGAATACACCAAGTACTTTAGGACCAACCATCTCACCCAGTATTTTCTGAGCGTCAGCCATACCAATTGTACCTTCTTGCATTGCTTGAGCAACTGCTGTAAATAGATCTGGTGCGTCTTTGAGTTTACCATTTACATCAAATATACTGTCACCAAGTTTTGCCATGATTTCAGCATACTGTTTGTTGCCGGCTATACCAGCCGCCATACGTCCTTCAAGGTTTCTAAACATTCTATCAGTTTCTTCTGCTGATAGTCCACCTTCTTCTAATAGTTTTCTAATTACCTGAAACTTTGCAAAACTTTTCTCTGATGTGATACCTACGTTTCTTGCCGCTTTAGCAAGATTGTCCATATCATCAATAACACGTTTAAACACTACCATTGTTCCAAGCGCCGCAATTGCCGCACCTGCTATACCAATAGCACCTTTGAGCATAAGAGCTCTACGTGCTGTTCTGTCTAAACCTTTGTCTACCTTATTGATAGCTCTACTGGCTTTGTCCTTTGCTTGAATCTCAATAGTGTGTTTGGTTGCCATAGTTTATTTCCTCTTGGTTTGATTAACCTGATACTCAAAATATTTAGCCCACATTTCTAACTCAATTGTGCTAACATTATTGAGGACCCATTCTACCGGTTGATTTAGTGTTTCTGCTATTTTGAACAAAAACAGGGTCTCTAAATCTTTGGTGAGTTTCCCATGGCGTCTTGTGCTTCCTTTTTAGCATCATTCATTGCACCAACAATACGTATGATCACTTCAGGATCAACTTCTCTCATCAATACAACTTTATCAGCCGCTGTAAACATTTTCTTACCATCTTTTGTTAGACTTTTAGCAATCAATGTTTCAACCAAAGCTTCAACAAGGTCTCCTTTACCATGTAACTCTATAATCTTTTTTTCTACAGCAAAGTTTGTTGCCGCTTTAAAATAAATTGTTTCTTCCCATTCAGGAACTTCAATTTTTATTAAATCATGTGCTAATGCACTATGAAAGTGATGTCTTGCTTTTTCTAATGTACTCTTTGTCATTTGTTTTTTCATCCTTGTTATGGTTTACGGACTCTTGCTAACACTGGCTTGACTATACCTTTGGGGGCTTGTCCACTCCAGCCTGGGTTGCCGTCCAACCTTTCTATATAAGGTACATCATTTCTTATGACTACCTTTGTTTTGCCTGTGCCTATAACGTCACTCATTTGTGTAACATTTTTCCAGCCTCTTTGTGCTTGGCCAGTATCAATAGGCGTTTGGCTTACTAAATTTGTAAACAGACTACGTTGATATTTGTCATAATCACGGGCTAACTCTTTCAACATTTTTCTGGTTGTCTTACTTGAGTAGCCCATGATATGATCAATTATACAGTAACGTCTGTTGTTAATGTTCCACTACCAGTGAAACTTAAACTTACAGTTTGTACTTCACCTAATGTAGCAGAGTTTTCAATGCTTGTAATAACTGCACTACCTGTAAATCCAAAATCTGTATCAGATGCATTTGGATAGAAGTATAATGTAACAGTATCACCAACAGTTAAGGCGTTAGCCGCTTGGTCTGATCCAGCACCTGCTGTATCAGTAAAGTTAGCTTCCGCTGAACCTTCCCAACCTTTTAAGCCTGACTTACTTGTTTTCCAATCTGCCCCCATGTAGTTACATTCTAATAATTCTGCATTTTGTGTAACAGTCCATGAAGTCAACATTGCAACGTTTGTGCCCCCTACTGAAAGAGCACCATCTTTTCCTGCGTAACAGTTTGACATATTGATGTCTCCTATGTGTTATTTAATTTATAACAATATTCAATTGTGAATATCATTCTACAACTTGCAAAAGGTGCACTTTCACCAGTTGTCACAGTCTCAACTCTTGTGAGCCTAATATCTTCTACAGTAGAATCTAATGTTCTATCTGCCATCAGTGTGTTTTCAATAGCTTCCACAGCAATGTTCCGCTGAGTATCTCTTGAACGTCCACCAATTAACAATACAAGATCTATTTCCATAGTACCTCTGCGTTGTAACCCGTCAGTTCCCATTGTCATAGTAATATCTTCAATGTCTTCATCTGATGTTTCAACATATACTGCTGGAAATGCTGTTTTTGGTAGTTCATTAGGGTCAATTGGATCTCTCTCAACTTTACCTAACTTAACACTACGTTGTTTCTTTAGTTCTTTTATAACAGCTGATAATATATCTTCTCTACGTGCCATTATCTGTACAACCTATCTTGTGATACCTGCTTGACATCTTCATTGCCAATTGATCCATCATTTTCAAAGTCATACTTTATACCAATACCAAACTGTAGTTCCCACTCTTCAGTGAATCTATCTTTGTAGAAAGATAGTTGTTCTCTAAAAGGGTCACCTTCAGGTCTGAATGTACTTAACTTTGGTAAGATATAGGCATATAAGGCTTGATATACTGTTGTCTTTGTCCATTGTGACTCTACAAGTTTACTTGCATTGTATTGATCTCTGCTGTAAAACTTATTGAACCATTTGAATTGAATCAAGTTCTTAACATCTTCTTCAGCCTTGGCTAATTCATCTGTCCAATCATCAACTCCCTGGTCAAAAACTTCAGGTGCATATTCTTGTAAATTGTTATTTGTAGCAAATGCCATATATATTCTCCTATAGTTGTTGGGGGAATATATCCCCCAACAGTATTAGTTATTATGCCGCATCTTTCAATAAGATACCACGTGTTGCATCAAGCGTTGCTACGTTGAAGGCTATACTTGCCACACAGTCAACACCCACAGCACTGGCTCTATTATCTATATCTACTTTTACGCCACCTTGAGTTGCGCCTCTTAAAGCATCTTGTGAGAAGATTGCCGCTTTAGTTCCAGTAACACCTGTGTTAGTGTCATTTAAGAATTGTGAAACATAACATGGAACGCCACTGATGGTTCCAATAGCACCTGTTCTCATTGCTTGGTTTTGTACGTCTGAAGCCGCAAAAGCTGATGAACCAATATCAGTCATAAACTCTTTGTATGCCGCCGCAGAAATAACTGCGTTTAGAGGTCCGCCCTCACCTGCCGCTCTGATAGCACCAATTGCTTCATAGAACTCTTTTAATAGAGCTTGTGAACCAGTTTCAGTGATCTCTTGTTGCGTTAAGTTAGCCATCTCTGCTGATACCATAGTATCTACTTTAGCAGAAATTGCGTTACCCATGATTCTTGACATATTGTCTACGTCAATACCACCAATATTTCTTAAGACGCTCCGCGCCGCAATTAGTTGTAAAGAAATAGTTTTCTTTGTGTCTGAAGGGATAACTGTTTCAAAGTCTTGTGGATTACCTGAACCACCTGCTGATTCAGATGAGATAGCTGTAGCCGCTACAGAACCCATAACAGCAACTTGCGTTGATGCTGAGCCTGCTGGTACTTCTACCATAGGTACTAAAGTACCTGGAAGGTATAAGCTGTTTTCTTGTGCCGCAAATACCGTTTGTGATTGAAATGGGACCATTAAAGCGTCTAAATTTAGACCTGATCCGTAATTTGAGTTTGCCATTTTATTATTTCCTTTTTAGTTAAATTTGACCTTGAGTTTTCAGATCTTTGTAGATCTTTCTATGCTCAGGCTTATTCATATCAAGTGTTGTAAGATCAAAGTCTTTTTGATCTACATTGTTAGTGTTACCTTGACTGCCAGTACCTTGTGGTCCAGCGGCCTTGAAATACTGATGACTTGATAAGAACTCTTCAACTAAATTATCAACAGACATTGGGTCAGCTTTGTCTGTGTATCTGGGTTTACCCTCTGAATCAATAACTGTTACGCTACCGTCATTTGTTAGTTTTAAATTCTTTCTCAATAATTGAGCAACGTGTTCTGGTGCTACTGCTTTCAGCTTTGAAGCTGAATTTATTAATGCACCGTCTACTTTGATACTTTCTAATTCACCACGCAATGAAGCAATCTCTGTGTCTGCTTTCTCACGTTGTTTCTTTAGTAGCCCATCAAAATCATTTTTCTTGATTAATTGCTCTTCCTCAATCTGTTCTTTCAAACTTTTGAGTTGTTTGTATTCATCCACGTCAACACCGTCATATTTTTTGTTGACTTGGGCAACACGTTTGCCAATCAATTCATTAACCTCTTCTTGAGTAAATGTTTTAACTGGTTGTTTGTCCTGGTTATCTATTTGGCCTGTTTCAACAGAGCCAGTCTCTGTTGCTTCAGTATTACCATGAGTTTCTGTTGTCATGTCAAATCCTTTTTTGGGGTTCTGATATACTATTGTATACCAACGTTTATACGTTTATTTATCACCCTAATCTTCTTCATTTTCTATGGGTACCCAGTAGTGAAGACAGTTATAACCGCCTCTTACTACAAATGGATCACCTGGTGATTTACCTGCCCAGCTACCACTGTCCCATATGTTTTGTATTTCATCTGCGGATAATTCTTGTCCTAACATCTCTCTACAAAACGGTCTGCTTTTTTCTACAATACCACCTTCATATCTGAACCTTTCAGCACCTATATTGTTGGCACGTGCTTTGCCAAATGCACCATCAAATTGTCCTACTGTATTTTCTGATGTAGTCTTTAAGATAGCGTTTAAACTTGCACTGGTATTAACATCTCCCGGTAACTTACGTTTGATAGTGGCAACTACTGCGGCTAATTCAGCACCAGTGGCACCTTTCTTCATCATTCTACGTAACTTACGTTGTTCACGTCTTACATCTGGGTTTGAACTTTCCATTTGTATTCCGCTAATTCTTCCTCTAACTTGGTTAACCAAACTTGCTGTGGTTACACCTGCTACTGTACCTAATGTTACAACAGTTAAGATATCTTGTGCCCCTGAGTTGACTGCTGTACTTAAATTGTCTTGACTTTGTGCCAGCAATGCTGTTTGTGCAACAAGGTCTGCATTTTGTACAGGTAGACTACTTTGTGTTAGGTAGTCCTGACTTACATCTATCAGGGGTTGTGCCACTGTACGGATGCTTTCTGAATATTTGTTGTATGCACCTATAATCTGTGGTCTTACCAACTCTAATGGTAGCCCTTGTGCTACCAAATCTGCTATTTCATTTTCTAATGACTTGATATTATCAAACGCACCTGCTTGTATTTCATTTAATGTACGTTGTAATACTTTGTCATGTTTTTTAGTATTGAATGCCATTACTCACCTTCATGAGTGTAACCCATTTCACCTAATGCCAAATGTTCTTCATGTGTTTGTGCTACTACTGTCTCACCCGTTTCTGGGTTTGTCATTTCATGTGGTACAAAGTCACCTTTGTCCATATCATTTAAGATGGCACTTTGTTTAGCGGCATCATCAATGCTTACTGCAACAATCTGTTTGTTCAATTCATCTTGGAACATAGGATTAGTAACACCTGCACTTTTAGCTTTAAGTAAAAATTCAAGCTCAAGAAATTCATCTCTTATATCAAATGATTCTGGATACTCAATGCTGAAGTTATCTGGATAGTTTAGATTTTGCCAATCTAACCAAATATCCCACATCATCAATTCAGTTTCACGTAGTGTATCAGCAATGTCAGATAGTTTTGCGTTTAACAGTTGTCTTTCTGTTTGTAATGCTACACCTGACATTGGACTACCTGTTGTAGCTTGTATTGCACTTGTATGTGTCATACGTTGAATAGCTTGTACACTATTGTTGATTGCTTTTAATATACTGTCTGTTGTACTCAATGCTGGTGATAACAAGTAAGGTTTAAGACCTGCGTCAGTACCTTCTTCTAAATTAAGAATACTACCTGCACCTGCTACTGCGTCAACACTTGTTGGTTTAACCAATGTAGGATGTGAACTTATTCTCAAGTGTTGTTCAATTTCACTTAAACAGTTGTATATAAACTTTTGTTGATCAGCTACATCTGCAACCAAACTTAAACCAACACCTTTAACAGGTGATTTAAG
>TARA_R100000734_G_C3319276_1_pt1 | contig 16189 bp, 24 predicted proteins | sample TARA_R100000734 | Tara Oceans TARA_R100000734 (sample SAMEA2623290) | marine metagenome | biome: marine biome (ENVO:00000447); feature: surface water layer (ENVO:00002042); material: "saline water (ENVO:00002010), including plankton (ENVO:xxxxxxxx)" | depth 5 m | reverse complement strand
CTACCTTTCCTTTATGCCCTCCTGAGGACTCCCCACAACTTAGTGAGAGCGACTCCGATGGCAATACCACCGAGAAGGGGCAAACCCTTAAAGAAAACGACTCCACCGAGAACAGCCGAAGCAGTAGCGATGAAGATGTCAGAAGTTAATACCGATTTAATTTTATCTGTGATTTTCATGTTGTTATTTTTTTAATAATTTCATTTAAAAGTACTAATTTTATTTGAATTAAACAAATATGTTACAATGTATAAAAAGAGTAAATTTGGAAGACTAAGAAAACATAATTTGAAACCTTTAATTGAAAGCAAAGTACCATTGGTTGTTTGCGAACAGGAGGAAACAAGGTTTACAGGTTACAATGTTAGACCTATAGATGTTTTCGTAGCATTCCCAAAAAAATACACAAGCATGGTTGAAAGCCCTTTAAAAGTAAAAGACCCTAATAGGAAAGACCTTGTTATACTGCCCCTGTCAGTAGTAGACAAGGCATATTTTGAAGAAAACTTAAATAAATTTAATAAGTCTTATGAAACAGCAGGAGAGAGAGTATATGAAACTTCATACAAATCACTCAAAGAATACCTCAACAAAGGAAAGGTTTGAGAAAAGAAAGAGTGGTGATTTTATTTTCATTTACGACAATAAAAACAAGAAATACATACCTAAAGAATTTTATGCACCAAGTGGTGGAGAAATAGGTTGCAACATTTTCTTGCGTAAGTTAAAAGAAAATAGTAAATTAGCGTACAATACAAATAAAAGAAGAAATGGTTAATTTTAATAAGACAGGTAGAAAGGATTATACAGAATATGAAGTTTATACTGACGAGTATTCTGGAGGTAATGGTACAGAGCAATTAGCAGGTTATGTTACCAAGTTTGGAGACAAGAAATGGGCATTTAGAACCATTGACCCTTTCTTTACTGATGTAATGCCTACTGATACCTTTGATTCTCGTAAAGATGCAGTATTTAATGGAATAGAGTCTCTACGATTTGTAGCAGTTGCTAAACCTGTTTCTGAGCCTATAGAAAAGGAAATAGACTTATCTATGCTAGGTCAGTATAGAAGAGTCAATAATAATAGAAAGCCAACAAGAGGTAGAAAAATTCAATATATCCAACGTGCTAAACGATTGGACAATGGCGAGTTAGTTTATTTAAATTCATATAAGAAAATACATCACGAGCGTGTATAGATATGAGTATGCCAAAGCAAGGCACGGAAGAAATTTCAAAGTCAACTGCCCTCGATGTGGAGGAGTTAAACGATTTAATTTATTCTTTGACAATAAAGAAGATAAGTTATGTGATTCGCAGTATGGTAAATGCGACAGAGTTTACCAATGTGGGTATGAGAATCGTCCACAAGGTCAAGCAGTTTTAAAACAAGATGAAATAAAAACAGAAAAACCTCCACTTTCTGTTATGCCCTTGTCTATTGTCAAGGATTCTATACAAAAATGTTGGAGCAACACAGATGCTCTCTTAGGCTTTATAATGGACAAGTGGGGAGTAGATATCGCTACTAAGGTGTTCGTGCGTTACAACCTTGTTTCTGTGCCTTTTAATGGGGGTTTTGCCCCTATGTTTTGGTTCATAGATGACAAGAAGCAAGTTCGTAGTGGTAAGATAATGAATTATGAATTAAGAGGAGGAGAACCTCGCAGGACTAAACACGACAAGGCTTGGAAAAATGTGAAATGGCTACACTCTAAAATAGATAATTACAATTTTGAAATGTGTTTCTATGGCTCGCATATTCTCACAATGATGCCCGATGCAGAAGTACACATAGTAGAGTCAGAGAAAACTGCATTGATAATGTCTTGTGTAAAGCCTCAACACATTTGGTTAGCGACATCATCTGTTACTAACTTGCAAGAACACTTTTTACCTAATTTAAAAGACAGAAAAGTGGTACTGCACCCCGACAAAGGAGAAAGGAGTTTTGGATATTGGAAACTTAAAGCAGAAGAGTTTAGAAAAAAAAATTTGGCAAAGTCAATAAATATATCTACCTTTGTACAAGATACAGAATTTTTAGGTGAGGGAGATGACCTTGCCGATTACGTTTTAAAAACAACAAAGTATGAGAGCATTAAAAAACATTGAGTTAGGAAAGGTACTATTCATCAGTATTGAGTGCGTACCCCAAGAAAATGACTTCCCTATTGAAGGACTACTCTATGATAGTTGGACAGACGGAGGCAATGAGACAGAAGCGTATGCAGAGACAGCACCATTATTCCCTGAGTATGGTAGAATTTTCTGTGTGTCTTTAGGATATGTTAGTAATCATCAATTAAATATCAAGACAATTAAGGGGGAGGAGAAGGAAATCATTGAGACATTATTCAAAATGGTGGATGCTTTTCAAAATAGTTGGAGTACTATTCATCTATGTGGGCACTCTGTAAAGAGTTTTATTTTACCTTATGTTATGCGTAGAGCAATCGTCAACGATATTCCTGTTCACTACTTATTTGATGCTTCGGGTCTTAAACCTTGGGATATCACTTGGATGTACGACATCAAAGAGTTATGGCAAGGTACTGCTTACAAATCAGCCTCTCTTCTATCACTTGCTCACACTTTTAACTTAGACTATGCAGAAAGTATTATTTTAGGTAAAGATGTGTCTACTATGTACGTGAATGATGAGATAGAAGAAATCACTCACCGATGTGAAGTAAATGTTCGCCTATGTCACGATGTTATAAAAAAGATGGCAGGAATCAAAACTGATTGGAAAGACGAGGTGATTGAAGATAAGAACTTAGGCACATTAGAAAAGGCATATTATAATGTAATTAACATAAAAGACATAAAGGGTTTAAGAGATAAATTGGCCTCAATGAATCTAGATAAGGATGCTACTAAGAACATTTTAGAAACAATGTTTAAAGGGAATGTGCCTTCAGAATTACAAGAACTCTTGTAATGAGAACTATATGTTTTCTTGTTTCATTTTTATTTTGTATATTTGCAAAAGGTCAGCACATCTATTTTGATGTGACCCTTGAAGAAATTGATACAGTGGCAAATGAAGATGGATATAGGGTAGTTAAAACCCTAGAACAAGGAAACATAGTGTGCTATCTATACTTAGAAAGTGACACGATTAAAATAGGATACAACAACGAGATGAGTAAACCCTCATTCATAATTTATAGAAAAGAAGAGTAAGATGTTTAGTGCAATAATTATTATAGTTTGTTTAACAATCATATTTGGTATATTTTACTATGCAGGTAAGACTATGCCCGAAGGAGACTTCTTAGAGAATGATGATTTTAACATAGATGACGAAGAATAAGATGAGTTTAGAATTACCTAAAACGTATAGTAAAGAACAATGGGAACGTGGGGGCAGTCGTCCCGAACACGAGAAGTTCATAGGGATGCCTGTAACAAGTTGGTCACAAGTAGAGTCTTGGACGGCTAAGAAAGGATTCAACACAGGTATGGTAGGTAACAAAGAGTATATGATTAGATACTTTTTAGGTGAGCGATTCCCTGATATGGGTTGGGGACAGTTTGGTACTGAGGTGGAGGATTGTGTTACTCTTGGCGATTGCGAACCATTTACTCCTAAAGAACTTGAAACTATAAAAGACATCAAACCTCTTGGGGTATTTCAAGAAGAGATAGTCATTGATTTTGGTGACTTCTGTCTTCTTGGTTATATTGATGATATGTCTGAACCAAAAGATGGTGTAGTAGATATAGTGAGAGACTATAAGACTAAATCAAAAAGTTCTAAGGCTGACTTACACGACCCAAAGAAACTTCAATTAGAATTATATATCTTAGGTCTTCAGCAAAGAGGATTAAAAGTAGAGAACGCAGAGTATGTTATCATAGAAAGGTTGGGGGGTAGAGAGTGTATGAATGGTGCAGGGAGAAAGTCTTTACGTATAGGCACTAATGTTTGGAGAGAAACATATATGTTTTCTGATAAGTCTATAGCAAGAGCAGAAGCTATTGTAAGAGAGACGGTGAAGGAAATATCTAATCATTATAAGATATTTAAAATATTAAATGCTAAGTAAGTATGATTATATCAAACTTTTCAGGGGAGAAAAGGCGAATGATAAGACTAGAATGGTTTTCTTGAAACATTGGTGTAAACAAGAAGGAAAAAACTTCTATGATTTAAAGTTAATCCTTAACTTTACTAATTATGGGTTTGATAATATGACTTATTATTTTGATAATAAATATAAAGTTAGTATATTAGTAGACCAAAACGGTGTTAAATTAAAAGTTATATGAGTGATACAGCAAAACAATTGGTAGACAAGATAGTCGAATGTACAGACCAACTATGTGCAGTAGATATTATAAAAGAGGTTATAAGTAACCTAAAAGTATCTAGAAACTATCAAAGAATGGTGGAAGTGGAAGGAGGTATTAGAGAATTAGAAAGAGCTTTCTCAAAACTTCAAGAAGAGTTCCACAGGATGGAGTTACCAAGACAATATAACCTTGTTCAAGAGACAAGAACAAAAGCTAATTTCATTTATCGTGAATTAGTAGACCACTATGTTCACGAAGTTAATCGTGTAAAGATGCTTTTAGAAGAATCAAAGACAGTTGAAAGAGCAAAAGCCTTGCAATATCTAAAAGAAAGTAGTACCTTTGGCAGTATAGCGAAATCAACATTAAGAGACTACCTTGGGGCATCACCTAATTACGAGGAGTGGATTAGGGATTATTCAATGGCATATGCAAATTATCAGTATTTGTCGAAAGTTTTAGAAAGTATTCGTATATTTACCGATACTTGTGCATCCGAGCTTAGGGGTCTCGGTGTAGTGGAGAAAAAAGATGTAAAGTAAATTTTTAAAATCAGTATTATGACACATTACTTAAAAGTAAATTATTCAAACGGAGCAATCCAAGAAAGTTCAAAGGAGCCACAAGAGGGGTTTGAGAAGAACGAGTGGTCAGTTGGCAACAAGTCAGGAGTCAACTATAAGAAAATTTATAGAGAGCCTGTAGAGGGAACTCTTGTAGATGTAAAATTTAGAGACACTCAGTATGGACAAAGAGTTTCATTCACTCTTAAAGGAGATGAGTATTACAACATAGAGTTCCCTTTCCTTATGGGAGAAGAGGTGAACCCTTTCACAACTGATTTCGTTCGTCAGCTACCTAACCTACAGAAAGGTCGAACTTACACAGTCAATGCTTATGTATATCAGCCTGAGAATGCTAAGTATCCTTACAGAGGGTTTACGTTCCGAGTTGACGGAGAAAAGGTAGAAAAAGCTCTATCATATCAGTCAGCTAAAAACGAAGACGGAGACATCCCTTCAATTGTGTGGGAAGAAAAAATGGGTAAGAAGAAACCAAACTTCGATAACAGAAACGAATACCTATACAACTTCCTACAAAAACAAATTGGTGAAAACTTCGCTAAAGATGAAAATTCCTCAACACCTGAACCAACAAAAGCTGAGGTTAAAAAGCCAAGTATTGAAGACTTACCATTTTAATTTAAATTATGACTAGAGAAGAAGTTTATAAGCGTTACGCATTCCTTGAAGAAAAAAGAAGGGATATTGAAAAGGAACAAGCTGAGTTGAAAGAAAGACTCAGTGAATACTTACCCGAAGAGGGTACGAAGTTTTACTTCGGCTCATACTCTTGGCAGAATAGAAAAAAGTGGTCTTATTCTGAAAAGGTAACTGAAATGGAGACTGAATTAAAGTCTCTGAAGAAGCTAGAAGAGAAGGAAGGGACTGCCTCTTGTGAAGAAAAGAAGTCAGTTGTATTTAGGTACAATAAGCCTGTAAGAGATAATTTACCTTTCTAATAACAATTGTTTCTTATTTGGAAAATTCAATTGTTCTTAGTATATTGCATCTCTTTACCCATCGAATTTTCGGTGGGTTTTTTATCTAATTTTGTTAAACTTAAACTATGTATTTAAACTCTAAGGATTTAGGGAAGAGGTATTCTATTTTCCCATTGTCCCATACTGATTTGTGGGATTATTATAAAAAAGCAGAAAAGCAAACGTGGGTTGCTGAAGAGGTTGACTTGAGTTCTGATGACTTCGATGCGTTGTCAGAAGATGAAAAAAGTTACTTGAAAAACATCCTTGCATTCTTTGCTATCTCTGATGGTCTTGTGATAGACAACTTGGCTACCAACTTTATGAATGAAGTAGAGCTACTTGAAGCTCAGTATTTTTATGGACATCAAACATTCATTGAGCAGGTTCACGCCAATGGGTATTCACTCCTTATTGATACATACATTAAAGACAACCAAGAAAGAAACGATTTATTTAATTCAATGTCTACCAACCAAGCAGTAAAAGACAAGGCTTCTTGGGCAGAGAAGTGGATTGACCATCCATCATTTGCTCACCGACTTGTGGCATTTGCTTGTGTGGAAGGTATTGCTTTCTCCTCTGTATTCGCAGGAGTGTTTTGGTATAGGTCACGTAACAAGATGAATGGCTTGGGTTCTATGAACGAATTAATCCTTAGAGATGAATCCTTGCATTATGAGTTTGCTCAGTACCTATACAACAACTACATCAAGGATGAGTACAAGATTCCTACCCACGAAATTCAGAAAATCATTCTTGAGTGTTTCGATGTAGAGCAAAAGTTTGTTTTAGATAGTATGCCTAACGGCTTACAAGGTCTTACAAAGGAAGAGATGCTGGAGTACGTTAAATACGTTACTGATATCGTCTTAGAAGACTTCGGATGTGGTAAGTATTTCAATGTTAGAAACCCACTTGACTACATGGCTCGTATTGGGTTGTCAGCGAAAAACAATTTCTTTGAACAAAGAACAGGTCAGTACACTAGAGTAGATATTCCTACTACTACTGAAGGCATGTTCACAGACGAGTTTTAAGATGAGGATTACCAAGAGAGACGGAAGCAGTCAACAGTTTCTTCCAAATAAAATTTTAAATAGAATTAAGAATCGCTCTCAGGGGTTGAAAGTAAACCCTCACGAGTTGTTTCAAAAGGTTATCCCATCTATCAAGGATGGGATGACCACTACTGATTTGGATGAACTGATTGCCTTTTCATCTGCTGATATGGTAACGACACACCCTGACTATAGTTTGCTTGGAGGTAGACTGCTACTAAGTAGATTATCTAAACTGATTGACAAGCCTCTTCAACCTGTTGATGAAACATACGATTTCTTTGGTGCTATTACTTTCTTGAAGAAGTACTCTAAGAAGGTTGATGGGTCTCCATCGGAGTTACCCTCTTGTATGTACGAGAGAGTGGCTAGACACTTAGCAAAAGATAAGAAGGAATACAAGTTATTTGCAGATGAGTTGAAGACTAAGCGAATCAACTGTGCTACACCTATCTATACTAATGCAGGTATTGAGGGTAGAAACGGAATGATATCCTGTAACCTTACCCACTTGCAAGAAGATAGCATCGATGGTATCGAAAACACTTTAACTAAAATAGCTTACGCTTCGAAGGAAGGTGCAGGTATCGGTCTTATGATAGATAACTTGAGAAGTAAGAAATCAGATGTGACTTCTTTTAGTGCGAAGGCAGGGGGAATTGTACGTTTCGCTGATATGGTTCAGTCCAAGATGCGTTTTTACAAGCAAGGCACTCGTTCAGGCTCTTGTGCGTTATACCTATCGGTTTGGCACAGAGACATTATGGACTTCTTGGAGCTTACTCTTCCTGTAGGACAAGAAGAACTTAGAACAAGAGACTTATTCTTGTCTGTAACTATTAACGATTTATTTATGAATAAATTGTTGAGCAATGAACCTTGGCATCTGTTCTGTCCTAAAGTGTTGAAAGACAATGGGTTACGACCTCTTGAAGACCTTTGGGGCGAGGAATTTGAAGCAGAATATCAGAAGGCAGTTGACCTTGGTATTGGTCACGAAATATCACCTAAGAAAATTTGGGACTCAATAATCAAGTCCCAAGTAGAGTCAGGTAGACCTTACGTCTTCTTCAAGGACAATGCTAACAGGAAGAATATGCAGAGTAATATCGGTGTAATTAAACAAAGTAATTTGTGCATCGAAATTATGGAAGCATCGAAACCTTCCTACACACCTCAATGTACGCTAGGTTCTGTTAACTTGTCTGAGCATGAGAGTGAGAAGACTATCAAGCATAGTGTCAAGGTTCTAACTAGAATGCTTAACCGAGTCATAGACAAGAACAAGTGGTCTGATGATTGGAGCAAGAATGCAGGAGAAGACCAAAGAGCGTTGGCTATTGGGGTAGCAGGAATGGCAGACTTCTTCGCAAAGAAAAAAATTAGTTTTGAGTCTGAGGAAGCCGTTGAATGGCAACACAAGATATTTAGAACTATGTATGAGTCTGCTGTGCAGGAGAGTCAGAAGATGGCTGAGGAAGAAGGCGTGTACCCTGCTTGGGAAGGGAGTCCTTACAGCAAAGGAATTATGTACACAAGTAAAGTAACAGGCAGAGTGGTAGCTCCTTCTCAAAGAGAGCCTATCAAAGTTCGTAACTCTCTATTCTTAGGGCTTATGCCTACGGCAAGTTCTTCTATCTTACTTGGAGTGTTTGAAAGTTTCGAGCCTGTGACAAGTAATTTATTTACAAGAAGAGTTGGTCAAGGTGAGTTTACTGTGATTAACAAGTATCTTGTAAGTGAATTAGATGATTTAAAGTTATGGAATCAGGAGATGATGGATAAGATTATTGCCAATGGTGGTTCTATCCAAAACATCGTAGAGATACCTGAAGATGTGAGATACCGATACAAAGATGTGTGGGAGATATCACAGAAGACTCTACTCGATTTAGCGGCTGTTAGGAATAGCTATGTAGACCAAAGCCAATCGATGAATGTATATCACAAGGATGCGAAGTATTCTAAGATATCAAGTGCATTGATGTACGCTTGGAAGGTAGGATTGAAGACAGGAGTTTACTACACTAGAACTAAGTCTAAGATTGAAAATAATGCTAAATTAGCAGGAGTAAGTAAAGATAAACCAAAAGACTCTCAGTTTGAGTGCTTTGGATGTAGTAGTTAATAATGATTATTTTTAAAAGCATATTAACTCTTTTCTACATAATTTCCGTCATAATAACTATGATAGGAATTGGTATAATTATAAATGATAAAATTAAAAACAACTAAATATGGCTTATATAGAAACAAGCTTCCCACCTCTTGATGTGTGGGTAAGAAGAGAATACTTATACGATATGGAAGAACATCACGGGGAGTTCGACAAAGGTCGAATGGTTTCTGTCAAATGTTTACCTGGGCAAGTACCGCTATTCCAAGTGTTACTAGAAAATGGTGTGATGAGGGACAAGTTACCTTGCTCTGCATTCGTGGTATTTGATAGAGAAATAGACCCTGCCGAAGCTCCTGCTATGGCGTTTGACCATCTATGTCTTTGGAACTCTTTCAGTAAGAATTTCTCAATAGTTCAACTTAATTATTTAGGTAGTGTAACTGCATCAGCTTTTTTAAAAGATAAACAGTGGTACGATGGAGAATACTTTGCTACCATACAATGGGCAGGAGACACTAATGAAAATGCAGACCTTACGTTGAGTGAAACACCTCACGAACATAAGTCTCACCACATTATACTTCTGCATAATGGTAATATTGCACTCCAACCTAACAATAGAGTAAGATGGATAGAGCCTTCCTTCACTACTAAGGAGTTCCCTGCAAGACCTGACTATAAAGTATGCACTCAAACTTTCAATGCTGAAGGGTACGAGAAGTGGGTGACGGAGGACAGCGACAGATATATGTATGGCACTGAAGACGTAAGTGATGAAGTGGTTGAGTAGTTTTATAGTTTTTAGTATAGGTGCGTTAGTAGCATCAATACTAGGATATAAAATAAAAGATAAGGGAAATAAAAAAGACAAATGAAAAATGGTAAACATTTGATACTAGATGCCTACGGCTGTGATTATGATTCTTTATGGGACACTGAGCTTATAAAAGATACATTACTAACAGTTACCAATATGATTGGACTTAGACCATTATCTGATACATTAATCTATGAAGTTGATGAATCAATGATTGATAAGAAAGACACTGGGATTACAGGAGGTATTATTTTTATGGAGAGCCATTTTACATTTCACTCATTTCCCGAAAGAGGATATTTTTCTGCTGATGTATATTCGTGCAATACTTTTGACCATGAGCAAGTAGTAGAACATATTTCTACTGTATTTAATTCTAAATCAAAAGACGTAACTGTCCTGATTAGAGGAAGTCAACTAAAATAAATAATAATGATAGGAAATAATGATTTTTATACACCCCTAATGACAGGACTTACAGTCAAGGAATCCTGTATACATGGACTTGGATTATTTGCAACTAAGTCTATAGACAAAGGTCTAGTATTAGGTGTGTCGCACAAGCACGATGAGAGGTTTCAGAATAACTACATTAGAACTCCTCTTGGGGGATTTATTAACCATAGTGATGACCCTAACTTGGTGTTAGTTGAAGAAAATGATTTAAAATATGTTAGAACTACAAGAGACGTAAAGGTAGGGGAGGAACTCACTCTTAAATACACTCTCTATAAAGTATGTGGAGATACAGACTTTGATACCAAGGGTGCGTGTGTAGATATGATATAATGGAACGTAAGTTATATCCTTGTAAAGAATGTGGTGCGAAAGTACCTGTTAGAAGTAAAGGTTTATGTCCTCCCTGCAGAGAAATGCAGAGGAGAAGTCAGGGAGAAGAAACTATGATGACTCGCAAGACTCCTATAAAGAAATCATTTAAAGTAGATACAGAAAGGAGAGATAAGTTAAATAAATTCTTCGATGCCCACATCGAGTTTTTAAGACAACATCCTTCGTGCTACGAAACAGGCGAGCGTATATACGACCCTTCTCGCCTAAACATTGCACACCTATTTCCTAAAAGAAAGTATCGCTCAGTAGAGGACCACAGCGACAATGTGGTCTATCTATCTTGGGATGCACACACACGATTTGATAGACTTGTGGACACTAATAATTTTGATAAACTTCAAAAAGAGTTCCCAAAAAGTTTTGATAGAATGAAAAAAGTTGTATCTTTAGTAGAGGAGAAGGGGATTTTAAAAACCAAATTAGAAGAATGGCTTTCAAATTACGACCATACCAACAACAAGCAGTAGACGACTGTCTTGACTTTATATATAATAAAAACGCTAAGAGTGGGATTGTAGTAGCACCAACTGGTGCTGGTAAAAGTCTTATTGTTGCTAACCTTGCAAAAGAGTTGAAGCAACCTGTACTTTGTTTGCAACCTTCAAAAGAGTTACTTGAGCAGAACTACGCTAAGTATACTTCATATGGTTTAGAGGCTTCCGTTTTTAGTGCATCACTTGGAAAGAAGGAAATAGGAGATGTGATATTTGCTACTCCTAAAAGCGTAGCCAATTCGATGGAGTTGTTTTCTCATATCAAATATATTATCATTGATGAGTGCCATCTAGGAACAAAAAGAAGAGGAACCATACACTCCACAGTAGAGGCGTTGAAGCCTAAAAAGGTAATAGGTCTGACTGCTACTCCTATATATCTAAAAAGCACTATGGAAGGGTCTATACTCAAGATGATGAATCGAACAAAGGACTCGTTCATGAGAAACATTATCCATGTCACTCAGATAAAAGAACTAACGGACAAAGGTTACTGGAGTGAATTATTATACGAGAATAGATATGTAGACACTTCTATGCTACGTATGAACTCTTCAGGAGCAGAATTCTCCAAGGAGTCCATGCAAAGAATGTATGTGGATAACAACACAAGAGAGAACCTTCTAAGAGAAATAGACGCGTTACGAAAAGAGGGTAGAAAGTCCATTCTCGTTTTTGTACCTTCCGTTGAGGAAGCTAACTCTTTAGCTGACATAGTAGAGGATAGTGCATCAGCTAGTGCTGAAACTAAAAAGAAAGAGAGAGAAAGAATAGTAAAAGAGTTTAAAGAAGGTAAGATAAAAGTTTTATTCAATTGTAACTTATTTGCTGTTGGGTTTGACCATCCTGAATTAGATGCTATTGTATCTAGTAGACCTACTGCTTCCCTTGCCGTATACTACCAACAAGTAGGTAGAGGTTGTCGTATTGCAGACGAAAAACAGAATTGTAAGATAATTGACTTAGCAGGTAATTCGTTTAGGTTTGGTAAAGTGGAAGGCCTTACATTTGAGAACTTCATCGGACACGGATGGGGTATGTTTGCAGGAGACAGACTTATTAGCTCAGTTATACTATCAGATGGTTTCGACATTACTAAACAAGATATTAAGGCGAAAGTAGTTAATAATATAGTTCAAGATAACCCATCAATTTCTAAAGGTAATTTAATGTTTACGTTTGGTAAATACAAAGGTTACAGTATAGCAGAAGTATATAACAAAGACTCAAGATATTTATACTGGATGGCATCCAGCAAATTTGAAACTTATTCAGCCACAGCATCAAAAGCAAAAAAGGATGTATGTGAGTATTTAAAAAATGTAAATTTAGTAAACAATGCAAAATAAATTTGATATAGAAGACTGTTGTCTATTTATAGATGGTAAAGAGGTACAATGCGAAGATGATTTAATAAGACTAGCAGGGGATTTATCAACAGGAACTGTCCCTACCTACTTAGAAAAGTATGACCTTAGTGAATATGATATTCAGATATTAGAGGAGATGCTTGCAAAAGAGATATTTCTTAGAGGCAAATGCCTTACCCCCGATGAAGAATATTTAGGAGAATGAATTATATCATAACAAATAATCGTCCTTTCTTTGAAAAGATAGGTAAATACAATTACTGCAGTTTATCGGATATGGTGCTTCCTGATGTCATAGCATTTGACTCGGAAACTACTTCTCTATCCCCAAGAAAAGGACATATGTTCTGTGTGCAAATAGGTACAGGGGAAAACAACTACATAATTGATTTCCAACAATTAGGCGGAGAGTTAACTTTTGAAGATGTAACTCCTTATCTTAAAGGAAAAATATTGGTAGGACATAACCTTACTTTCGACCTCGGATGGTTGTACAAACATAATTTTGTACCTAGAAGCGTGTATGATACTTTCATAGCGAGTAAAATACTTTATAATGGTAATGGGCGTGTAGCAAGACATGGATTTGGATTTGTTATGGATAGGGAGTTAGGTATTGAATATGATAAGTCAGAACAAAAAAACATCGCAAAAACTCAGCTTTCTAATCACAAAGCAATACAGTATGCGTTTAATGACGTTGATAAGGTATTAGACCTTGTAAAAGAGTTAGGCAAAAAGCTGAAAGAAAAAGGCTCTGTTGAAACATTTAAATTACATTGTAGATATATCAAAGCACTCGCATATATGGAACAATGTGGTATGCCTGTGTCTTTAGATAAGTGGAAGGATAAAATTGAACAAGATAAACTTGTATTAGAGGAATCGAGGGTAGAGGTAGTAGAATATATTTACGATAATTTACCTAAATTTAGAGACAACCAGATTGATATGTTTGACTCTTCAAAACGTATTATCCCTATGCTTACTTCTCAGTTACAAATGATTCCTGTATTTGAAGCATTTGAAATAGAACTGCGTGATGCAGATGACCATCCTGATAAGAGAACTTTGAACAAGGACGTATTGAAGAAGAGTAATCATCCTTTTGTAGATATATGGTTACGATATAAACAAGCAGAACACGATGTTTCTACATATGGTGAAAATATTTTAAATAAAATAGAAGATGGTAGAATTTATACTGATTTTAATCCTGTGCTTGATACTGCCAGGATTTCTACTAGACGGGGCGGTGTTAATATACTTAACTTTCCTTCGAATAAGAGAACTAGGGATTGCTTTGTGGCAAGCAATGGGTACAAAATGGTTGTCGCTGATTACGAAGGCCAAGAAAATGTAGTAGGAGCTGACTTGCACAGAGATGCTGTAATGATTGCCTCTATAAAAAATGGTGATGATTTGCACTCTGCTTTTGCAAGATTGATATTTCCTGAATTAGAAAAATTAACTGACAATGAAATTAAAAACAACCATAAAGATAAAAGGCAATTCTCCAAGGCACCTCGCTTCTGTTTCTCTTATGGTGGGACAGGCTTTACGGCAGCTAAGAGTCTTAATATTCCAGTAGAGGAAGGAGAGAGACTTGAGAAACTCTACAGAGAACTGCATCCAGGAGTTTACGAATGGGGAGAGCAAAAGCTATATAAAGCTATGGATTTAGGGTACATAGAGTCGGCTGACGGCTTTAAACTTGATTTGCCTATGTACGATGAGTTTTACGAACTTCATCAGTGGATGGAATCAAAAGACTCTGATTTTTGGGCAACATACAAAGAAGGCAAAGAGCAAGCAAAGTTGAGAGCTGAGGCAGAAGAAAAGGGGGAAGAATTTAAAGTTACAAATGCTCCTTCTCTTGAGCACTACGATAGAGTAAGACCTAAGCTGTCTAAGTATTTCTCTAGAAGAGGTAAATATTTTAGGTTATCCCTAAACAACCCTGTTCAAGCGACTTCAGCACATCAAACTAAACGAGCAGCTTCATTACTTTTTGAACACATTGTGGAAAACGGTCACTTCGGTAAAGTAAAAATATGTAATATTCCGCACGATGAATTCGTACTTGAAGTTGAAGACAGTTTAGCAGAAGAATATGGTAAAATTTTGGAAAAGTGTATGATAGATGGAGGAAATTACTATCTTAGTAGTGGATTAGTGGAGATGGGGGCAGAAGCCAATATTGGCACATCATGGTATGAAGCAAAATAATTATGGAACATAAAGTAAATATGATTGATTGGAAATTAGTATTGATTACTATATTGATGCTATGGGTTTGGGCATCGCTAGATAGCAAGACTGTAAACAATTATTACGACATAGAGACTGCTATAATTGTAGACTCTACGTTTGATTTAGATACAGCAGTTCTTATGGGCGACACGTTGTATGATTCTACGTATTCTTGGGATAGATTACATTACAGGGATTATAACACTCCTGACACTATAAGGCTCCCCTTAGTTACTCACGAACGTGAGTATTGTTACCCTGTAGATGGAACAATGACAAGTGGATACGGGTGGCGTTGGGGTAGGAGCCACGATGGTATCGACATAGCGTACAATAACAGGGACACTACGAAAAGTATGTTTCCTGGGGTAGTGAGGTACTCAAAGAAAGGCTATAACGGAGGTTATGGTAATTTAGTTATTATAAGACACTTCAATGGTCTTGAAACTTACTATGCTCACCACAGAACTTTATTTGTGGAGCAAGGTGACACTCTAGACGCAGGCGATGCTATCGGATTGGTAGGGTCTACAGGTCGTTCTACAGGACCTCATCTTCACTTAGAGACACGGTTCTTAGGACTACCTATCAACCCTGAGTTGATTATCAACTTGGATGATTCAACTCTTGTAAGTGATAGTATTGAATTAATTAAGAAAGGCAGACACTATATTACCCATGGGATATAAAATCATAAAAAAAGTTAAAGTACACTCTCAATTACCTTCTTCTAGCGTATATTTGTTAGACAGTATGGGGGTTGTGCTAAACTTAGAATCGAAAGAAGAGGCTAAGAAACTAGTAGACCTCTTGAATGTTAACGCAGACAACAATACTGAGTATAGTGTCGCAAAAAATAAGTAATATGGGACAAAACACTAAAGACCCTTTAATGGATAATCCACACAGACCAAAGACTAGAGGTACTACATATCCTAAGTTCTATAATAAGAGCATAGAAACGTGGGATTATATCGCAGCTCACAACTTGGATTTCTTCGAAGGAAATATTATCAAGTACGTGACTCGGCACAAGTCTAAAAATGGTTTGGAGGACTTAGAGAAGGCAAGAGTTTATTTAGATAAACTTATTTCAATAACTTATAAAGATTATAATCATGGTTTATAGAATGGGAAGTAGGGGACGAATGGTAAGGGAGATTCAGTCCTTTTTAGGTGCTGTCGATGTAGATGGCATATTTGGTCCTCAAACAGAGGATGCAGTAAAGACCTTTCAAAAGGTCAGAGGTTTAGTGGTTGATGGACTTGTTGGTCCTAAGACACTAGAGGCTATGAGTCTACTAGATACGGATTTAACCGTAGACAAAGCTATCGATTCAAAGTTTACTTATGACACTCATTACCTGCCTACAGG
>TARA_R100000734_G_C3319278_1_pt1 | contig 16374 bp, 21 predicted proteins | sample TARA_R100000734 | Tara Oceans TARA_R100000734 (sample SAMEA2623290) | marine metagenome | biome: marine biome (ENVO:00000447); feature: surface water layer (ENVO:00002042); material: "saline water (ENVO:00002010), including plankton (ENVO:xxxxxxxx)" | depth 5 m | reverse complement strand
TCTGCTTGTTTTTGTTGTAATGCTTGTAGCTTACTTAATCTTGGGTCATCTACACTTGCTTCTGACGATAATCGTTGTGCTTCATCTGCTGATAGTTGAGATAGCATATCAATCCTTGGGTCAAGGTTCTCAACATTTGCACCTAGTTTATCTGCTTCAGCTTGAAAGTCTTTTTGTAAATCCTTAAATTCTTCCCTATCTTGCCTAAATCCTGCAACATCTTCATCAAATGCAGTCTCTGCACGAGCAGTAAAATCTTCTATATCTCCCACTGCACCCATGACACCTGCCCTATCTTCGGCAAATGTATCAGCTAATCCTCTTGTTGCTTGAGCGGCTTCAAATGATTCTGGGTCAGCGGCTCTAATTGCATCTGTAAACTGACCACCAAACTGTTCAAGTTGAGCCATCTCTCTTTGCTTTTGTGCAGTATCTTGTTGCCCTGCAATCTCAGCGGCTCTACCTTGCATTGCAAGTAAACCCTCTTGACCTCCTTGACCAAATAATGCGGCTTCTTGGTCAGCTAACTCTAGGGCAGTATACTGAGGTCTAAACTGTGACTCAGCTTGTAAAAGTCTATTTTGCAATTCAGGGTCAGTAACACCACCAAAACTTTCAAAGTCTTGACCAAATAAATATTCACCCATTGCCTTTCCCGGATCAATTGGTGGTGGCTGATTAATTGTTGTTCTTCCTTTTCCTCCCATTATGCTTTAAGTAACTTGTTAAAATATTTGGTTGATAAATCTACTTTTGTAGGAACTCCATATCTATGTCTAATACCTATTAGTTTCTTTATCAATACATCTGGCTCTCTTGCTAATAAATCTAATGTTAGTTGCTTTAATACTTTTCGGTTTTCTGCAAATAAAAAAGCTAAGAATATTGCATCTCCATCTTTTCTATCTTCCTCCCAATCACGAATAAATTCCCATCCATCGTCATAATTACAATTGTACCACATATGTACACCCACAACCTCATCACCATCATATACTACTGATATTGTTTTTTTCATCATATGGTAAGTAACCATTGTGGTAATAATATCTTCACCCCAATCATCAAACACTTTACCATTTTCTTTCTTAATACAATATCCCACAATCTTTTCTACCTCTTTAGGTATACCATTAATTTCAATCCATTTCTTAACATATGATGCAAGCATATTAGGCTTTAGCTAATGTTAGGAATCCACCATAATATCGTCCATTCCCACCACCATCAAATACTTTTACAGTACAATAATTGGTATTACTACCTGTAATATGGTTATCAAGTTCGACAGTCACAAATGCGCCTGCATTTGATTGACCACTTGCTTCTTGTGTGCCAGTAGAGCCATCTTCTAACTCATTTCTGTAAATTATAAAGTCAATATCATCACCCGATGCACTTATATGAGTAACCTTATACCCATCTGGAATATCATAACTAGCTACATATCTAACTCCTTGATTGGTATCAGTATCTATAAAACTACCAGTTGTACTAACATAATCTGATCTCTTGAAATCAGCAGGAGGCATCTTTATCCTCAATCTATTATTCGGTGTTCCTTCTTCTACTTGTCTATCAACATATTCAGTGGTAGCTAATTTAGTAGAGTTATCGCTGACTGATTGTGTATTAGTAGTAGAGTTATTAGGTATTGCTGAATCTAAATTTATAGTTGTACTAGCTCCAAGGGCTACACTACCACCTCCAGATAATCCTGTGCCTGCGGTAACTGTAACTGCACTATTAGCTAAATTAGCATTAGTAATTCCTGCGCTCCCCGATAGTTCGGAATTAGTTAAGCCACCCACATTAAGTGTTGCGCTACCTCCAAGAGCAATTGAACCACCACCACTTAAACCTGTACCTGCAGTAACAGTTAATGAACTATTAGCAAGTTTACCATTAGCTATGCTACCTGCGAGTTCATCATTATTGATACCACCATTTTTAATTGTTACATCACCACTACTGACAGAAAAATTATCTGTATTAAATTTAGCTATACCTTTATTGCTACTTGTAGCATCTTCACCAGCAACAGTAAGTGTATTGTCGGCAATTGTGGTATCCATACCCTCGCCACCTGTAACAGTTAATGTTTCGCCTAAATCTATTTCATGAGTAGTACCACTGTCAGCATCTATACTAATACCATTATTAGTTAAATTATCATTATCTATAGTACCTACTTCTAATCCTGAAGCACCACCTTTAAGAACTTGGTTATCAGCTATTGCTAATGCAGTAGGAGCAGCAGTCGAAGAGCCTGTATTGCAAATAACAGACCTAGCAGCAATGTGTTTCATCTTAGTAAGAGGGACACCATTTGTAGAACTACCATCCTTTACTATTACTTGACCATTATTAATAGTAAGTGTTTGATCATCAGTTAGTGCTGTTAATGGAGTAGACTGCTCTACAATATCTTCCAAGTCTTGTGCTGTAACTTGTTCTCCTGTGCTAAATGCTTTACCTGTTGTAAATCTCTGTGTCATTATGTTGCTTTGTTTGTTGATCTAAATGTTTGTGCCGCTGATAGCTTGATAGCCCTTATGCTTGGCTTTCCCTCTAAATTTGTAATTGTAAATTGACCACCATAAGCCCTTTTATTTCCTATTCTACCACGAATGGCAATATCTTCATTTGCAGCTAGACCAGAACCATTATTATAAGTTCGCAAAACTCCCAATGATACTTCGGAATCTATGTTCTCTGTTTCAAAATCTATTTGATAATTTGTAGGGCCAAATGAAGGGGATTGAGATTGTATTTCAAATGAATTAAATTTCTTTCGGTCAATGTCATTAAATACATACATCCTAGTTTTCATTTCACCATCTATCAATATTGAAGTTGAATCAGTCTGCCCTATTGCTGTGATAACTGTATCATTACCATTTCTAGCATTATTTGAAAACTCAGCTTCATTGCCTGCAATAAGGTGAACACCACCATCATTATTAACTACATAAAGCCCTCTTCTATCACCTTTACCTGCTATGACTAAATTAGTGTACTCAAATACTGGGCTAGTATTAATTTGGTCTATTGATTCCCATGACTGTGTTAGGAAATTATAAACTAATAAAGCATTATTAACATCAGCATCATCAGCACCGGGAGAAGAATCAAGTGGTACTGCTAGATAGTATCTGTTGTCAAAGTAAGCAGCAACTGATTTATTAGATAACCTTCTATTGATTCTATCAATTGTTGCTTGTATTGATTCCGATAAAGGTGTTTGAGTTCCACGAAGATTGTATTCGTCTAAGAACTCTAAGGAATATACTCCATTATCTGATAAGAAGAATACATTCTTACCAACTTGTACAATTGATTTTCTAGCTGTTGCACCGATTTCATCGGTAAGGATTTGGGATGTAGCATTCAATGGGTTAGTTGTTCCAGACACTCTATGAATACTATTCTTATTGAATATTAATATAGAGTCTTCTGTAAATGATACAATCCCTACAGTAAAATCTGTGCTACCTGCATTGAATCTAAATGATGCATATATTTTGTCATATGTATTGTTGTCTAATATGTCTGATACTATAAGCTCATCGTAAACATTTCTAGAGGCATTGCTACTATCGGGGTCATACTGATATGGTACTATTAACCTTCTTTGGTGTAAAATACCAAACTCTGGTGCAGGCATATGTATAAATCCTAATCCTTGTGGTAATGGAGTTTCTACAGTAATATGTTTTGATGATTGGCTAGCAGTAACATCAGCAAAGAATTTAAAATTCTCATTCTGTAAATCTATCGAACTTACTTTTACTTTATCATTAACAGCTAGTCCTGTCATGTTACTTGAAGTTACTGTAAGTTCTTGACCTACTTTTAACTTAGTTAAATTAGCATAACTAACACTTGCCATAGTTATAGTTTTATCCGCAGCAGATGATGCACTAGTAGATGAAACTGATTCAACTTGTGTGTAAACACCACTAGGTACTGGTGTAAACTGTGGGTGTTCTCTTACTGTGCCAGTACCTGTTGTAGACTTATGTGCAACAAATACTACACCTACAGTATTGGTAGCAGCACCTATTGTAGTAAAATCACTATCACCTGTTGTTTGAATTTTATATGTTCTTCCTGCAACTATTGCTGTACTAGCCACATCGGCAGATGTATTAGCATCAATCTTATTAATTGATAAATCACACTCTAGTGCAGTTTGACCCTTGTTAAATATTATAACTTTATTGAATGCTTGAAGTATTTCTACATTTTCACTAATGTCTGTTCCTGCTTCATAAGGTATTGTATATGATGTTGGGTTAATTGTTTGACCACTTGTAAATGAGCTAACTTTAACAGCAGTTAGAGATGTGTCTGAAGCTAACAATATGTAGCTTTCATTATCAGCAGAGTTTGGATCAGAAAAAGTTCCTGACCCATAAATATTTGTGATAGCAGTATCTTGTACAACAGGGAAAACCACTCTTGAGCTTGTATCAGTTCCTGCTCCAAATCCAGTTCCTGTTACAATTAAATTTGATCCACTTACTGTGTATTCATGAGTTCCATCTGCTCCAGATACATCACCCGCATTTGATATTCTTATAAACCCTGTGTTTGGTATATCAGCTGCAAATTGATAATTAGTTATAGTTAATTGTGTAGAACTATTTTGAGTAACAGTACAAGTATTATCATCACCTAAGAAAAATGGTAAAGTAAGAGCTTGTGCATTAACGACAATAGGAGATGCTTTTACATCAGCGCCCAAACGAATAGACCATTGTCCATTCCTATCACACCTTCCATTCCTAGAAACTTCTAAAACACCTTGAGGTAATTGGTCGGGTCTAAGTCTGTTGTTAAATCCAACAAAACCTGCATCTAAATCCTCAAGAGTTCTATCGTCCCTTGCTCCATATTTATCATATCTAGACATTTAACATTTCCATCTACGAAGGGCTAATGCTTTTCTCGTAGGTCTTCCTTTTGAATCCTTCATTGGCCCTTTTACTCCTGACATTCTAGCACAAAAAGATTTCTTACGAGCCTTTCTCTTGCCAGTAGGCTTAGACTCAGTAACTGGTGGCTTTAGATTAGCACCAGTCTTTCTTTTGAAGTAAGCTCTACCCGCGGCAGTTAGTCCACCTTTCTTTGACTTATGTTCTTTTCTCATATAGGTTTTCTTTTGTAATCATTTGAATTGTAATCCTTAATAACTATTCCCATGGGCTTGTATTCACTTTCCTTGTAGCCAATCCGACCCGTTACAGGTTTCTTGCCTTTTTTATTTGTTGCAGTCTCTACTGGCATTCCTTTGTTCATGCTTTTTTTCTTTTATGTGAGTAAGGGATTCTCTTACTACTTGTTTTGGTTCTTTTAAATTTTGCTTTCTCAGATGAAGACATCTCTGATGCAGTTTTCGGTGTCTTTGATGAAACTCTTTTAGATGGTCTACAAGCTGGATAGGCTCGCTTACTTCCTTTAGCAGACTTTCTGCCACAAGGTTTCCCGGTCTTTACATCTACCCACTTCTCTTGATGCCATCTTCTAAGACTCATACCTTCTTTCTCTTATAACCACTAGCAGTTCGTTTCTTGCCATCTGGCCCTTTAACTTGACCTTTACATACTCTTACTGCATAGCTATTAGCATAAGCTGATGGATATACATCATACTTTCTTTTAGCGGCTGCTTTACCTCTAGCGCATAGTTTACCCATTACTTGCATCCTCCTTTTTTCTTAGCCATTCTCTTCAATGTCTTAGATTGACCAGCATGGGCTTTACTTGCTTTGTCTAGTTTTTTAGCTACTGATATAAGTTTTCTGTGCATTATTTAACCTTTCTTCGCTTCAAAGCCTTGAAGTCAGCACCAGTAATTTTATTACGAGGTGCTGCTACTTGGGCTAATTTCTTTTGCTTTGGACTATATTTGCTGAATGGCATTATTTTTTACCCCTCTTCATAGTCTTTTTCTTAGGTGGTCTACCTACTTTACTTCCATATGTTCCTTTTCCTCTTGGCATATTATTTTCCTCCTGTTAGTTTGTTATATATTGATTTAATAAAACTAATGATAGAATCCTTAGTCTTACATATACTACATTTCATTTGTGTTGTTCCTTTTTTCATAAATATTTTATATAAAATAAATCCACCTAGTGCAATACTCACTAATAATCCTGCATCCGCAGGTTCTGGTACACTATTATAATCTATTGTAAGTCTATAATCTACTTCGTCCCAACTGTATTGGACTCCTTCGTAGTATAAACCATCATATTCGCTATATGCCCATTGTGGTATAGATGGTACATTAAAGTAATTAAAATTGCTAATTGATATAGTATCATCCCAATAATAATCAGGTTCTACTACTAATTCAGGGTATTCAAGTTCGTGACTCATCTTGTTTATTTTTATCTATTATATGCCTTTCTTGTATTAATATTTTTAACTTCATGTTAAGGCGAATCATGTCGTTGTCTAATGCTTGTATTTGTTTCTTAAGCTTTCCTAGTGAGCTACCACAATCATCCAAAGCTGGATTGACTGTATTGGTCACCCACTTCCATATGTGCCACACAAAAAAACCAAGACCTATAAGTGCAATTAATGAAAAGCCAAACTTGGCTATCATATCTGCCCAATGTTGAAATTCGTAACCACTCATTAGTCGTCTCTACAATCCTCCTTGCCTTCACTTGCCGCCATCCTATCTAGATTTGGCTCGCAGTTAAATGCACAAGAGAAGTGTGCATCTATTTTAATTATATCATTATTCATGTTATCCACTTTGTTTTCTAATGAAATCAAAGAACTAGATAATCCACCAATGCGATCCGATACTTGTTGTAGTATGAACTTAAGAATAATGAAAAGAAACCAACCAACTGCCAATGCACTTGTAATTGGGATTCCTATTTGTTCTACAAAATTTAATATATCTCCTACCATTATTTTTTAAACACCGATCCTATGATTGCTAATAATTCTTTTATAAATGCCACAATTTTCTTAAAAGGAAAAAAGATAAGCACTATTGATATTATACCAATATATGCAAGGAGCATCTTACTAAGGTCTCCTGAGTAGTTGCTAAAGATGTATTTAAAAAATTCCATAATTAATTAGTTGGAGATACTTGTCTTAGACTTCCACCAAAATCTATAGGTGTTTCTACCTTTGGTATCTCTGTTGTTGTTTGTTGTTGGGTAGGTTCTGACTTGACTTCTTCTGACTGTGTACTAGTTTCAGAGGATGATTTTTCTTGAGACTCTTTCTGTTCTTCAGCTTTTTGTTCTTGGGGCTGCTCTTGCTTATCTGACTTACCTTTTTCTTGCTCGCTATCTTTAGACTCCTTTGATGAACTATCTTCTTTTGATTCTTGCTCTTTTTGTTGTGACTCTGACGATTGTTCAGTTTGTGAGGGTTGATCAGTTCGAGAGGACTTTTCGGAGGAAGAACTATTGGAAGAAGCAGAGGATTCAGGTGTGGTGTCCGAAGTCTCACCAGTTGATTGAGAAGTCTGTTGTGGTTCGGAAACCTGAATCTCGCCACTCTCAATCTTGCTCTGAATTTCAGAAGAAACATTAGCGGCAACACTTTGTGCCTCAATAAATTTTCTAGCGATAACTATCTCACCCCATGTGTTGATATTATCAAAGTCAACAAAGTTATCTACAAACTGAGGTACTTCTACTCGTCTTTCTACAACATCATTAGCTACCTCAGCTACAAAAGTCTCAGTTACATCCTTTGCAATCTCTGTCTGAGTAACTGCCGCAGATGTTACTGCCACACTTCCTGCTACTCCTAAATTAGAAAAGGTTTCTACTACAGGCACTTGTTGAGCTTTCTTAATCATCTTCTGTATAAAAGACAAATGCTCTTCTCTTTCTTCAATAGAACCAAGAGTGCCTTCAGCATCTACATTAGTCTCTGATACACCTTCATTATTTAGAAGTGTATTAAGAGCCTTAGAATGCTCTACAAGGAGTTTCTTTGCTTCTTTCTTATCCATCTATCGTTTTCCTCCCGGAGTGAAGTAAAAGCCAATTATAGCCCCTAGTGTGGTTATTGCTACTAAAGAGATGTGTCCTGTACTAATTGATGTGGTAATATCGCTTCCAGATGGAAATGATATAAGTCCCCATAAGATGTCCCAATTTTCTTTGTTTTCTGGTGGGGTGAAGGTAACGAGTGTAATGTTGGGGTAGAGGGTACACCATATTGAGATTGCCGCGAAGTTGAGCATCCCAATAAGAGCAATAAGCCTACGAGTAGCACGAGTGAATATAGAAGTATCCTTATCTGTTTCACCGAATACAGCTTTCTGAAACTCTGCATTAGCATTTGACATTGACATGTCTCTGATGAGTTCTCTTTTGGCCTTGGACTCTCGTGCATCATTAGCGCTTTGAAATATCCCCCCAATAATCTTTAGCATAGAACCCATGCCTGTAGCTCCTAATGTAGAGAGAAGCATTGTTACTAAACCAAACATACATTATTTATCCTTTAGTATTTTATATATTGATATAACAGTTAATGTAGCTACTAAGAATGAACATGTTATAGATGCCAAAGAATCAACACTCTGTAGGCTAAAACTAGCCCAAGTACCAAACATAGATGCTGATAGTCTTTGTACTATGTCTTCCATATTATTCTTCCTCTGCTGATGGGAAGGTGACAGTCGTTGTGATCGCTGACTCTTCATCTTCTGTTAGTTCGTATCCGTCTACGACAAGAGCATACTTGCTGTTAGCAGTCACTTTTGGGTAAGTATGATAACGAGTACCACTACCTACTCTATGGTAAGCATAGCCTCGTCTAGCACCCTCTGTGTCTGCTCTTGCAATCGCATCAGCCTTTGTGTCGTATACTAAGTAGTTAATTGTTTCTTCGCTCATAATTAATAAATTGTATAATAATTGTTTATATCATTTTCTATATCGGCTCTGTCATCAAATAAATCAGAGTTATAGATAATGATTTCTTGAATGTCACCATCCCAAAAGTTTGTACCACTATCGTGATTTGCACCTATATTTATGCCCACCATAGATTGTGTGCCGGGACTGTTTGTATTTTTAATTACCCCATCAATAATAAATCTTGATGAAGATCCATTAAATCTTGATTCAAATAAGTGTTGGTCAGCATCTGCATCCTCTCCAGTCGCTTGTACTACACCAGCAAAAGCTGCAAACTGTCCGTTTCCAACTGTATTTAATTGAATCATATTTCTCCCGGGATTATTGTGACCATCAAATATTTTTTGATTATCATCTACATATACCCTTAATTTAGCTACAGCAAATGCAGTATTCGGTTGAGATAAATCACCTTGAGTGTAAGTTGCTCTTTCTAAAAAGTCATCAGTCCCGTCAAATTTTATTGAAGGAATGCCATCTACTTTTACTTGAGAACCACTATCTACAATTTTTGGTTGGCTTCCAGCAGTTGTTTGGGATACATCATTGCCATTACCACTTTGATCGTACAAAGTTTCAACAAAACCATCTCCTTGAAAAGTATATAAACCATAATAGTTATTGATGTTGGACTCAATCCTGAAGCGATTGTCTGTTTGGTCTGAAGTGTAATATATTATTTCAGAAATTGTACCTTCCCAATTATCTGCACCAACTGTAGTAAATGACTTACCTCCAATAACTGGAGTTGGAGTCACTGATTCTACAGTAGTCTCAGCCGCTGTATCAAAAGTATTTGCATTGACTCCTATTTTTGCATTAGAACCATCTTGTATAGCTGTAATTAAAAAATTATTACCAGCACTTGGATTAACTGAAGATGATACTGTGGTAGCATCGTAATTGAACTTTTGAACACTACTTTGTTCAAATACTCTAAATCCAGCACCAGCCCCAGTTCTTGCATCAAATAAAATATCAGTTCCAGTTGATTTAGTAACTACACCAAATAAACTTACATCTTCTCCGACTGAAACAGTTGAACTAAGCTGAAGGAATTTACCACCATCTGAATAATCCAATGAGCTTAGTAGTGTTCCACTTGATGCAATCTTTGGTTGGTTAGCAGCAGTTTCTTGAACTGCATTGTTTAAAAAACCAGCTTGGTCGTACCAAGTGTGAACAAAAGCTGAATGTGTATGAGATACTACTCTGAAATTAGTTACAGCAAAAGTTCCATCGTCACTATCTGCAAATCTTATATGTGTTGCAGTTCCAGTATTTTGGTCACAAGTAAGTGTTTTTGTATAACTACCAGAGGAATTTATTGTTATACTATTTGACCTATTTTGAGTTGTGTTTACTCCATCAGATGTGCATAAAGATGGACTTGCACCACCAGTAAGAACAATATCAAAGGATACAACAATAACATCGTTAAGATCACTTAGGTAAGGAAAATATCCTCCAGCTGCATCTGTTACAGTAGCAGTAAAACTAGAGTTAGTAGCATTAGTAAAAGAGTCTGGTCTATCTGAAGCTGAAGATCCTCCTTCTACGGCTACACCTACTGTTAGAACTTCATTTAAAAAACCTCCAAGGGTAGTGTCAGTTGTCCGTCCACTTTCTCCACCTACTTCAGTTGTATTTAGGATTGAAGAGCTAGCACTTACTTTATCTTCTGAATCAAAAGCTACATTTACCTCAATGTCATCTGAGCCTCTACGAATACGAACTGCACTACCAGTATAACCATTATTAACCTTACGAAGACTGTAAGCAGCTGAGGCTGTAGAAAAAAGAATTGAGCTAAACTGTATGTCAAAAGAAATATTAGATGATACTAAAGAGTAAACAGAAGTCCAAGGATATTCTCCATTTGTTGTAGCGGCTATATTACTAGAACTTACAACTAAAGTCCAAGTAGAACTATCTAAATGAAAATAAATAATTGAGCTTTTTTCCCATCTGCTATTAGATGAATTAAAAGTATAAGTTCCATTTACATTTGAATTATTTGAATTACTTACAACAAAAGAACCACTAGTAAAATTAGTACCACCCACATTGCAAGGTAATGCAGTCTCTAGTTTACCATTTACCCAATCTTCTAATGCACCACTAGAAACTTGATTAGCTGAAAAGTTTTCTTCGTCATTTATCGTAGCATCTGTATCGTGAGGCTCTCTACGAACTCTTACTACAGAGCCATTCATTGCACCAATGTCTCGCAATGAATAAGCTGCTGCCGAACCACCAAATCTACCAGCTATCCCTAAATCAGTATAAGCATCAGCATAGCCATGCTTTATATCCCAAGCACCACCTAGATTACCTTTAAGAAGGTTCTCTGCTCCACCTAGTATTTCTGATGACATTATTGAGTAAATTCTGAGGCATGAACTTTACCAGATGTACCACCTACTCTAATAAACTTAGCTTTCTCTGCTGTTTCTTTTGCCCAAGTATATGAGCGACCAGCAAACAAGCGATGGCCAACTGTAGCAGAAGGAGCGACACCATCATAGGTTACTCTTACATCTGCATCTTGAACATCGAGTACGATATATCTTGTTAGTTCATCAAAAGAAGTGGAAGTATTCCCTGAGAGACTTGCACTTGTAAGTAATGTTACTGCTGAGTCAGCAACAGTTAAAACTCTGTCTCCTATTGTTCCATTAGGAACAGGGTATAAATTGACTACATTTGAATTAGGCATAATATTTTATCTTGTTGATCTGTTTACATAAGTTGAAAACTTATGATTTAAAGAGTTGTTATTGTTTATTATATCAATGCGCTCAAGCTCAGTTGCTAAGAACATATCTGCCTTTTGTTCTTCAAAGGCTGCTTTGTCATGCTGACCATCCATTCTTAAGAAATCTGCATAAGTTCCATGAGCAGTATAATTAAAAAATTCTAATGGTATTTGTTCATATTGGCTATTGAAAGGTAATAAAAGATCATTAGAACTTCCTGATGGATTTGGAAATACTAATGGTTTTTTATAAGTAACAAACACAGAGGATTCATTGCCTGCATTAATAACATTAGCGCCATCGTCAGCTACATAAAAATCATATTCAGTAGCACTATTCTTCATAAATGCATTATTACTATGTATTCTTATAAAGTCTTGTATAGTGTCCTTAGCTGTTTTACCACTTAAAGTTAAAGAAGAGAAAAAATATGTTTCATCATATTGAACCAAACTCACTTCATCTATTACAGGAAAACCACTAATATTTCCATCCACTATAGTCCATTGTTTTACTTTAGCAGGACTAGAATAATCTGTATAAGTACCATCAGCTTTAGCTTTTTGTGTTATCGCAGGAGGATTGCTAGTAATAGAAACCACCCCATCGTCATCGACAGTAAGAGATGTAGATTTTACAAAAACCCATCGCTTGTCTGTTGCTGTTTTATATAAGACAATTGGTGGATTTCCATAATCATGTTTAGCTTGTATATAGTAAGTCTCTGTACCTGCACTATTTGATCCTAATTTATAATAACCTCCATCAACTTCATAATAAATACTAGAATCAACAAGACCACTTACTTTATATGAGCATAGTTTTCTTTCTTCAGAAGTTACAACATATCTTTCCCACATAGGAGTAAGATTGTAAGCCATTCTTAGTCTTCGTTCAGCTAATGATTTTAAATTAGTTTCTTCTTCTGAAGTAAAGTCATTAACACCTGCTAATGATTTTATTAATAAGAAAAGGGCTGCTGGACTTTTGTTTACCATTATGCTTTATTAGGTGAAAGGTCTGAGTGTTTCTTGTTAAAGTATTGTAAAAATTCTTTGGATAAAACCACATCTGAGCCATACTTATCAACTAGTCTGAAGTATTCTCTAGCTGGTATAGTTGCTACACATTTACCAAGTGTAGGATGAGTCTTTCCTTTTAGTTCACTAGCTTCTTTACGAGCTATGTCTGTGCGATGAGCTTCGCTCATTTTTTCTTGAAGAACTGCATTATTGATATGATCAGCTAATGCTTGGCAATGCTGTTTTTCGTCAATTGGTTTATCTTTATAATGTAATATATTCATAGTAAAAAAGGGTGGCAGGTAACTGCCTACCACCCTATTGAATTAATTGTTAGCTTGTAAGCCCTGAACCTGCAGTTGGATAGTAAGCTACTAAGAGTTTGAATTTACCCTTTGTTGCATTACCGAATCCATTGCCTGTACCATTAGATGATACATTGAACTGAGAAACCACATGAGATGAAGAAGTTGCACCATTTAATAATGCACCTGTGTTTACATACCCTTGATTGTTTGTGTCTCCAGTAAAGCAATTTGTTACTGCTACAAATCCATCAACATCGTCATCTCCACAAGAGATTGTTGCATCAGAGATAGCTGAACCAGTAGATACTGATGCAGTTACTAACTCTTTAACTTCAATGCTTGCTTTAGCGATAAGACCTGTAAGTGCAGTCCCAGATGGGAACTGAACTGCTGTTGATTGAGCGCCTGTTGAAGCTGATAGTTCGCTTGCATCAAACTCTACTTCGTGAGTATAGCCTTGTGCAAGGGTTTCTAGGTTTCCGATTTTATTTAATACTAATGCCATGTTATTATCCTCCTATTCTATTAAGCAGTTATTTTACCATGAGCCGCTGGAGCATATACACCAAGTGTTAATGCACAGTCAACAAAACCTCTTTCTCCACCACCCATGTTAGGTAGACGAGAAGAACCCATAGGAATCAATTCGTGAATACCATAGTAGTCAGGATTGATTAAATAACCACGAGCATGAGAAGCATTAGCTCCTGTAACTGTATCAGGGTTAGTTTCTGGATTCATGTTTACGATAGAAACAATACCAAAGTCTGATTGATATACTTCAACAGATAGTTTGATAGTTGAATCAGAACCATTGTAGTTCACTGAGCGAACACCTGGATTTGCACCATTAGCTGCATCAGCACCGAAGCGAGCATAATCTGCAATAGCTTTACGAAGACTTGTGTCAGCGATAAGTGTAAGATTATTAGCTTCACCATTTGCACGATAGATTGAGCGAATGATTGTGTTGAAGTTAGACTCAGTTAATGAAGCACCACCAGATTGAATTGAAGCTGAAGGTGTGCGATATTCTGCAGGAACTGGGTTTGTTGTTTGAGCGCCATTTTTGATGAACTCTCCAAGACCTCTCATCTTGTAAGGAACAGCACCTGTTTCAGCTTGCTGATCATTGTCGGATAATAGAGTTGCCTCAACATCTCGTTTTAGTTCACGAATAGCTTTAGCTTCTGCTTGAGCTACTTTAGCTGGGCCAACTGAATCAACTGCTTCCTGTAAGTCAGAAACTAAGAAGTCTCTACGGAATTTTTGAATATAGTTGCCAAGTCTTGCACGAGATGCGAATTGGTCTGTGAATGTTGTAACATCAGCACCTTCACTGATACCAGTGGTAACAGGAGATGATAATGAATCGACAGTCCACTCAACAAATGTAGAAGATGCCTTCTGTTTGTTGGCAGACGAAAGAGCTGGTGTTTCTTCAGGAGCAAGGATAGTCAAGACATCAGTCAAATCCTCACGATTAGAAACAGCAGACCCTTGTCCAGAAGTAGCACTAGGTGCTGCTGGATTGAATGTATCTGAGATTGCCATTTTATTTTACTTTCTATTTAATTTACTTTGTGAGTTGTTTTGTACGAAGTTTGATGAAATCATCTCTAGTTCCCGAAGATTTAAAACGACTGTTCAGGTCAGCCAAGGCTTTTTTACTTTTGTTAGTACGACCCGATGCTGGCGCTGCGGTAGCTCCTGTCTTTGGAGGATTTAAGTTTACATTCTTTTTAGGAGTGTCAGATACTAGCTTTCTTCCATAAATACTATTAGCTGCATGAGCAATAATATATGGGAGTTGTGCTGCGATATCAGGGTCAACATTATCTTGCAATTCAATGAATCGTTTATCATTTATCATTGCCTCATATTGTGATCGAGTATCGTTATCTTCACCACTTAGCCAAGATAATTCTTCTTTGGCTCTTGTACTGAATGCTTCTTTAAGTTGCTTTCCATTTTCAGTAGCTTGTATCTTACCAAGTTGGTCTGGCAAATAAGTATCTCTAGCTTTTCTAGCTTGCAATAAACTCTTGCGAACTTGTGCTTTCGTAACTTCTTTACCTTCTACTTCAGTAACTACATCTTCAGCCGAATATCCGTCTGCCTCAAATAATGTATCCTCAGCCCAAGAAATGATTTCATTAATCTCTTCTGACTTTTTTTGAATACCTTCTAATGATTTGATATTTGAGTAAGGGTTATTCGCAACCTTTGGTTTTGAGTTAAGTATGTCATTCTTTTGTTTACTTAGCTCGCCCTCTAGTTTAGCTAACTTTTCTTCTGCTTGCTTTCGTCTAGCAGTCAACTCGCCAAAACGAGCAACAGCTTTACTTCCAAGTTTTTCGGAAAGTTCCCTCAAATCCTGCTCAGACATATCATCTAAGTTGTACTGTGAAAGAACATCGTCAGTATTAGTTTCTTCTGTAGTTTCTTCAGATTCTTCGTGTACTTCTTGAGTTTCCTCTTGTACCTCAGCAACTGGTTCTTCTACTTCTGTTTCCTCTACTGGTTCTAAAACCTCTTCCGTTGACTCCTCTTGAGGAGCTTCTGGTTGAAGTTGCCCTAATCTCCTAGCTGCTAATTGAGCTGGAGTAATGTTTTGTCCCGCATGATTTTCTTTTAGTGCCTCAGCGACTGCACCTTTGATTTCATCTGTCATATTTATCCACTTTCTTTGCGCCTAAGCGATTGCGATAAATTCATTATAACATACTACCCAAATCGTCTTTTGATATCTTCGTGATTTGCTATCTGTAGTATGTGGTCATATGCAAGAATCATCCCACTAATTTGATGTAAGTCATCATAGTTTGCTTTGTGAAGTTCTGATATAGCCTCTTCTCTAAGCTGATGTATATTGTTAATAAAGACTGCGAAAGTCTCGTGGTGTTGTAGTGTTTGGATTGATTCTTCTAGTGAAATATTAATCTTCATAATTTATTACAGGATACTCTCTATATTCAGTTCCTTTACGAAGTGGTCTATTAATTCTAAGAACTTCTGGCTCTTTACCACCAGTGTAATTATATTTTAATATTGTACCCCCATCTTTTGCTTTTTCAAACTTATAACTTTTGAACAATGGTTCTCCATTTTTTCTAGCCCATGCATTATAGTTTCTAGCTCTTCTGTTGGCATGACCTCCGTAAATATACTTCTTGCCATCTCTTTTATCCCTACCTGTAACAATGTCAAGAGTTTCCATAAATGCACCTTGTGCATCACCTTCTATGAGTTTTGTTTTAAAATTTTTAAATAAACTCTTTGAGTTCCAATATGTATCAGATGCCGCAAACTGTAGCTCTTGTGGTAATGAGTTCCAATTCTTTTCACCAATTTGTTTTTTTATT
>TARA_R100000734_G_C3319280_1_pt1 | contig 16406 bp, 8 predicted proteins | sample TARA_R100000734 | Tara Oceans TARA_R100000734 (sample SAMEA2623290) | marine metagenome | biome: marine biome (ENVO:00000447); feature: surface water layer (ENVO:00002042); material: "saline water (ENVO:00002010), including plankton (ENVO:xxxxxxxx)" | depth 5 m | reverse complement strand
GAAGCTAGACAAAATAGAGCGCAAATAAGATTTAATAATATTGCTTTAGGCGGATTACAAGAACAATTACGTTTGTTGCCAGAATTAACACAAGCACAAGAAGAAATGGCTCAAGATAGAATGAATACAGCTATGGATACTATGGGTATGGGTTATGGCATACAATGGGAACAAATGAATCAATCAATAGATAGTGCTTTAGATACAAATAAATTTTCTAATTACGGACAAATAATGTCTACATATGATAGAATGGAAGGTAGAATGCAAGATAAATTGCAAATGCAAATGAAAAATCTTGTAGATACAAGAGATAACGCTATTGCTATGGCACAAGCACAAGAAGTTCAAGAAACAGCGAGAATAGATAATCAAATTAAATTATTAAAAAAACAAAATCAAGAAGCTCGTAAACGTGATTCTTTTTTTGAAACATTATTTTAGGAAATAAAATGGCAGTACAATACGCAAATATATTCAAAACATTAAATAGTATGTTAGATGCTAAATTAAGAAGACAAGCTTCTTCTGAAAGAAATGCATTAGAAATGCTTAAATTAGAACAAAGCAAAGCTGAATTTGCTGAAGAATTAGATATAGCAAAAAGTAAATTAAGATTACAAGAAGACGAATTTGATTTAGATAAAGAAGCAAAAGATAGAGAATTATTTAATACTACTAAAACTAGTCTTAGTAATTTAGCAGTTACAAATATGGAAACCGCAGGTTTAGAATTTTATACAAACTATATACAACCTCTTATGGACACAGGAGGTTACACTAAAATGGATGGAGAGACTCCTACTTTATCAGGATATAGTAGTAAAAAAGGAACTAGTGATTTATCTGAATATTTAATGGATAATTATTTTATAACTAATAATGATGGTTCAAAAGTTTTTTTAAAAGATGTTAAAGATGGTGAACGTTGGTCTACTGAATTAGCAAGAAAATATTTATCTTTGCATATAGCTGGTGGACAAAATTTATTAACTAGTAGACAAATTGTAGAAGATATAGGATTAGCATTTGGTTTAGATGCAGAACAATTAAATCAACAATTTCCAGAATTTAAAAAATTAAGTACAAATCAAGAAATATATGATAGAATGGCAGAAGAAACATTTCAAACAGAGTTTGGAGATTTTCAGTTTGGAGATAAATTTGCTCAAGAAAATCAACCTGTAACTGCAGGAATGTACGAAGATAGTCCAATAACTCTTTCAGAAAAACCTTCTAAAAAAGATTATTCTATACCAGAAGGTGTTGATGAAGATATACAAAAACAAATTAATGATGCTAATCTAGAAGCGTTAGATAAATTTGAAACTAATTTATTATCTGGAAACGTTAAAGATGACTATTATAATAGTTTTGACAATGAATTAAGTTGGGTAGTAAAAGATTATATTTCTGAAGAAGGAAATACAGATGCATTTGGATGGATGCAAATGTTAGATAGCAACGACCCTTCTACAGATTATTCTAATCGTAGATACGGTGATTATCAATATATGAGCAATAAATACCAATCTAACATAGATGCATTAATTAAAAGGCGTGTATCTATTAATAAAAATTTAAACAATGAAAAGTCTCAACATTATACTATTACAACACAAAGAACAACAAATATGGATTTAGGATTACCATTTATGTCTGATGAAATGTATGATTTTAGAACAGAAGAATTAAAAAAATTAGAATCTATATCTATGTTAGAAATAGATGCAATTAATCAAGCAATAGAACAACAACAAAAAAGACAAAAAGCAGCTTACATAGCTGGAAATGCTTATGAAGCTCAAAAACCAAAAGCTCAAGGTAAATACGGATACATTTATAATCAAAATAGGGAATACTAATGCCACAAAGTAGCATTGAAAAAAAGATGCGTGAACGTTTTGGGGACCAATATTCCCAAGTTAATAACAACACACAATTTGATACAGATAAAACTATGTTTGAACGATTAGGTTCTAACATATTTGATTTTACAACAGAAGCTGTAAAAGGTGGTGTTAATATGGCGCTATTAGGAATACCAGAAAGAGGATTACCTAGACTTGGAGTAGACCCTTTTTATGAAGCTAAAAGAGAAACTGAAGTACAAAAATGGGGTGGAGACATTGGTTCAGCTCTTGGATTTTTAGCACCATTTGGTGCTGGTAAAATAGGTATTAGTGCAATAGGTAGAGCTGCAGCTGGTAAAGCAAGTGGTCAAAAAATAGTTAAAGAAATTCAAAAAGAAGCTGATGGACTAGTTACAAAATTAATTGATGATGGTTCTATAAAAATAGGTAAAGGAACTATGCCTACTACAGCTAATTTAGCTGATGATTTAACTCCTAAAGGATTTATTGATGATATTATTACTCCTAAAATTAAAACACAAATTGAAGGTTTTGATGATGTTTTACATAATGCAAAATTACGTAATGAGTTTTTAGATAGCATAAAAGACCAATCAGGTAAATTATTTAAAGAATTTGCAGAAGCTAGTGGTATTTCTATTACAGATGACGCAGCTAAACAAATAGGTAATTTAGTTAGAAAATCTATTGATGACGTTGGAGGTAGACCTGTATCTAACTTGCAAGGATATTTTGCAAAAGTATTTGGATTAGATGACAAACCAGGAAGATTAGCTTTAACGCATATGGCTGAAGAAGGTATTTTATTTGCTGGTGTTGATAATGTAATTGCGGCTTTAGATGCTGGACAAGAAGGAGTTGAATATGACCCTATGAATACAACACTACATGCTTTAGCTGTAGGGGGCGCATTAGGAGCAGTTAGATTTATACCAGGAGGTATAGAAGGAGGAGCTTCAGGATTAAGTGCATTTATGCGTGGTAAAAATCCATTTGAAAGAATAGGTGCGTTATTTAGAGGAACTTATGCAAATAATTATAATGTTGCTTCAGCTTCTGGTCAAAATTCTATTGGTCAAATATTTTCTTATTTAGCATTAAGTAGTAGTAGAGTAGGAGGTAAACAAGGTAAAGCTGCTCCACTTTATATGGAAAATTATATAACAAAAGATTTACAAGGTCTATTAAAACAATTAACTAGAACAGAAGATGATAAAGTTGTTAGTGTAAGTGCAAGTAAATTATTAGAATATTTACAAAGCGGTACTCCAGAACAAAAGAAAATAGCTGCACAAATTATGCAACGTAGTATTAGTAAAGTTCATTCTAAAATGACAACTGGTGAATGGGCTGGTGAATTTGCTAGACAAGTTAGAAAAGATTTAGTTGGTAGTACTCCTCGTATGTTCCTTGGTGGTTTAGTAATGGGTGGTGGACCTTCAATGTTAATGGATGAAAATTTAACAGTACAAGATAAAATGAGGTCTATGTTAATTGGAGGTTTTTTAAGTAAACATGGTAAAGGTTTAGTATACAAAGATTTTAATACTGGTGCTTTTAAAACATACGAAGGAGCATTAACGTTTAATCGTAAACCTCAAAATCGTTTTAGTAAAGAATTTCAACAAGTAGATAACTGGGTACAAGCACTTGGTAGTGATATGAGTGGACCTCGTATGGGTTATTGGGGTAAAGTTCGTGAAATGGTTCATAAACAAAACGAATTAAAACATGATTTTGTACCTACAGATTCTAATCCTGAAGTGTTTGATGCTATTAATGAAGTTATTAATACAGAAAGAGGAGAAGGTAAACAAAAAAATAGAATATTTATAAAAAATAAAAATCAAAATATAGACGTAGATAGCAAACCTATAGAAAATGATGCAAAAAATAAACAGTTGTATGATGATGCTATGGTATTTTTAAGTAAAGACCAATACATTGGTGAAAATAAATCTATTAAAGAATGGGGTGAATTAACTCCAAATCAAAAAAGAACATTTGTAGAGCTTATGAAAAAGAAAGGTATTGAAGCTGATACTAAAGGTTTTGATAAAATGAACGAAATGTTCAATCAAAAAAATAATCAAACTATAGATGATATTGTAACATCTTTTATAAAAACTGCTGAAGATATGATAAATAGTATTGAAGGTGATATTGCAAAAACCGCAGGTCCAGTTATAGAAACAAATTCAGAAACAGGAGTTAAAACTTTTAGAAAAATAGACATACGAACATCAGCAAATAGAATAGCATCAATGCCTAACGGAGACGTTATACTTAATAAAATTAATGAATACAATCATTTAGTTGATAAAATTACTGAAGTTACTATGCATCAAAAAGCTAATGAAGCTCCTATAAGAATTACTGAAGCTAATATGCCTCGTTCATTTGAAGAGTTTATTTCAAACGCAGTAAGCGGACAAAGAAAATTAAATGAAATATTAAAGGTAGAAGACCAACATGGTTATAGAGTACAAAGTCCAGAAATTAATGCATTATTAGATTTTAATAGCACATATAGAGAATCTAGTAAAGCACGTAAAGAAATAGGTAATGTTATTGCTAATAGTCCTATACTAAGCGCATTGTTGCGTGTAAACAAAAATGGACAAGATTTAGGATTACCAGAAAAAATTACTATTAAAGGAGATAATGTACCTAGAAGTCTTCAAGAAAAAATAAATTATGCATTACAATTAGCTAGAGCTGCTGAATCTGGTAGTTCTGTATTGTCTTCTAATTACAAACCAGTAGCTGATAAAAGAATTACTCAAGCTGAAGCAAAAGATATATTAAATGAATTTTCTAAACCTGGAAATGATATAAGATTATTTGACAATGTTACTAAGTGGGCTGGTGAGGGTAGATTAGTTATTAATGATGTACAAAGAAAAATATTATTTGATAGAATATCTAGCGCTAAAGTTATTGACCCTAAAACTGGAGAACCAGTTGACATTACTGATGTTCATATTAATCAATATATTAAGCTAGTAGAAAAAGGTTTTATTATACCAGGCACTACCACTATGAGAGGATTTATTGCAAGTGGTATGGATACAATAAAAAAGATTGAAGCATTTAAAGAAGCTAATAACATATCAAAAGATGCAACACTAAGTGTAGAACAAGCAAAAGAGTTATTAAAAAACGCTGAATCTAATGGATTAAATGAAGTTCAAGTTGAGGTACTTAAAGAATTAATAGAATCTAAACAAAGAAAAGATATTGATATAGAACAAGTATTTAAAGAATTAGAAGAAGTAATGAGACCTTTAATAAAAACAGATAAAGGTGGTTTTGTAACAATTAGTCCAACTGAAAAAGCCGTAATAACTGAAGCAGATGCTGTTCAATTACTACAAACAATGAATGATATTAAGCTAGGTAAAGAACAAAACTTTGTTACAGAAATAATGGATACTATTAGTAGAGATTTAATGCAATTTGATATATCTGTACAACGTGGAGCATTTACTGAAAAACAAATATTAGATAAACAAGAAGAATTAAAAACTAAAAAATATCTTTATGCCGCAATAAAAGAAGCTAGTAGAAGAGGAGATGCATTAGATTTAGTTTCATTAGCTACTGAATTAAAAATTTATGATTTTTACAAAAAAGATTTTAAAGAGTATAATAATAATACTTGGTTAGAACTAAGAACTCGTTTGAAAAAAATGTTAGAAACTACAAAGTTTCAAGAAATAGATACAGAAATTAATTCTTTATATAGACAACTATTAAAAGAAGAAGGTTTAACTATAAATGATTATAACATATCAGACATACAACAAATATTAGTCAACAACGTATTTAAAAAATTTAGTGCAAAAGAAAATGGTGTTGATTTAAGTAATAGTCAATATGTAAACAAGTTATTTTTAGATGAAGTTACACAAGGTGGATATAATGGAAACATTACAAACTTCACCAAAGACTTTATGAAAGACTTAACTGACAATAATCCTAATTTAAGTAAAAGAGATTTAGAAAGTATTGAATTAACTACTATGACATTTTTGTTAAATAGCAAAAGTAATTATAATACTAAACGAATTGTAATGAATGCTAACAATACTCAAAATGCTACGTTCAGTAATGAAATAATTAAAAAATCTATTGTAATAGAAAGATTAAGTGAGATTGCAGATAATGCTGATATGCCAATTCACATATTAGATTCACAAGGTGTAGGGTTTGGAGGATTTTATAAAGGTATTAATGATGTATCATTTTTAAATACAGCACAAAGATTATTATATACTGGAGAATATGTAGCTTCTCATAACATGTATAGATACATGAATATGAACCCAACTGAAGTTCCTACAAATCAAAAATATTTAACATATCAATATGGAGATAACAAATATTTATATCTTATACCAAAAGACACAAGTGTTGGTAATAGAATTGCAACTAAATATGCTGAGTATTTAGATAGTGTTATTAAAGATAAACTTGTCTCAGCAGAAAAACAAGACTTGTTAGATAAAGTAAATGTAAAACCAGTAACACAAGCAGATGGTACAACACGTTATGAATGGAAAACTTTAAAACAAGATTCTCTTTCTAATAATTATAAAACAGCTACAAAAGAATTAGATATAATGTTGAATGATATGATTGTTGGAGAATTATTTGGTAAAAAAGAATGGTGGAGTAACCAAAGAAATGGAGAGGGTAAAACTTCTGCTGGACTAGTAAAACGTTTAAAACTATTTGATAACATAAGCGCAAAAAGATTTACTAAAGAAGACATAAATGATGTTGTTAATTTTTTAGATGAACCTGGTATTCGCCTTCAAGATAAAGTAGTAAGAAATGAATTAAAAGATTTTGCAGATGGTAAATGGAGACAATTAATTATAGCAGATGAAGTATTAGCTGGTGGATATGAAGGTAAATTAGTAGATGAAATACACTCTGTAGTTAAACAGCAAATAGAAGCTTATGATAGAGCTATAGAAGCTATAAGAGAAGTTAATCCTAATAGCCCTGATATAGTTAAATTACAAGAATTAAAAGCAAAAGAACAAGCTGAATTAAGAAATGACGCTGTATCAGATGCTAGTGATGTTAATGGTGTTACTTTTATGCCTGAAAATAAAATGAAAGCATTAGCTTTATTATTAGGTAAAACAGATTTAGGTGATGTTAGCGGTGTTAAACCTATTATTTTAAGACAAGGTAGTAATTATTTTATTAATAAAACTGCTATTATGAAAAACGCAGAAATACAAAAGATTTTTGACGCTAATCCAGGAGTAGCTAGTATAACATTTACTTCAGCTTCTAAAAAAATTGGAGAAAACTATGCTATTAAAACTATTGAAAGTAAAGATTTATGGTCTGAGCCTCCAGTTACAGATGCTAAAGGAAACGAAATAACTCCAGCTAAAGCAAAAGAGTTAGATATTTCTCAAACAAATGCTTTAAACCCAGAACATATGCAACTAATAAGTGTTAAAGAACATAAAAATAAAGCAGCAATAGGTTTGAATCATACAGTTAATTTATCACCAGATGCAGTAGGTGAATTTTATAATTATATTATTAGAGATAGAGTAGCTCGTGTAAGAAATAATGCAGAAATATTTACAGACCCTATGAGAGAGGCTGAAGCTATTGCACAATATAAATTATGGCAAAGACAAAAAGTTTATGAAGAAGGAACTACTGAACTTAATAATGAAACATTAGGTTTAGATGCGTTATTAGCTGAAGCAAATGTAAACCCTGGATTACTACCTACAAGATTAGATGCTGTTTTTAAAACATTTGAAATTGACCCTCTATTTAAAACTAAAGTAGAAGGTGGTAGTAGTGTATTAGCTCCTGATATAAATGCTTTTGGAAAAGCAGAACTTCAAAACACTATTATATTAGATGGAAAAATATGGCAAGCAGGTGAAATATCTGTACCTGAATCTGTAAGAAATACAGGTGTTGAAAGTTTAGATTTAATTACTCTAGTAAAACAAAATAAAGGTGAAGCTGATACAATTGTAACTGCTAATACAGTTGTAAAAGATAGATTTGGAAAAATAAAAAACTTAGGAGAATTATTTGACAAGTTAGAAGCTAACCACCCAGAATATAAAATATTAATAATTGGTGAAAGACAACCTCACGTAAAACATTCTAGCATTATGCCAGTAGCTTTAAAAAACTTTAACGCAGATAATGTAGCAAAACTTAATGCCGTAGATTTAAAAAGAGCGGCTGAAGGTGATTTTGATATTGACACTATCAATTATTTCCACAATATGAAACATGATGTTATGAAAGAATATTGGAATAATAGAGGTGTTATATCAGATAGTAGAAATGTTGAAACTACAAATAGTGAAATGAGTTTTGCTAATTTAAAATATACAGATTACGATACTAGAATGGATTATATACATAATAAGTTACGTCAATCAGATATTGCAAAAGGTATTGTTATGCAATCACAACGTTTATTACAATGGTTAATAAATAACTATGCTAACTCACCTACTCAATATAGAATAGCTAGAAATTCTACTATGAAAGAAGATGGAACTATAGCTGAATTAGGTAAAATAGATACAGTTAATGGATTTATAATGAAAATACCTGATAATAGATTTTTAGTTATTAAACAAGATTTAGATATGAAAGCTGTATATCAAAAAATTGCAGACTACAATCAACATGTATTAGATGCTTACAACGGATATAATCATGGATTGTTTCAATCAAGAAAAGCAATATATGAAGATTTATTTTTAGGAAAAGATGGTATTTTTGAAGTATATGGTGTAGATAAAATTGCATATAAAACTACTACAGAAGGTAAACAAAGTACTGAAATAGATTTAAAAACAAGTATTTTATCAAAAAGAGAAGGACAAGAAGGAGTAGCCGCTTTAACAGGAAAAGAAAAAGATGTTATTTATGAACATTTATTTACTCCATATTCAGATTTATTAAGATTATCTAACTTTCAATATGATAGAGGTAGACAAAAAAGCGTATCATTACAAGATATGATAACTGGTTTAGAAACATATAATAGTAGTATGAGAACATTGCAATTTAATATGGCTAAAGATTTAGGCGTAAAACAAACAGATATAGATTTGTTTGGATTTGGTGATAATGCTATTATAAGAGCTAATAGAAATGGTACAGATTTTAGTGGTAGTGTTATGACATACGATAGATTATTATCAGAAATAATGCATATTAGAAACATTACTCAAAAAATTAATGATAGAGATTTGTATTCAAGACCTAGTGAAGAATATAATAAAACATTAGATGAGTTTATGATAAGCGAAAATTTAACTAAAGCATTAGAAAATCAAATAGATTATTCAAGAAATAAACACGAATATGCTAATGCATTGTATACTAGAATAAGAAAAATGAAACGTTTAAAAGATACATTACAAAGTCCTACAAGTAGAAATAGATTAAATAAAAATATTTTATATTTGGAAAATCTTTTAAAAGAAATAAAAAAACAAATTCCTGTTTCTGAAAGTATTTTAAAACAAATTGAAAATGATTTAGTAGTAGACAAATTAAGAGACTATATAAGAAAAAATGGAAAAGAAGCTTCAGAAGAACAATTAAAAAAGATTAAAGCAGAAGCAAAAGAAGATATGAAAAATAAAAAATATACCATTGAACCTTATGCAGATAGAGATTTAATACATTCTTTAGCTATGTTAGAAGGCTTTGGTAGATATAGTCAATTAAAACAATTTGATTTAGGTATAGGAAAACAAGAATATTCTGAATTAAATAAAAATGCACAAGATGTAAGAAGAGATTTTCAACAAGCTTGGTATTCTTTACGTAATAATGAAAAAGTACAATTTAAAGATATGAAGGAACCTGTAGAGTTTTCTGATGCAGCAGAAATATACGAGTACTTTACTAATAGAATGCTAGGTGAAATGTCTGTATTAGGAGATTTAAGTTTAAATAATGTTTATTTAGCTAAGGTTATGACTCCTAGAATTGAACCATACAAACTAATAACTTTTAAAGGAAAAGTATTTCCTAAACCAGAAACTAAACGACAAGAAAAATTTGTTACATTAGGTTTAAGAGTAAATAATAGAATGTTTAAAGATAGCCCTGAAATGCAAAAATTATTTATAAAAGAATTAGGAAAACATTACTCTAATGCAAATCAATTATTAAGAACTGGTGAACAAGCAAGAAACAATAATGCTGATTTTATTCCTGGAGATACTGGTTATGTAGATATATTTTCTCCAGCTATGGGACACCAAAAAAGTAAATTAGTACAAATATTTAACCCAGAATATGCTGGTGTTTCAAGATTAAGTACATATGAGTTATTAGTAAAACATTTTAAATATGGAACTGTACAAGAATTATTGCCTAAATTACGTGATACCTCACCAGATAGTGTAGTTGGTGGTCTTTATGACGTAACTGGTTTAGGAGATTTTAGACGTATGAGTATAAATGGTATAAAAGATTTTGAGAATAGTTTAGATTTACAAAATAGATTATATGTACGTAGAGATGGCGTAAATCATATTGTAGATTATAGAAGACCATTTGAGCCAATAGGAAACGTAGGCGGTAGTGGTTCTTCTAGTAGAAGAAAATATGATGTAACAGATGAAGCAAGTAACATGATTAAGAAAAATAAAAGGTATTGTCCATGATAAAACCAGATTGTATACCATTAGACCCTAACCCTCAAAAACAAAAAGAAGAAGAAGTTTTTATGAAAACTGCTAGAGAGTTTCAAAACTTACCTATTATGCAGATACTTGGAAACAGTAATAGAGTAGCTATGTTTAGAAGAATCTTAAATCATTCTAGAGATGCTGTTCATGGTTTTAACACAAAACGCTATCACGAAGTTCCGAACGCTGAAGAACTAAAAGTTTTTAAAAGAATTAGAGATAGAGAATTAAAAAATATAACAAGAAAAAGAGGCTTTTTTGCAAAATGGTTATACTTACCAAAAGAAATATATAAAGATATACCTTTTGTAGAAAAATGGTATCAAGATGTACAAAATTCTAATTACCAACAAAAAGGATTTGGTCAATATTTTGACTCACAAATAGCATCAGTAATGCGTAATCTTAAAGAAGCTTCTGCTAGATATGGATATGATTTTAAATCAGCACAGGCAGACATAAGAAAATTATATGCTACTTATAATAAACAAAGACAAAAAGGTTTACACGAAGAAGCAATTAATACTTACGCAGAAATAGATAAATTTATTCAAAAAGGCGAAGGTCGTGCTTTGAGAGAGTTTCATGAACTTGTTACAATGAAAAGTAATGACTTTGATAGTAGCTTAGGTAAATACGATGCTAATATATATGAAGCTGCTACTATTTATAGAAGAAACATTCAACCTGTTGCGCAACAAAGAATTATGCAAGGGATTAGAAATTTTAGAAATGGTATTAGAAAAAGTATGTCTCAATTTAGAGATATAGAAGGAGCTAAAGATTTAACTAATAAAGAAAATACTGGTATTTTAGATAATATTATTAAAAAATATGAATCTAAACAATTACAAAAAGATGGATATTTTCCTGTATTAACATTTGATATTATGCCTACTTTATCTAGAGCTTCTGAATTGTTATACAGTAGTAAAGGAGATACAAGGCAAGAAGCTATTGACATGATTAAAAGTGTTGATAAAATATTTTCTGACAACGCTTATATTAATGAACATTTAGGTAACACTAATAAACAAATCAATGGTCCTATTAATTATAATGTTATTCCTATTATAGATAGTTATGTTAGAAGTGCTAATCGTTTTAATTACACTTCTTTTAATGTATTAAAATATAGTGAATTACTTAAAAATATAAATGATGTAGCGTTAAAAGCACAAAACGATAAAGGAATGTATGAGTTAGATGCTAAACTAAAGTTTTTAGAAAATTATGCATCAGACCATTATGACGTTATATCTGGTGGATTTAAAGATGCTGGTGGTGCTAACTTAGCTAGAACGCTTACATCTTATCAATTCTTAAGTAAACTTGGTTTAAACTTCCGTGCAGCTGCTAGAAACGCTACACAAAGTTTGTTTAATTATATATGGTTTGGTAGTAAAGGTATATTAGATACAAACAGAATGTTAAATAATAAAGAAATGCAAACTAGAGTACAACAAGGTTTAGAAAATAATGGTATTTTATTTCCTGAGTTCCAAGAAATATATGGAGCTTTGCCATATAATAGATATTTTGATAAAAAATCTGGTACTATAAAATTACAAATTGATAATAGTTTAGGACAATCATTGCAAAATAAATTAGAAGAAGTTGCTAGAATATCTGGTAAACCTATGGAATTTGTAGAAAATAATATTAATAGAAGATTTACATATAAAATAGGATATACAAGTCAATGGAAATTAATGAGTGCTGACCCTAACTTTGTATCAAAATTTGATAGACATTTAGAAAGAAAAATTAAAAAAGCTAAAGGCAAAGATAAAGAAAGATTAATGGTAGCTTCTAATGCTAATCTATCTGTAGAAAGACTTAAAGCTGATAGAAATAAAACAGAAACTATATTTAAAGAAAAGGATGCTACTGTATATGAAGTAGAATTAGAAATGTATAAAAGAAAATTAGCTGATAACGCAGGTAATGCCGCAGTTGAAAACTTGCATTTTGATTATAGTTTAACTGGTAAAAATAAATTTTTAACTACACCTACTGGTGCGGTTATTGGACAATTTCAACACTATGGTGTAAACTTTTTTAATCTACAACGTAAAATTGCTTTAGATGCAAAAGATGCTATATTTGCTGGACAATGGAATAGCGCAGCTGGTTGGAGAATGTATAGATTAGGTATTATGTATGCTACTATTAATGGATTAATTTCTCCTATATTAAATGCAAACTTTGGTAATCTTGTACAAAACGATACATGGGAAAGATTTAAAAATTATCGTGATGCATTTCAATCAGATGACCCAGAACGTAGAAAAGATGCTTTCTTTGGTAAAGGTCCTATTATTGGTACAGCTGGTGGTCCTACTATATCAGACTTAATTACAATTGGAAATTTATCTGGTTTATATGAATTAGAAGAAGATGATATGTTATCTTATTTAGTTGGTTATCAAGACGAATCTGAAAAAGATGGTAATGAAAAATTCCAAGAAGTTATAAGATTATTAAATACACAAGTGCATCGTGCATATACAAATACATTTCCTAGAATGAGTAAAGGTGTTAATCTTGGTGTGTTAGTACAAGGAGAACTTGGTCTGTTTCCAAATAAAGATACAAGAGCTCAAAAAGAAAGATTACGTAATTTATACAAAGGTGCAGATAGATTAGTTGGCGATTATTTGCCTGACTTACCTGAAAAAAAGAAAAAATCTAAAGGTAAGCCAAAACAAAATATCAATGAAATACTTAGGTCGTTGAATAATTTATAGTTTCATACAAAGAATTTATTTTACTTTTTAGTACTTCAACTCTTTTTAGTTTATTTTGATTTTCAAATAGATTTAGCTCTATATCTGAAAGCTCTTCTTTCATTATCATAATAGCTGTATTAATATTGTTTATAGTTTCTTTATCTAATTGCATTGTTCCTCCTTATTTAATGCATACATTCCAATACATATAGCATCTGCATTTTTAAGTGTAACTTTATGTTTACTACCTGCAAAAGCTTTTGCTCTACGTTTAAAGTATTGTTTTCGTTTTTGATAATCTTTTGGTATTCTATTTCCTATAACATCTTGCCATTGTTTAGGAAGAACCTTGACAATAGGTAAATCTAACGCATTACAAATACCTAACCAAATGCCGTAGTTCTTCCCAAATGTGAATGCCCCTCTCTCGTAAGGTCTAGACCATACTCGTTCTATATAGACTATGGTATTTTTTTTGTTATGAGTTTTTATAATATTAACCATATCTATAGGTTCCCTAGAGGAAGGGCAATTACTTGTTGAATGGAGGTTGTCTTGAGCAAAGAAAGCAACTGCACCATTCCATCCAGGGTCTATAGCTATTATATTCATCAGGTATAACTGCTCATTACCCTTATAGCTTCTGTTCTATCAAAGTAAACGCTACACTTGTCGCCATTAAACCCTAGGTCATAACTACCTAGTTGTCCATATCTTGCTTTTTGACATATGATTTCCATTTGATACCTATCATTTTCCTTGTCGTCAACCGCATAAGGATAGTATACAAAGAACGCTGCTTCCGCAGTTTGTTCTATAACACCACTTTCCGCAAAGTCTGATAGCTTTGGTCTTGGGTCTATCCTACGCTCTATTTCTCTATTTAATTGTGATACTAGTATAGCACTACAATTTACTTTTTTACAAATCCATTTATAATCTAACATTATATCTTCGATTTCAAAACGTCTATCTTTATTATTCTTGTTGTCTGTACGAATAAGTTGGATATAGTCATCAAGTACAACGTCTGGTTTTTCTTTAGCTATCTCTTTCATAGCATCTGCAAGTGTTTTACAATCATCATGCATAATCAGATTCTTATACTTTTCTCCTAGTTCTGTTTTGGCAAGAGATATTTCAGCAATTTCATTATCAATGTCTTTAGCTTTTCTAATCTTTTCGTAACTAAACTTTGGATTTTCCATTACTAATATCTTCTTCATCATTTCAACGTTAGTCATTTCACGATTAAATAACATAACTTTAAAGCCTTGTTCAAGTAATCGTTTTACAACATTTATAACCATAGTAGTTTTACCATGTCCTGGTCTACCGCCAAGAACTGTAATTTCACTACGAGTCATACCACCTGCTGCTTTATCAAGCTGTTCAATACCAAAAGGAATTAGATTACTACCTGTTTTAAGTGTTGATATAGTATCGTTAATTATATCTTTAGTATCTACTTTCTTGCTAGGTGCAACAGATTTTAGTTCTTCTATTTCTTTCTCGTGTTCGTGCAGCAATTCAATAACATCTTCTTTGCTATTTAAACTTAAATTATATAGTACTTGGGAACCTTTAATTACTCTACGTTGTATATATTTATACCATACAATTTTAGAATAATGTTCAATGTTCGCAGTTGTAGGAACGCCATCGGCTAATCCTGTTAGATAATAAGTAGTTAAGTTTTTATCTATTTTACTATCTCTCATAGCATTGTATACTGTTACCGTATCAATCGCTACATTATTTCTATATAGTTCTACAAATGTATTCCAAACGTTCTGGTGTTTATCAGAATAAAACGCTTTTGCATTTCTAATAATACCTTTAGACTTTTCAAATACTTCATTACCTTCAAGTAATATAGAACCTAATACCGCAATTTCAGCTTGTTCAGCTTTCGGCATTTCTAATATATCGTTCACGTCTTTCAGTTTATCCATTAATCCTCCATTTCAAATAAACTAAGTTGTTTTTCTTTAGGTATATAGTTTGTTATAACTAGTTCAATTTTCTTTTCATCGCTATGTAGTTGTCCAGCGTACTTTATAGGTATCTCCTGTATGTTATAGTACCTATACATATCCCAGATAATTGGTCTGTTATCATAACTAACCATAAACTTTCCCCCTGTTTTATCAATGTCATCACACATAGTCTTTAAATCACTATGGTCTTCATCTTTAAATGAATGAATATAGTAATCGTTTCTATCAGTAGCCGCTACATATGGTGGGTCAAGATACCACATATCGTTTTCATCTGGTTTGTATTTGTCAAATAACTTTCTAAAATCCATACACTCTATATAAGTGTCTTGTAATTTTAATCTACTAGCTTCTAAGTCATCAAGTATACCATCATTCCATCTAGCGTCTTTACTTAATGGTAGAAAAGGGTTTTTGTTAAATGCCGTTTTCAATACAAAAAAGTACATTGCCGCTCTTTTTACATCAGGTATATCAAAAGATTTATTTTCGTGTATATGTTTTCTAAAGTTTTCGTGAAGAGTTCTTGATAACAATATATGTTTAGCATATCGTTTAAACTCATTGAAGTCCTCCGCTACTGAAATATACAAATTTATTACATCATTATGCAAATCATTTAATATATTTATTTTAGCTTTATCTTTTCTAAAAAACATACTTCCCCCGCCAAAGAACACTTCTACGTATCTTGTATGTCTATGTAGCATTGGTACCAGCTTTCTAGATAATATATACTTGCCTCCATAATAAGGAAAGATAGTAGGACAGTTATCCTTCATTTTGTTTCCATTCTTCAATCCATTCTTTGACAATGGCTATCTCTTCATTAAACTCCCCTTGCATCATTATTTCATCAAGAGTTCCGTCTTCATCTAGATATTGTTCTACTTTGTATATGCCTTGTAACCAAAACCATACTGAACCAGATTGTGCTTCTTCAAGTTTATTGTCTAAGAACTTAACTAGTTCTGTACTACCAGCACCAAATAGTTGTACTTTCTTTTTTGTTTTAAGTGTCTCACTCATCTGCAACCTCCGTTAGTTCAGTATGACCAGCTTCTTTCCAACCTTTGTTAT
>TARA_R100000734_G_scaffold5037_3_pt1 | contig 16986 bp, 2 predicted proteins | sample TARA_R100000734 | Tara Oceans TARA_R100000734 (sample SAMEA2623290) | marine metagenome | biome: marine biome (ENVO:00000447); feature: surface water layer (ENVO:00002042); material: "saline water (ENVO:00002010), including plankton (ENVO:xxxxxxxx)" | depth 5 m | reverse complement strand
TTTAAAAACTTAAATGCTGATATTAAAAGAGGAGAAAGATCTTTTGGTGAAAACTTCTATGGTATAGATATCATATCAGATTTTTATACACATAAAAATATTAAGTCAGGTAAAAATCCTGTAGGAATTATTGTAGCTAATAACATTACAGAAGTTATTAAGCAAACAAGTAATTTAAAATCAAGAGCAAAAAAATATGGTGAACTTCAAATATTAGAGAACAAACTTCCTGAGATTGAAATAACAAGAGATCAGCAAAACTTATTAAATAAAATAAGAATCTTAGAAACAGCTCTTGGTAACTGGACAACATCTAAACAAGGAACACTTAAGTACTATTATGATAATTCTACATTCCCTATATTAAATAAAAATATATTAGAGGAAGAAGCATTAGAAGAAGATGAACAAGATAGTAATGATCCAAGTTCTGAAAAGTTTGGAAAAGAGATTGGTAAAAAGTCATTAGTTGAAATGGCTGAAAGAGAAGTAATATACATTTTAAAAAGTCTTCATAAAGTAGACGCAAACGGAAATACATCTAAGAACTATTTAGGAGTTAATGAACTTGCAGATTTTAAAAGAGTTTGGGCAACACTTACTAATAGAATATCAGGTATTAAGAATCCTATGAAGATGTATCAAGAAATTGAAAAAGCATCTGAAGAATTTCCTGAATTAAAACAACTTATAAAATATAAGTTACCTAAACCTGAAAATACTACTAATGAGTTTGAGTTTGATGCAATTGCTAGCTTCTGGCAAACATTTAAAAAGTCTGCAATTAAGTATTATCAGTTAAGTGTATTTAAAGATGGTAACGTAGAAGTTACTGAATCTGATATAGATACAGATGCGATCCTTAGAGATTTTCAAAGAATGTTCAAGACTAAGAATGCTAATGAATACATCTCAATAGTAGAAGGTACTAATACTCCAATGTTAAATCTAGATGCTTTAGTTAAAAGATTTGATAAAAAAGGATTAAGAGAAGAAGACTATTATGAATTCTTAAATACATTAGGAATAGAATTAGATGATATACAAAGGATTAAAACAGAACTTACTAATGTAGAAAATGAAAGTAAGTTTGGTATACCATTTATATTTCAGACAGTAAAAGATTTTAATGAACTTGAGTATAGGGATAATCTTACAGAAAAACAGTTTGAGTACTTATATAAGTTTAAACAAAATCCTGTTGAAACATTAGTAGATGATATTCCTGCAGGAGTTTTATTAAGTAAAAATCTTAAAAGAGGAGTGAGTCAAAGCGGGTCTATTAAAGAACTTGCTAAGTTGCAATCTAAATATGGAAGTGTATCTAAGAACTATGGTTTACTTGCAGCTGATGGAGAAAGAATATTCCCTCATGTACTAGATAGTAACATGACAATGACTGTGGCAGGATTAAATGAACTAGGTAATTTAAGAAATGATACTTGGCAAAAAACTAATTCTAATAAAGAAGAATCAGAGTATGACTTTTTATCTTATCTTAATCCTAATATAAATCCTTTTACTAAAAGATCTCATTTATTAAACTCTGTATATAGAGTTAAAGAAGGAACCTTTGATAAGAGAGCTAATAAAACTTTTGATCTTTTTATTACATCTGGTATTAATATACAAGATAATAAAACTAATAGTAAAGTAACTTCTGATCTTACAGATGTAGAAAAGTTTACGCAAGATATGCATACTCTTTTACTTAATGGTATAAAAGAAAATACTAGACCTGCCGATAAGAAAGCTTCTTATGGTCTAAAAGTTCAAGGAGGTTTAATGAAAACTCAAGGGACAGATAAAAATCTTTATGTGGATATAGACATGTTTAATCAAGAGTCTGAAGACCCTGGTATTAGTGAGGGTATGAGATACTCAATTGATAAACTATTTATTCCTGCAATGGCAGTTGAGTTTGATAGAATAAAAATGTTTGATGCAAATAAAGAGTTGTATTTAAGATTGGCCGGGTATAATAGACCAATAGGTAATAGATATGCTGGTAACACCTTTACTGCATTTGATAATATTTTAAGAGACTCTACTAAAAATGAGTTATATAAGTTACAATTAGATCCTGCAGTAAAAATAGAAAACTATTTAATGACTGATGAAGGATCAGCTCTTAATAAAAAGATTAGAGCTGATATAATGGAGTACATTCAAAATAGGGTTAAAAATAATATAACTAATTATTATAATAAAGCTCCTTATCTAAGTAAAAGTCTTAAAGAAAAATCCGGAGTAGAAAATTATAATTCTACAGACCCTAAAGTTAAGAAGCAACTTATTAATACATTAATGTCAGCTTATACTATAAATAACTGGATACATAACTTTGAAGTTATACACTTATTACATGGTAATATGGTGCAGTTTGATCATAGTAAAGAACATATGCAAAAGCGTACACCTGGTGGACAATCTGGTGGAGAAGGTTTTCTTTATGATCAAAACGCAATAAACTTTATTAATGAAGTTTGGAATCAAAAAAGTTATGCATCTAGACTATCTAAAGAAGGTATAGCTCCTTTTCAATATAGAGGTAAGTTAAATACAGCTATTATAAAAGACTCTGAAAAAGATAGTGATTTTATAGATGAAATAAAAAAAGCTTTAGAAGCTGATTATAAAGAACGCTTTCCTAAACTATCACAAAAAGAAATTGATAAGTTAGTAAACACAGATGCAGATACTTACTTAGGTATGGAGGAATCTGACGGTCATGGTTATATTACTTTTGATGCATATAGAACTCTTAAAAAGTTACAGAACAAGTGGACTAATGAACAAGAAAATTTGTTTCAAAGAATAGCTAATGGTGAAACTATTAGCCCAAGACAAATAAATACTTACTTTCCTGTATATAAGTTACATCATTATGGAGCCTTAGATTTTAATGAAGCGGTAGTTACATCTATGCATAAATTTGCATTGTCTCCTATTATACCAGGAAGTTCATCAAAACAAAAAGAGAAGTTACATAAACAAATGATGAAAGAAGGTATTCAATATGTAACATTTGAATCAGGTAATAAAGTTGGTGGAATATCTTCTAATGAAGAAGCAAACTCAGATGATATTTATACTGATAATACTCAAACAGAAATAAAAGATCTAGTAGAAGGAGAAACAATGTTTACTCCTAACACTATTTATATGCAAAACTTAAAGGAGGTAACTAAAGTTAATGACCAGTATAAAGGTAAAGTAACTTTTCCTACTCAGTTAAGAGGTATATTATTAGATGGATTATTTGAAAGAGGAGGATCCATAAGTGCTCAAGCTAGAAAGGCTGTATCAAACTATACTAATGCTGTTAATAAGTATAACAATATCTTAAAGGATGAGTTATTAGCTCAGATAGATTTTAAGTATGATGCGGAACAAGATAAATATATTTCAAAAGGTAACATGACTAATTTAATGAGATTGTTACAAAATGAAATGGAGCAGAAGAATCTTCCTTATAACTTATTAAAGTTAATTAATACTACACCAAGTGGTGAAAAGTTTATAGATCTTTCTATACATCCTAAATCAGATGATGTAATGAAAGCTTTGTTAGGAATAATACAAAAGAGATTAGTTAAACAAAAAGTATATGGTGAACCTTTAATACAAACTCCGGTTACATTAGATAAAGATTTATGGTTAAGTCCAGGAGAAGAGAATGGAACTAATGGTTTACAATATTATAGAATAGATCCTAAGACAGGAAAAACTTTACCTGCTCAAGCAGTTATAGCTTTACAAGGAGATTTTATAAATCTTTTAAATCTCAAACATAATGATGGAGAACCTATAGGTAATATTGATAGACTTAATGAAATGATTAAAGATGAAGTATGGTTAAATAAAGCAGACCATAGAGAGTCAATAACTATTCTAGGTCCTAGGATTCCTATTGATGCTACAAACTCAAATGAAATATTTGAAATTTATCATTTCTTAAATCCTCAAGAAGGAAATAAAATTATAGTTCCTACAGAGATTGTAGCTAAAGCAGGATCTGACTTTGATGTTGATAAGTTATTTGAATTATTTCCAAAGATAGATAGACAAGGAAATTTAATTAAAACAGTATTAAGTAAAGATGATTTACAAGCAGAGATAGAAAAAGGAGAGGAGTCAACTTCAAAAATATTAGGAAGACAAAAAGATGCTCTTCATAATGAGCTTGTAAGATCTATTAAAGATGTTCTCTTACTAAAAGATAACTATGTCAACTTAGTTAGACCAAATAATATTCATTTAGTCAAACGAGCTGTAGAAACTCTTGAAGAAGCAGAAGAAGGTTATGATAGATTTGAAAATGTATTTGATGAAGAAAGAACCAATCAAAAAGGTAATAAGAGTATAAGTCCTACACGAACTTTAGAATTAGGTTATAACTTATATCAACATAAGGTAAATCTAGTAGGTGCTATTACTCTAGGAATTGTAGCATTGAAAAATAAAATGCATCCTATATATAAGCAAATAAACTTTCAAATGCCTGGTATCTTTACTATGAAGTTTAATCATAATACAACTAATGGTGCAATATCTTTAGCTGGTAAATATAATACAGAAGGAGAAAACATATCAGAAATATTTTCACATTTACTAAATGCTATATTAGATAGAGCTAAAGATCCTTTTACATTTACGTTAGGAGCTACTCCAGAAAGTATTAATGTATTAAACTATATGATAGAAGCTGGTGTACCTAGTGATACAGTATTTACATTCTTAAACCAACCTTTAGTTAAGGAATATATACAAGAGATTGCTAAACTTAATGGTCCATATTCTGTCCTTCATCCTACTTCTGGAAAAGGTTCTGCTGAACAACGTGCTTTATCAAATGTATTATCAAGAATAGTAGACCCTAAAGTAGCTATGGAGATTACAGCTAGGGTAAATAAATTTAATAAGGCTACAAATCCTAAAGCTAAGATGGTTGGAAACTTAGCAAAAGCTATAGAAACATCTCCAAATGTTGTATCAGAATTATTATTTAGAGATTTAGGAGTAACAGAAAATCTTACACAGGACAGACTAGAGAAAGGTTTAAAAAAAGATATAACATCTAAAGAATCTTTAGCTATGCTAGCTCAGTATTATAACATTCAAAGACAAACTCAAGGTCTAAGAGAAATACAATCTATTTCAACACCAGATACTACATTTATTAAAACAGCGCAGCAAGTAAATAAACAATACTCTGCACTTCAAATGATATATGATAGAAGAGATTTAAATCCTGAGTCCGTAAGAAAACTTCTTGAGGAATCTATATTATCTGGCTTTAATGTAAATGATATTATGTATGACATTACATCAGAGGTATTTGATTTGAACTTTAGTAATGATATTAATAGTTTTATAACTGGTAAGTTACTGGGTTATAGACAAAATAAAGCATTAAAAGCAAGATTTGGAAAAGGAGTAGACGGAGAAGAAGTATTTACAGCTTCTTTTACTAATGCTATTTCAGATTATTTACTACAAAATCTTTTATCTAGAGAAACTGATGCTAAAGGAAATATAGTAATATATCCTGAGTTTTCTAATAATTTACCTGTAAATGTAAGTGATACTAATAAAGAAGCAATAAGTTTAAAAGATGGAATAATATATGTTAACGATACAAAATTAAAAGATAGATATGAAAAACGTAGAGGAAAAGGATTTGCTTTTAATATAACTTTTGATGACTATGGTACATATGTAAAATATAAACTAAAAGAAGTATTTGTAAAAAATAAATATTCTGATAAAAGTAAGATTACTAATTTTAGATACAAGCAGTTTTTAAAAGAAAATAAGAAAACAGCATACATTAAATTTATTGCAGAAAGAAGTTTAATGAATTCTTATAATAGAAGTTTTATTATGGGGACATCTGATATTTCTTATTCACAATTAATATTAGACACCATTAACCAATTTGGTTTAGATAAATATTTTGAAATAGCTGATAACTTATCTCTTGCATCATTACCATTAGAGAACAGTGAAAAGGTACTAGATTTAAATAATAGAGATGTTGTAAGTAATGATCCGGATTTAGCTGATAAATATAATAATGAGATAAAACAATTAGCTAATGTTTCTATATCTAAAGTAAAAGATCTACAAACCAATGAGGATATATCTCAGATATTTAATTTATTTTCTTTAAACATGATATACCAACATGGTAAAGGATTTAGTAGATTAAACTTTAATAATGTTATTGATACATCTGCTTATATAAGTTTAATGAAAACAGCTAGTCAAAATTTCTTGGATACAACTAATAAAAATTTCTTAGATGGTTATAGTATAACAGCTGAACTTAATGATATTTATAATAGAATGTTATCATCTAGAAACTTCCAAAATTATTTAACTGATAATCCTGTAGAACCTGTAATAGAAGAATCATTTGATAGTGAAATAGATTTTCAAGAACAAGGAGAGTTTGAGAATCCACCTATAACAGATGCTTCTAATGTATTAAAAAGAAACATCTATGAATTAGTTCCTAATTTTAATAATGATGTGACATTTCAAAATAAACTTTATAACGATTATGTAGCATTAATAACAAAGGTTCCTGGCCGTAAAGAAATGACAAAAGAAAAATTCTTAAACTTTATAAAAAGGCTTTCTGTTTATAAATTTAAGGATACTTATATGTTTGGAAATTATGATTATGATAATGCTGTATTTGTAAATAGAGTAACATCTTCTCCAAGCAGTAAGCAATTTTTAGCTGAGGCTATTCCTGCTATTGTAGATTCAGGATTAGACTTTATACATTTTGTTCCTAAAGATGTAAGAGATAAATATAAAAGAAGCGGTTATACTGTTTCTACTAGAGGGTTTAGACATAACTTACGAGGAGAGGAAATGACTAAATATTTAGCTACATCAAATCCAAATATTGTTAGTAGAATCTTTGGAAAACAAGAAGAAGGCATACTCAATAGTAAGGGAGACATTGGAGTATTAACAGGTGCAGAATTAAAAGAATATAATGATAGTATTTTTGATATAGTACAAAGTGTGCCTAAAGGTGAAGTAATAAATACTCCCGTTAATATAGACGGTGCTTCTATTAAGAAAGCAGGTAAAGATACATCTAAAGTTCTTGAAACATACTTAAAATCTTTTGGAATAAAAGTTAAAGATATAAATCAAATTAAATCTAAACTTGCTATTGATGATATAGGTTTTGCTGATATTTTAAATAAAGTTGCATATGTAAAAGATAGAGATGCTTTACCTGATGTAGCTGGAGAATTTATTGCATACATGATGCAGTATAATCCACTAGTAAAAGATATTATACGTGAGCTAGCAGGAACTACTGATTATAGATCTATAAAAGATAAAGACAAGTATTTTAAAATAGTTGGTAAACTTATAAATGAAGATCTAAGAAATAAAAGTAAAGGTGAGTATAGTAAATCACTATTAGGTAAGATAGCACAATTAGTTAAGCAGTTCTTTAAAACATTAAGAGAAGGTGTTAATATTGAATTGATTAATACAAATATTGGAATTATTACTAATAATATCTTACAACAAAACGTGGATTTAATTACAGGTAATAAATATAAACCGGGAGAATATGGTAAACCAACTAAGTTAGTAACAATTGAACAAGCTTTAGAAACAGATAAGTTTGGTTCAAGTATAGTTAAAAGACTTAGTAAAGAAGGTTTTATACTTACAGGTAGTACTGCATTAGCAGAACAAGGAACCGTACTAAGACCTGAAGAAAATCCTTTACATGATATAGATTGGATATCTCCATTTACAAGAACAGAAACTAAATCTAAGTTTGAAAAAGTTTATCCTGATGCTGTATTCTTAAGAGACATTGAAGGAGAAGGTTATGTAACAGATACATATATGTTACCACCAGCAGGATATAAAATTTCTAATTTTAGAACAGTAACTGTTCAAGCTAAAGATGGTACTAGTAGAGTAATGTTAGAAAACTACGATGTTGTAAATAAAAAGACTGGTAAAGTTGAAGGAACATATAGAATAGAAACTACTGATTACGTAGGTAAAGATCAAAAGACTTATACTAAATCTGAAGAAGTAATAGAAGGAGTAGAAGCTAAGGCTATTGACTTTTTTAGTTATGAAAAATATAATCAGAAAAAACCTTTTGATTATACTACAAAAGATGGTGATGTAATTCAGTTAGCTAATTGGACAGATGTCTTTACTGCTAAACTTAAGTTTGCAAGACTTAAAGATCTATGGGATTATAACAGATATATACCCAATGTTGTGGAAGAAGATGCTCAACCAGCTGGTGAGACAGGAACTCTAGGAGAAATTAACTATACTATAGATAGAAATCTTAAGAATAAAAACGGTACTAAAAGGTTAGCAGGTACTGACGGAAAAACAATTAAACTAAATCCAGTAGAATCTGTAGATGAATTCTTTGAATATTTTACGGGAGCTAAAAAAGGAATTACATCCGAACAAAAGAAACAGGTATTAAAAATGTTTGATGATTTTAATATATCATTAGATGATATGAAAAAAATATTAAATACTACAGATAAGATAAATGATTTCTTAGTTTATCATGAACAAAATCATATAGATAATAATGATATTTCTGTTTATTGGAAAGAAGGTAAAGATTTACTTACACCTGATAAATTAAAAATGGAATTCCGTGCAACTTATGAAGCACTAAGAAGAGTAATGAATGAAGAAGAGAAAGCAAGATTTGATATATCTATAGATTTAGCATCTCAATATTATGCTGATCAAGGTGGTTATCAAGTTGGTAATGGACCTTTTATTAAATTTACTGGTAAAACATGTACATAATTTAACTATATTTAAACAATGCCTTGTAGAATAAAAATAAAGAAAGAACTTCAAAAAGAGATAGAAAATACTAGTCAGTATCTTAATGGCTTAAACTATAATGCTGCTTTATCTGGTGTAAGAAAGTTTAATAGAGATATGGAATTTAAGGTGCTAGACCTTTTTAATGATCCTGATATAGGCTCAATGGTATCTGTTAATGTACCATCAGAAATGATTGATGCTTACTATGATAAAGAATTACGTATTGAAGAATCTCAAGCTAGAGAGATGTTAATGGAAGATGCGGAAAGAGCAGGGACTGCTTACTCAGATAGATACTTATTTGATGATCTTTCAGAACAGTATGATAATGAGATAGATAGACAAAGGTTTGAAGCATTTTCATTAACTGAAGAGCTACAGAAAAAAACTAGAGATGCTAAAATAGCAAGTGCGTTGGCTGATAAATATACTAAAGCTTTTGGTATTGAGAATGAAGTAATTACTTCAGATGAAGCTAGAGAGATACTTAAAGATACTTCTACTCCTTATAATAATCAATCAGGGTTTTACTTTAATAATAAAGTATTTCTTGTCAAAGATAAGTTTGATGCAGCTACTGTTCTTCATGAGTATGCCCATCCATTTTTAAAAGCTATTCAAATAGATAATCCTAAACTATTTGATAGATTATATTCTCACTTGGAAACTAGTGTTACAGGACAGGGTATAATAGAAATATTAAAAAAGTCAGGAGTGTTGGAAGAAGGTACTCCTAGGTTTAAAGAAGAAGCTATAATCCGGGCTATTGAAAAAGACGGTGATAATAAAATGAATAAGATTAAGTCAGATGATCAGTCTTTTAATAGTTTTATCAAAGGACTATTGTTTGCTCTTAAACAAGTTATAAGAAAGCTTGCTAAGAAATTAAACTTAAAAAAGCTAAATACTGATACTACAATTGGTGAGTTAACTGATATACTATTAAAAGGAGACTTTGTTGTAGATACTAGTATGTTAACACCTCTTGACATTGCAGAGTTTAGAGATGAGAATACTCAGATGTTAGAAGAAATTAAAAATATAACACCTGAATCTTTACAAAATACTATTAATAATTTTTATGGTCAGTTCTCAGAATTAAATAGATACTTATTAAAGAATAATGATGAGATAAGAAAAGTACTTGAAGAAACAAAAGTACTTGATAGCATTAAAGCAATTAAAAACTCTTTGCGTTCTGTTCAAACATTAGATCTTTCTAAAGAAGATCAAGAGCAATTGCTAAATGTAATGGAAAGTAAAGATATGAACTATCAAGCCAGAGCATATAATTTTGTAAAAAGTCTTCATGAGTCAGTAGTATTAGGTAAAAGAATACAAGACATTGTAAGAGACATGAAGCGAAGTAAAGAGTACTTGACTCAAGAAGGTTCATTTAAGACTCAATACTTTGCAGATATATTACAACAACAAAAAAAGTTTTTAAAGGACGATGTCTTAAAAGCTTTAGATGGTTTACCAGATGGAAGTGAATTAAAGAAAAAAATATTAACATCTAGAAATATTACAAGTGAAGCTCTTGATGAAATAGCAGACTTACAGTTTGATACAATAAAGAACTATATGTATGAAAACTCAGAAGGAGTGAACATAGGAATTGAGAATCAGTTTAAAGTAAGATATGAACCCATCTTAAATGATGCAGGTTATAGTAAAGAACAACAAGATAAGTTTTTAAAAAATATTATTAAACGTGCAAAAAAAGAAGGTCAGATTAAAAAGTATACTATAGATATGCTTAAACAAGACTTAGGAGGAACTGTACCTGCAGGAAGAAAAAAATACTTAGATAAATATATTCAAGAGTTTGCTGCACTATATATTACTCCTCAGATATTAGATTCTATGTTACGTGGTGAAAAAGGAGACATGAACTACATGGCTGCTAACTATATACCTTATGTAGATATTAATGATCCATCAATTGCTTTTGTAATGGGAATGAATAAAGAGCTTTCTGATGCTGCTGTAAAAAGTCAAAAAGATCAGAATATATTTATGAATAGTATTCTTCCTTTGTTAGATGAGGTAGGTTATGATCCAAATAAAACTACTGAGCTAAGAGATATGTTATTTGAACTAGATGATGTTGGTATCAAAAATGATATGGGAGAGTTTGAAGAGTGGAAGGTTTATACTTTAATTAATAAATTCAAAGGTTGGAGAAAAGATTATAATCAACTTAAGCATAATTTAGAAGTAGCTGTAGAATCAGAAGATAAAACAAAGATAGCTCAAGCTCAAGATGAGTTATGGAAGTTTGAAGAAGACTATATGCATAGAAAGTATTCTGATAAGTTTTATGAGGTCAATCAAATTTGGAAGCAAGTTAATGTGGTAATAGATCCTAACACAGGAAAAGAAATAACTGTAAGTAAAGAGTTATCTACAGAAGCCTGGGAAGAAAAGAATTTATTACAAAATACAAAAAGAACTTATCAACAATCTGATTATAGAGATGCTGATGACTTTATGCCGTTTAGTAGATTAGATATGGCTACTAAAGATTATCAAGATCTGTTTAATCTAATTGATACAGAAGGTAATTATAAAACAGGAGATGAACTTAAGAAGACTCTTGTAAGACTAAAGCATAGAGAAGAATCAAAAGATATATATGAGTTTAATGTAGACTACGATGCAGCACAAGATGACCTTGATAAGTTTATGAAGGTTGAATTACCTTTAAGAAAAATATATCCTACAGGTGAAACAGCAGAGCAGTATGAACAAGAAGTAAGAGAATTCATTGATAGAAATTATATATCAGCTCCTTCACAAAAATACTTTGATGAAGTTAAAGAGATAACTGACAAGATAAAAGAATTAACTGATAAGGGTGGTGTAAGTTCAGTTGCAAAGAAACTAAATAAGATATCTACTCAAAGAAGTTTGTTACTTAAAGTATCTAGTTCTGATGGTGTTCCTGATGGAATGGGTTTTACACAAGGACAAATTAGAAAACTAAAAGAGTTAGATGTTGAGTATGCTAAAATTAAAGAAGAGTTTAATGCTCAAACTGGATTATCCAGAGAAGAGTTAGAAACTTTTAGAAATCTTAAAAACTTAAAAGAAGCAGGTGAGAAGTTAACTGAAAAAGAAAATCTTGAGTTTGTAAGGCTTAGTTTAATACATGATACAATGGGTCTAAGTAAGATTGAAGCTCAACAGCTTTCAGGTTACTTTGATAAACTAGCTGGACTAAGATCAGGTAAACCAACTGCTGAATATATAGCATTGTTTACTAGTTCTGCAGGTAATATAATTGCAGATCTAACACAACAGAATTTAATTCAAGAAGGAACACTTACTCAAATAAACTATACTAATGCAGATGAGTTTATTAACTCTCCATTGATCCAAACATTAAGAGATAGCAGCGATGCTTTTAAAAACTTCTTTGATAGCAATCATTATCAAGTAGATACATGGTCTAAAAGTGAAACAGGTCAGTTTAAAAAAACTAAAAAGTGGAGAAGGATAAGTGCATGGACAGCAGTTACTCCTATAGGAGATGAGTATTATTCAACTACAAAGCTTACTAATCCTAATACAGGTAATCCTATTTATATAAAAGGTAAACCTGGTGGTAAGTATAGTAAAATGTCTGTTAAGAAAAAATATAGAACTTTACCTGACGAGTATATAAACTTAACAGATGAACAGAAAAGATATTATGTAGAGAAAGGAATAGTAGATAATAAAGGAAACTTTCAACCTAAAGAGTTTAAAGGTGCAGGTGTACCCGGTAGCTCAGTATCTGCTAAATATAGAAATGATTTATACTATCAGTTAGAAAAAGAAGGTGGGGCTAGATTTAGATTACTTCAAGAGTATAAAAAACAATACCTTAAAATTCAAGAAGGTAAACCAGATTCTTCAAAATTATTCTTGGATCAAACCCGTATGAGAAAAAAAGGTACATTAGAATATTTACAAGGAGGTGCTGCCGAAGATGCATATGATAAAACTAAAGCTATAGTATCTGGTATTAAATCTGGATTTACAAAAGCAAAAGATGATGCTGATGGTAATCAAAATCAAACATTTAATTATGATCCGGATATTCATTTAGTTCAGACTGACTGGTCAGGTAATCCTGTAAGTAGAATTCCTGTTGAAGGTCTTTATAAATTAAATCATGAAGAAACTTCAGCTGATGTGTTAGGAGGAATGTCTAAGTATTTAATGTCTCTTAATATGCAAGAGATGTTAATAAAAAATGAGCCTATTGCAAAAATGATGAAGTCTATATTAAACAATGAAGAGTTTGATATAAAAAATATGTCTAAGGCTAGTGCTCAAGTATCTAAGAGTAGAAGTAGGTTTGCATTTATGAAGAAAGGAGGAACTAATCAAAGAGCAGAAGCTTTAAATTTCTTTATTGATAGAATGTTCTATGGTAAAGTAAATGATGACTTACAAGAAAGATTTCCTGGTATGGCTAAAGTAATGAATACTTTAATGGGTGCAGCAAGTGCTTCATTCATTGCATTAGATGTACCATCAGCTGCAAAGAACAGAACTCAGATGACTGTCCAAGCTTTAATAGAAGCAGGAGGTGGTAAGTATATTACTTATCAATCAGCTGCAGAAGGTAAAGCTATAGCAGCAGGAGCTATATTTGAAATGTCTAAGTATAAGGGTGATATCTATAAAAGAGGATCTAAATCACTAAACTTTCAAATGATGGAAGTCTTTGAAGCAATCCCTAATAAGTTTAGAAAAGACTTTGGTAAATCTACATCTAGAACTTTTATAAAAGATATGTTAGATGCTACTTGGTTATATGATTTTAGAAAGTTACTTGAAGTTAGTTCTTCTGCTGAATTATTTTTTAGTGCTGCTGCTAATCATTTAGTTGAACAAAGATTACCTAATGGAGAAAAGAAAATGATTAAGCTACATAAAGCTTATGAATTAGATTCAGAAGGATTGATAAAGTTAAAAGATGGAGTAGATATTGAGTATAGTCCAGAACGTATTACACATATATTTAAAAAAGGAGATACTTTAAAAAGTATTGCGCAACAATACGGATTAACTGTTGATCAGTTAAAAGAAAAAAATAGAATAGAAGGAGAAGCTCAATATAAAGAAGGAGACAAAGTTGTAATATCTAAAGGTTCTAAGTTTAAAGATTTTAAGTTTAGAGTTGCTGATATAAACAAAAGACTTAATGGTGAGGTAGATAAATTTAATTCTGCGCAAGCTAACAAAAACATGTTCTTTAAATTAGTAACCTTTTATAGAAAGTTTGCTATTCCTATGTTTACTGCTAGATTCCAGTATAGTCAGAATGAAGAAAATAAATATGGAGATGTCTATGATTGGCAAGGGTCAGGTGTAAAGAAAGGGTTTTATATTCAATTTTTACAAAGCACTTATAGATTACTAACTGACTATAATAATTATGCTCCTATAATGACTGCTGAAGAAAGAGAAGCTATAAATAAAACTTTAATTGAAGCAGCAATGATTATTGCTTTAAGTCTTGTAGTAACATATTTATTTGGATTTGATCTGGATGATCCTGATAGATTTAAAAAACTAGAAGAAAGACAAAAAAGTTTAGATGGGTGGATGGTAAATCATTTATTATACTTAACCTTAATGACCAAGAAAGAGAATGAGTTATTTAATCCTATATTTGGATATGATGACCAAGTAGATTTAGTAAAAAATACATCTATTGCAACTGGGCCAACAATTCAATTGTATGCTAAAATTATAAATCACTTTGCACAGATGGCTGGAGGTGATCCAAGAGCTGTTTATAAAAGAGATGTGGGTCCTTATTCTTGGCAGAAGAAAGGAAGTTATAAAATATGGAATGACTTTGGTAGAATGTTTGGTATCAAAGGTGGAACTTATGATCCTGCATTTAAATTAGAGAAAACAACTAAAGCTTGGACAGGTTCTTACTAGTTATTATATCTTATTTTTTATAAAATTAGGTAATACAAAACTTGAAAGATGAATTTCATAATTATAGTAAGATAATTTATGCTTGGATACAAATGTCTCTATTTGTCCTTTTTTGGATAAGGAGATAGAATCTACATTACCTTTAAAACCATACTGAAAACTCCACATTCCTGTTGGATAAGTTGGTGCATAAAATAAAGATATAGCAGTATTATTTGATCCAAAAATATTGTTTAATGTTTTGTTTAAAACTATAAACGCATTTTCATTAAACTTTGGAGATTCTCCTTGTGCTACAAGTATCCCTTTTTTTGAAAGAGCATTATAACAATTTTCATAAAACTCTTTTGTAAATAAACCTTCTGCAGGACCAACTGGATCTGAGCCATCAACTATAATTAAATCATATGTTTCTTTTTTAGCAAGTTTTACAAACTTAATTCCATCATCAATAATTAAATTTAATCTGGGATTATTAAACTCTGATGCTATTAAAGGTAAATGTTTTTTACAAGCATTAATAACTTCATTATCAATTTCAACCATGGTGATTTTTTTAATTTCTTCATGTCTTAAAAGTTCTCTTACTGTTCCTCCATCTCCTCCTCCAATAACTAAAACATTTTTAACATTTCCATGAATAAAGACCGAAGGATGACTAATCATCTCATGATAATGAAATTCATCTTTTTCAGTAGTCATAACCATATCATCTAATGCAAGCATTTTACCATATTTATAAGATTTTAAAATACGTACTCTTTGAAAAGGAGACTGGGTATCATGAAAAACCTCACCGGTAAATCTTAATGACAAAGCTTGATTCTCATCTTTATCAGTAAACCAAACGTTTCTTGCATATACATTTAAATTATTATGATTATCTTTTATTCTAGATGTATTAGGAATTTTAAAATTATTTCTTTTTAATAAATTAAGAGACCCTCTTTTCATTTCAATAGCAGAATATGATTGTGCACCAAAGCATTCTTTAAGATTATCAAAAGATAACCACGCATTTATTTCACCACATGTAAATAGATCTACTGCAGCATATCCATATTCAGGCCAAGTATGAATTGCAAAATGACTTTCCTCAATAACAACAACACCTGAAACTCCGTATGGAGAAAAATGATGGAAGGTAGAATTGACAACTGTTGCTCCAGCAAGTTTAGCTGCTCCAACCATGTTTTGTTCAATTGCAGAAGCATCATTCATTATTTCTGGAGAACAATTCATGAACTCAACCAAAATGTGATTACCTAGAGATTTTGTCATATTCAAATTTAAAAAAAAAGGGGAACAACCAAAGTCATTCCCCTATATTTGTAACTATTAAAAATCAAAGTCAGCTTCTGCAGACTCCTCTTCTTCTTCATCTTCTTCAAAATCAAAGTCATTGTCTATTGTCACATTAGCTCTGAAAGCTGTAGGATCTAGTTTTAACTTTGTGACATCTATGTCATTCATTTCAGATGGAGTTTCTTCTTCATGTTTATCACATACATCAGCTACTGCAGCTTCATCTTCAGCTATTTGCTCTTCAATTGTAGGTTCATCTTCTGTAGCTTTAGCCTCAGCTTCTACTTCTGCAATAGAATCTTCTAAGTCTACTTGAGCAGGATCTACAGGAGGACATGCTGTTAAGTCATTAACTTGTGCTAGCGGACTTTCTCCATTAAAGAAAACTTGAGTAAGCTTATCATCACTAACTTCAGTCTCTATATTATCTAGATCTTTAAAACCTCTGATAAATTCATGAAAGAATCTCTGATCAATCAACCATCTTATTGGATGAGTATCTTGTAGAGCTTCACTTACATAGTTATAAAATGTCCATAAGCTGTCACTACCACCTGAGTAAAAGAAGTTAGGTTTATTCATAAGCTTTTTTACTATAGTAGCTTGTCTTGGAGTAAGAAGATCTTCTTTAGCAAATAAAATACCAAGCAGTTCAGCTTGTTCAGTTCTACTCATCTTGATATTTTCCATCTTCTTTTTATCCTCTGCAAGACTTGCAAAGTGCATCTTAGCATGTGTAATCTGATCTTTAATAGAATTCTCAGTATCTTCATCTGCTGTTCCTGTATGTTTTCTTCTAAACTTATTTAAGGTTCCGTAGTTACCTATCATAAGGTTTCCAGAGTTTACAACGTAAGCACCTGA
>TARA_R100000734_G_C3319282_1_pt1 | contig 17077 bp, 31 predicted proteins | sample TARA_R100000734 | Tara Oceans TARA_R100000734 (sample SAMEA2623290) | marine metagenome | biome: marine biome (ENVO:00000447); feature: surface water layer (ENVO:00002042); material: "saline water (ENVO:00002010), including plankton (ENVO:xxxxxxxx)" | depth 5 m | reverse complement strand
ATAACAAGGGAAAAAAGGAGTAACATGATTAACTTAGAAGATGAAAGATACAGCTTATGTTGTTTTGCTTTGTCATTATTTGACTTACATGTAGAAGACAACATAGAAGTTACAGGGATATGTTCTAATTGTAGAGAACATACAACATTCACTAAAATAAATGAGGAGTTGTAAAATGGACAAAAGAATCATTAAATATTTAAACGATTTGGGATTAGACACAAACTTGTATAATGGATATTTTGTAACTGATACTAAAATTGTAGCTAAGGTAGATAGAACAATAGTTCATATAGCATTGAACTTCAAAGGATATAGGGCATACGCATTAGGAGGTGAATTTTATGATGTTTGATTTAATAATAAAAGATAAGAATATAAATAAGAATTTTAGAAAACTGTTCAAAACAAAAAAGAGAGGAATAAAAAATGCCAATAAAACTAAAAGGTAAAGACTATTATACAGTAGTTGAAAGGATGGATATGCTTCTTGATGAAGTTGGAAGAAAGAACTATTCATTAGAAACAGATGTAGTGTATGAAAGTGGTGTTGTTATAGTAAAAGCAATATTGACCATTTATAGCGAAAATACTGCAAGAACATACACAGGTAATGCATTAGGTGAATTAGGTAAAGCAAAGACACTTGAAGCAACTGAAACACATGCATTAGGGCGAGCATTGTCAGCAGCAGGTTGGTTTGGTTCAGAATTTGCTTCTGCAAATGAGATTGAATCATATAATGTTGACAAGTCCAGATCAAAAAAATCTGAAAAAACCACAACAGAAAGTGGTAAAGATGGAACTGTTAAATATATCATTAATTTTGGTAAACATAATGGTAAAGAATGGAAAGATGTTGACGAAGATTATGTGAAATGGGTTGCAGGAAATTCTAATGTGGATTGGCAAAGAGAAGAAGCTAACTCAGAACTACAAAGACGTTCTAAAGGTCCTGAAGAAAATAATACACCTGAAGAATCGGAAGAAGGTGGAATGCCTGATGACTTTGTTCCATTAGAAAAAAAGGATGAAATTCCGTTTTAATTGACAAAAATGGGTGGGCAGGAGACCACAACAACCTCGTAATGTTACTCAACTCCTGTCCATCCTTTCCCTAAAAAATGAAAGGAAACACAATGAAAGGTTGGATAAGCTTACACAGAAAAATTATAGAAAATCCTATATTTAAAGAACGCAGGACCTTTTCTAAGTTTGAAGCATGGATCTGGATGCTATTAAGAGCAAACCATAGTGAGGGCAAGTTTTTATTAGGTAATCACATGTTAAATGTAAAAAGAGGCAGTTTTGTCACATCGCAACAGCAACTATGTAAACAATTTAATTGGGGTACAACAAAGCTTAGGTCCTATTTAAAATTAATGGAAACTGAAGATATGATTGTTGTAAATCCATTAGCCAAAGCAACATGTATAACTATAAGTAATTATGATAGTTATCAGAATATACAAACTGAAAACAACATGCGACCAGATCAAAGACAAACTGAAAACAAACTGCAATCAAAATCAAACAATAATAACTTAATAAAAGAAACAATTAAACAAAGAGAAGAAAAATTTATAAATTTAGTTATTGGAATTTCAAAAGAAAACAAAGAAAAATTTGATGAAACTATGGTAAAAAACTTTTGCGATTATTGGACAGAATCTAATGTTAATGGTCAAAAAATGAGATACGAAATGCAAAAAACTTTTGATATTAAACGCAGGTTAAGCAAATGGTTGCAAAACACACAGGATTGGAATATTCCAAAATCTACCAAATATGTTTATGAAGATTTTAAGTTTGACACAACAGGATATAATAAGTTGGCTTATTGTCAAAAATGTAATAAATCAGATTTTTATAAAAAGCCACATATAGAAGATAGTCGTTGTTGTGGAGACCAATTACATCCAAATAAAATATGATGCCAATTGACTTTATAGATTATATTAAAAAACAAAAGTGCATAGTATGTTTTAGAGGACCATGTGATGCAGACCATTTGCACCAGATCGGAATGGGTAGAGACAGAAAAAAGCCTGATTTAATAGAACATTACTCATGTGTTCCATTATGTAGAACACATCATATTATGAGACATAGTATGACACTAAAAGACTTTGAGGATAAGTTTGATGTTAACGTATGGAAAGAAAATCATTATTATTTAAGCACATATTTAAAGGAGAATCTATGATTAAAATGACAAAGAAAGCACAAAACAAAATTTGGGATGTAATAGAGTATTTAAAAACTCGAAACATTAAAAATAAAACTACGTCAAAAAGTTTAGAGTTAGAGTTTTGTTTATCAGGAGCAGAGATAAGAAGCATTGTACATTATGGTCGTTCAGTATTACATTTACCTATATGCTCAGATAGTAATGGCTATTTTTATGCAAGGAATAAGTATCAAATGGAGCATACAATAAGACAAATGCGTAGCAGGATTAAGTTTATTAATGATGCTGTATGTGGGATGGAAAAAGCAACATTTGCACCTGAAGATGATGCACAACAGGGATTTGGTTTTAATGTTAAAACAAAATATGATGGCTTTCCTGATTAATGAAGGTGTTAGAATTGTTTGCAGGTTCAAGAAGTTTTAGCAGTGTTGCTGAGGAATTAGGACATGAAACTTTTACTGTTGACAATGAATCTTTTGATAAAATAGACTTAGTTAAGGATGTAGAGATGTTAGAAATAAGTGATATACCTTTTAAACCTGATTTGATCTGGGCAAGTCCACCATGTCAAAGCTATAGTTTAGCAGGATGCAGACATCATAGAACAAGAGACAGAGTAGCATATAGTGATTTTGCAAAGAAATCAGACAGGCTTGTGAAAAAAACGATAGAAATAATTAAACATTTTAATTGTATATATTATATAGAAAACCCAAGAGCAATATTAAGAAAAATGCCTTTTATGAAAGGTATACCAAAAACAACTGTATGGTATTGTAAGTATGGCTTTAGCTTGGCAAAACCTACTGATATATTTACAAATAATTTATATTCACTATTTAATCCTGATGGTTGGTGTCCACGTTCAGAATGTAGAAACAGTAGTAAGATTTGTCACCATGAACCTGCACCAAGAGGCGATAATAGTGCAGGAATGCAAGCAACAAAAAAAAATGCGTATGAAAGAAGTAAAGTGCCTTATGAATTATGTAAAGAAATATTAGAGGCATCTGTATGAATAGAATGCAATTACATGAGTATGTGATAATGAACATTACAGACTACGATGAATTTTTACAAAAGCATGAAAAGAAAACAATATGTATGTTTGCAACATTTATACATCAAACACAAATGTATCATATTAATTTTTTAGACTTTTCTGCAATGATATTTTATTTAAGGTCAGCTAAAAACAAAAAATTTAAAGAGATAGATGTAAAAGAATTAACTTTTAAGGAAACAAAACCATGGAAAGCACAAGCATAATTAACTATATTATGTTATTGGTAGAAGCTAAAAATAGTAGAAGGTATGGAGTGTCGTCGGATGCGTGACTTTATGCCTTCTATTATTGACATACCTGTAAGAATTAAATCAAGAAACGTACTCGATAGAGAGCATTGGGCAGTAAAACGTAGAGACAAAAAGGAATATGCTTTATTAATAAGAAATCAAATGAAGCTGAATAAAATACCTGATGCAGAACCAAAGAAATACAGATTAGTTATTATAAGTATTAGAAAGAGACTTCTTGATCTGGACAACTTAATTGGTGGATGTAAACATTTAATTGATGCACTTATCGAAGAAAACTTTATATTTGATGATTGCCCTGAATATTTAAGTCTTAAAGTTGAGCAAGTAATAGGCAAAGAATATAAAACGATTATATCAAGAAAGTAATAATTATCAGGGAAAAAGTATGATAGATTTAATATTAGATGATTGTATGAATGTTATGAAGGATTATGATGATAACCATTTTGATTTGGCTATTGTAGACCCACCTTATGGATTGGGAATGGACGGCAATAATAATTGGAGTGGTAGCAAACATAAAATTAAAAATTGGGATAATAAATCACCAAATAAAAAGTATTTTAATGAACTTATAAGAATAAGTAAGAATCAAATAATATGGGGTGCTAATCATTTTATTAGCAAAATTCCTTATGATAGCAGTTGTTGGATTGTGTGGGATAAAAAAAATGATGGGTTTTCTTTTGCAGATGGTGAAATGGCTTGGACATCTTTTGATAAAGCAGTTAGGTTTTTTAGATTTCATAGGTCAGAACAAAAAGGAAAAAGAATACACCCTACACAGAAACCTGTAAAACTATATGAATGGCTATTGCATAACTATTCAGAAAAAGGACAAAAGATATTAGATACTCATTTGGGTAGTGGTAGTATTGCTGTTGCTTGTCATTACTTTGGGGTTGATTTAGTTGGTATAGAGATAGATGAAGAATATTATAATAAGGCAAAAGAAAGAGTAGATAACCTAACAAAACAAGGTACATTATTTTAAATAATATTTTTAAAATTATTATAATATGTTATATTAGGTTACAGATATATGTCTAAAAATACACAAAATACACAAACTTTAACTAAAAAAGAAAACTTCTTAAAAGCTTTGGAAAGCAAACATGGTCACATTTCAGAGGCTTGTATTGCTGCTAATATACATAGAAGGACCTATTATAGTTGGATTGATAAAGATGAAGAATTTAAAATAAGATGTAAAGAAATTGAGGAGTCATTGTTAGACTTAGCAGAGAGTAAACTATTAGACAATATTAAAAAGGGTGATAATACTTGTATAATATTTTATTTAAAGACAAGAGGAAAAAAGAGAGGATATGTAGAGAAGCAGGAGTTTGAAGTGGTAAAACCAATTTCTGAGATTAACTTTGATGAAATCTAAACCAATGACATTACATCCTAAGAATTACTTTCCATCACAATGGGAGTTTCTTACAAATAAAAACAAAGCCAGATCAAGTGCATTTGTTGGTGGCTTTGGGAGTGGTAAATCTTTTACTCTATTAAGTAAAGTTTTTTATTGTTTAATTACTAAACTAAACAAAGATGGTAAGAGCAATGGATTAGTGTTATATCCAACTTACAACTTAGCAGACCAAGTTTTTGTTGAACCATTTAAAGAGATATTAGAAAGAAATGGCATTGCATATACTTATAACATATCTCAACATAGATTTAAAACTGTATACGGAAACATACAAATTTATCAAACACGTTATCCACAAAGGATTGTAGGTGCATCATATACCTATTGTGGGATAGATGAATTAGATATAGAAAACTACAAGACAGCTGAAATAACTGTACAAAAAGCATTAGGAAGACTTAGAGGATGTGAAGATGCAGAACTATTTATAACGACTACTCCTGAAGGTTTTGGTTACACATGGGAGTACATGGTAAATCAGAAAAGTGATGATAAGTTATTAGTACATGGAAAGACTACAGATAATCATTATCTACCTGAATCATATATACAATCATTAATAGATAATTATGATGAAAAGTTATTAGAAGCTTATTTATATGGAAAATTTGTCAACTTAACACAAGGAGCAACATACTATGCCTTTGATAGAGATAAACATGTCAGACAATGTGAGTATGACCCAAGTCTACCAATCAGATTGGGAATGGATTTCAATACAGACCCTCTATCCACTACAATCATGCAGATTAGACCAGATCGCAGTATACACGTTATCAACGAAATAACATTATCACATGGAGGAGATGGTGATTTACCTACACAAAGAATGTGTGAAACAATTAGAGAAATGTATCCGAACAACTATTACTATGCATATCCGGATGCTACAGGTGCTGCTAAAAACTCATCTGCACGTTATAGCGATATAAGTATCATAAGACAGAATAAGTTTATTGTAAAAGTAGCACATATAAATCCAAGAGTAATTAATAGAGTTAATGCTGTTAATAATCAGCTATCTAAAGACAATATAGTTATAGACCCAAAGTGCAAAGGATTGATAAGAGATTTAGAACAAGTCACAAACAAAGAAAACACAAGAGAGATTGACAAAAGCAATCAGAAACTTACACACCTTTCAGATTCTTTTGGCTATTTCATTAATTGGGAATATCCCATAAACAAACCATCAATAGGAGTAAAAGACAGATGATACCAAACTTAGGCGAACTTGCTGTACTTATGTCAAAGTACGATGCAAATCAACAACGTAAAAATCTATGGAAAGCATCAAGATATGAAGCTATAGACTTTTACAAAGGCGACACTTCACATTATGTTGCTAACTACTTTAATGATAAAACATTAGAAAAAGTACCAATCGGCAATGTGAATATTACAAAAAGAATTATAGACAGAATAAGTTTGGTTTATATGACACCTCCTGTTAGACAATATACAAGAGAAGATGTCACAGACATGTTCTTTGAAAAAGATATGAAGCTTCAACGATTAGAAAGGATGACAAATTTACTTGATGGTGTACTTTTGAAAGCCTGTTGGAGAACGGATGAAGATGGTAAAGGAAGAATAGAATATGATATTATCTACGACTATGAGCCTTTGTTTGATGATGACCCTTTAAAACCTTATGGATTTGTTTATCCTATATCAGGAAAGTCTATGGTCCTTGATGACACAGGTGAACTATTTGCTTATTGGGATAATGAAAATCATTTTATCTTTGATGCCAATGGCAAGATGTATGATATGGAAGACAATCCAGATCGAGTAAATCCTTATGGAAGACTGCCTTTTGTAGAATGTTGGAGAGAAGGACCACCTGAAACAGAGTACATGGACACTAATGCAAGCATGGATTTAATATCTACTAATCTTGCAATTAATGTAGCAGAAACTAATAAAAACGCAAATGTTATGTTTCAGTCATTTGGATATTTATTTGTAAATGGTGTTGGAATTGATAAAGATACTATGGAGATAGGGCAAGACAAGATTAATTATTTGGGAGTAGATGGTAGTATCAGTATAGTATCGCCTCCGAACGCAATACCTGCACTCGATGCCTCAATCATGTCATCTTATAAAATGCTATCGCAAAACTACCATCTGCCCACTTCTTTTGTTGATGGAACAACAGCACAATCAGGTGTAGCATTAAGATTAAGAAATCAGGAACTACAAGATGATAGGAAGTCAGACATATCAAGATGGAGAAGTTTTGAGTATAAACTCTTTGATCTGGAGAGGTTAATAATAGCAGTAGAGTTAGGACAAGATGCAGGTGATTTAGAAGACGTTGATTATAGTGAAACTGTAGACATCTTATCAGACAAAGAACAAAGAGAAAAGTGGGATTGGGAACTGTCTAAAGGATTGATTGATTTAGCAGATATAATGATGCAACGCAATCCGGACCTAACAAGAGAAGAAGCAGAAGACTATCTATTTGAAAGACAAGAGACTGAAATAATAGATGATGAACAAGAGGAGCAGGTTGCTGAAAATACTTTATTATCAGCATTACAAAGACCAACAGAGACAGAATAACATGGTAAGAAGAAAAAGAAAAAAAAGAAAGACAGGTGTAAACGCAGCAGGCAACTATACTAAACCTACTATGCGTAAAAGATTGTTCAATAAGATAAAAGCAGGTAGCAAAGGTGGTAGAGCAGGACAATGGAGTGCAAGAAAAGCACAGATGTTAGCACGTCAATATAAAGCAAAAGGTGGAGGATATAAAAACTAATGGCATTAAAAAAGTCACAGAGGTCTCTAAAGAATTGGGGTGAGGAGAAATGGGATTATTTAAGTAGCAGAGATAAGAATAAACCAAGAGCAAAGCGAGGTAGATATTTGCCAAAGTCTGTAAGAGCGAAGTTGACACCATCTCAAAAAGCATACGAAAACAGAAAGAAACGTGCTGCTTCAGCTAAAGGTAAACAAAGAGCAAAGTATAGTAGGTCAACAGCAAGGAAAGTTAGGAGAAGATAATGCCAAAAACTGATTATGTAAAAGGTGTAAGTATGAAAGGTTTAAACAAAAGACAAAAAGGTGCAATGCGTAGACATAAGACACATCATACTGCTAAACATTTAAAGTCAATGGTACAATCTATGAAACGTGGTAAAACATTTACACAGTCACATAAAATAGCTATGAAAAAGGTAGGAGTATAGTGGCAGAATATCAAGGTAAGAAAGTTACTTTAGACAAACCAAGACGTATAGCAAAAGGAAGTGCAGGTTATGGTCGTAAGAAGTTTGAAGTGTTTGTAAAGTCAGGAGATAAAGTTGTTAGAGTAGACTTTGGAGATGCTAATCTTTCTATAAAAAGAGCAAGCGATGCTAAAAGAAAATCATTTAGAGCAAGACATAAATGTGATACAAATCCTCCAAAAGATAAAACAAAAAGAAGATATTGGAGTTGTCGCTTTTGGGAAAAATCAAAAAAGGTTTCTGACTTACTATAATGCCTATTCAAGATGACATAGATGATGCTGCTAAACAAATGGCAGACTTGGTTGACAAAGCAACTGCTGAGTTAATACAGGACCTTTATAATATAGGCAATAACACACAAGATATAAATCAACTGACTAATACATTACTATCTTTAGATATTGAAGGAACATTAAAAGCTAAATTAGTTAATGCTACAAAAATATATGCAGATGCACACAGACAAATATTAGAAAGTACAATAGGATTTGCCGATCTGGACAGCAACTTCTTGACATCAAATGCAATATTAGATGAACAACTTTTTGACAATGCAATTATAGCAAATATATCAGGACATATAAGAAACGAGGTAGTAAGAGGTGTTGCAGCAGGAGTATCTGTACAGGCAATCATATCAACAGTTAGCAGTTCATCTATTTCAAATTCACAAATGCAAACATTAGTAACTACAACATTAAATGATTACTCAAGAAGTGTAACAAATGAAATGATGAAGATTGCACCTGACAATACAAAGTATGTATATATAGGACCTGCTGATGAAAAGACAAGACCTGAGTGCTTGCAATATATAAGAGCAGGTAGATTGACCAGATCCCAAATAGTTTCAAGATTTGGTGAAGAAGTATTAAATAAAGGTGGTGGCTTTAATTGTAGACATAAGTGGGAGATAGCTTCTAACGCAGGCACAGAGTTTTATGAAATAGATGAGGCGAAAAAACTATAATGTTAGACAAGAAATTCTTTCAAAGAGTAGGACCTGTAGCAAGAGACTTATATAGAAAGCATATCTTTATAAAAGCTAAAGATGTATTTGGAAAAACATTTAAAGAATACTCTACAAGAGGTTCAAAGTGGGTGACCATGAATGTAAAAAAAGAATTTAAAAAAAATGCACCTAAGAAAGGTTATTCTTACGCACAAGCTAAAAAAGGTAATATGTTAAGAAGGCAACAATCTAAGTATAGAAATTCAACTGCCCCTGTAGCATCCGGTGATTTATTAAGAGACTTTGGAAGTCATTTTGATGCAAAAGATGATAGATTGCAGTTTGGTTGGTCAATACAAGGAGCAAAAGTAAAATGGTTAGCTAAGATGGGCAGGGTATTAACATCTAAGAAACAGGCATTACCTAAAAGTGTTATTAATTATTTACTACAGGCAGCAACAAGATATATTAAAAGAAAGATGAAACCAAAGAAAAGTATTACAAGATATAAAATTGGTAAATAATTTGTTTTATTATAAATTAAATGTGTTATATTACAAAGAAGTATTTTCAATAAATATCCACTAAAGGAGTAAAAATGTCAGAAGAAAATAAAGTAGAGACTCAGACAGTTGAAACAAACAACGTAACAAATAACAGCACAGAAGCTGAAAAAAATGTACCTTATAACAGGTTTCAAGAAGTTGTACAATCTAAAAACGATATGGCAGCAGAACTTGGTAAACTTCAAGCACAAATAGATAAGATGAACGCAGACAATAAGTCTAAGGCAGAAGCTAAGTTAGTAGAAGATGGAAAGCTTAAAGAAGCATTAGGCATAATGACTCAGGAACGTGATAGTTATAAATCTAAAGCAGACCAATGGTCAGCATATCAAACAAGTAAGCGAGAAACTCTTATGTCTAAAGTTACCAACGATGATGACAAATCGATTGCAGAGGGACTTCAGGACCTTAATAAATTAGAGTCTTTTGTAAATAGAGTTACAAAAAGAGATGTACCTTCAACTTCAACAGCAAGAGCAGCTTCAGGCAATACAGGTGAAATGGGTGGCTATTCTTCTTATGCAGAATGGGCAACCAAAGACCCTAAAGGTTATGAAGAAGCTAATGGAAAAGTTGACATAACAGGAATGGGTGGAAGCACTAATTTACATGGCTAATAACATTAATATGAACAAGAGTAGCGAGAAGAAACCAAATGATGGTGGACATAAACCATTTGGTAAAGATTTAGACCCTTCACGCGATCTGGTCCATAACACAAATGAAGATGGCTCTGTAAAGGCATACTACAAAGGTTCAAAGATGAAATACACAGACTATATAGATGAAATGCAACATAGGACTGAACGTAGTGCAAAAGGCAAAAAGATTTCTGATAGGTCAATTGGTTTATTTGGTGGTTGGGGTAAAGGTACTTTGAAATCAAAAAAATCATAAATTTAATTAGGAGAAAATCATGGCATTAAGTGATGGTGGAACTAATATAACTGCATCAGCTACAATAGCAGGTGGTGTCGGTAAGGTATTAGGCGACGCAGTAATTGCGTTTAACAAAGTAAATGTGATTGCACCTTTAGTGACTGTAAAGTCCGGAGTTGCAGGAGCAAAAACAGTAGAATTTGCAGATTGGACAATGGCAAGTTCAGCAGATGTAACAGCAGCAACTGAAGCTTCAGATACAACTGCTCAAGCATTAGCAACAACAGCAAGAACTGCTACTTTATCAGAGCATGTTATTCAGGTAAATATATCTGACTTAGCAGAGCAAGGATATGGTGCAGGTGGTAGCTTAGGTGGACAAGCAGGACCAATCATTGGTAACGCAGTTGCAGCTAAATTAGACAATGACTTAGCAAACTTATTTGCAGCAGGTTCATTAACAAACGATGTGTGTGGTGCAGGAACATCATTAGCATTATCACACATTTTCGATGCATTAAGATTATTATATGCAAACCAAGCACCTGCTCCACTTAATTTAGTATTAGGTGTAAAGCAGACTTATGGTGCAAAGGGTCTTAGAGCATTAGTAACAGATGTGCAAGATGCTGACAAACCATATTCATCATTTGGAGATATGCAAGGACAAGAACTTGCAAACAATGGATTCGTAACACGTTTTGCAGGATTCGATGTGTATACTTCACCTGAAGTAACAGAAATATCAGGAGATGATGAAGAAGGATGTGCTTTTAGTAGAGGTGCATTTGGATTAGCAACAGGCTCAGGTGGTTTAATGAATATTGAAACACAAAGAGATGCAAGCAAAAGATTAACTGAATATGTAGCCACAGGTATGTGGGGTGAAACTATGATTAAAGACTTATTCGCAGTTTCAATGACTTCAGACGTATCGTAAGATAGATAATCGTGAACAGAATGAAGGGCAGTAAGGTTATTCCTTTCGCCAAGCTGCCCTTCTCCTCTTAAAATAAGGAATTAAAATGAAAGTATATTATAAAAAACCAAGTGGTGAAGTTATTGAATATAATCCATCAAGAATGGTTAAAGAATCGTTAGACAGAAAGTTTATTAAATGTGATAAGCATGGCAACCAGATCAAAGAAGTTGTGAAGAAAGAAGTAAAAAAATCTAAAAAGAAAGCGAGTAAATAATGGCTATTAAGGTAAAAGGTTTCTTACATACAGATGATAAAATAGTAAGCACAGATGGTGATGCTGATGGAACATTAGCAGAAGACATACAAGATTATATCGATGGCTTAGATACTACACCTGCAAAGGTTTCACATTCATGTGCAAAATTTGGTTCAAAAGTATTTACATTAGTCATTGTAGAAACATCTGCATAAAATGTCTTTATTAGACGAAATCAAGCGAAACGAAGGTTATCGTAAAACTGTTTATAAAGACCATTTGGGTAATGACACAATTGGATATGGTTTTTTAATAAAATCATTAGAACTCGAAGAAGATATTTGTGAACTTATTGTTCAAAGAAAGCTTGAAAAAAATAAAAAAATCTTAATACGAAAAATAAAAAACTTTGAGGAACTACCAATAGAAGCACAAGAAGTTTTAGAAGATATGTTTTATCAGTTGCATTACAAGTTATTTCAATTCAAAAAAACATTAAAACATATAGAAAGATTTGAGTATATCGAAGCAAGTAAAGAAATGTTAGACAGTTTATGGGCAAGGCAATGTCCAGATCGAGCATTGAGAAACAGCAACAAGATAGCACAATGCGTACAGTACAATGAGTAAAGTTAGTGAGCATAGAGAATTTGTAACATCATCGTTGGTTAAAATAAAAACCGACATAGAACATATAAAAGAAAATTCAGCAAGAGTAGAAAAGCACTTAGATAACCTGAATGGTAGAGTGAGAAAAAATGAAAATGCTATTTCATGGATAAGAGGCATAGGGGTTACTTTTGCATTTATTATATCTACAATCATTGGATTCTTTATGAAGGAGTGAAATGCCTAATAATATAGTGTGTCCTAAATGCTATTCCGTTGGTATGATTAAAAGTGGTTGGTATAAGGACAAGCAACGATACCAATGCAAAGTATGTGGGCATAGAGCAACTGAAATAATAGAAGATATTGATTTACTTACCGAAAACGTAAGATTAGCCAAACAAAAACAATCAGCACAAGACCTTAACAGGATAGAACGTAAGACGTTTAGAGAACATGCAAGAATTGAAAACGCAGTTTCTAAATATAATAAAGAATTAAAAAAGATATTTAAGAGTTATGAGTTATCTTCTGTTACTGTAAAACACCAAGAAAATAGTAAGGCTTGTGGTGTAATACAATTTTCTGATATTCACTTCAATGAACTTGTTAACTTAGAACATAATAAGTATGATTTTAAAGTTGCTTCAGCAAGATGTAAAATGTTTGTCGAAAAAGCTATTAAGTATTTCAAAGCATTTGATGTAACTAATATACTACTTGTGCAATCAGGAGATATGTTAAATAGTGATAGAAGACTTGATGAATTACTTTCTATGGCTACAAATAGAGCAATGGCTACATTCTTAGCAGTAGATATATTTCAACAGATTATAGTGCATTTAAACAAACATTTTAATGTGTCTGTGTGTATGGTTACAGGTAATGAATCAAGAGTAAAACAAGAATGGGGTTGGTCTGATGCATTAGCTATTGACAATTATGATTATACTATATTTCAAACATTGAAGTATCTATTTAAAGATAGCAATGTCAAGTTTATTGATGGCGACCCATTAGAGATGGTAGTAGAGGTAGCAGGTCAAAATTTATTAGTAATTCATGGTAATGGCTCTATAAAGGCAGGCATAGAAAAGTCAGTTGCCCAGATCATTGGAAGATATAGACTAAGGGGGTGTAAAATCGATTACGTTATTTTTGGACATGTGCATTCAGCAAGAGTTGGAGATATATTTGCAAGGTCTTCATCTATGGTAGGTGCTAATGATTATTCTGAAAAAGCATTAAACTTGGCAGGTAGGGCATCTCAAAATTGTTATATATTCTACGAAGATGGTAACAGAGATGGTATTAAAATTGATTTGCAAAATTATAAAGATGGCTATAATATAGAATCTTCACTTGAAGCATATAACGCAAAAAGTCATGCAAAGGTCAATACAGGTACAACGATATTTAAGGTGGTAGTGTAATGGATTGGTTAGAAATGTTAGAAAGATATGGAGTGCCTTTAGTAGTAGCTGCTGCTTTTTGGTGGTTCATTCAGAAACAAAATAAGTATATACAAGAAGAATTATCTAAAGAATTACGAGAGTCTTTTGTGAGGGTTGAATCTATAATAATAAAATTAATAGACCAACAAAAGATAATGCAAATAGGGCAAAAAGGAATTGAAAGCAGTTATAAGTCATTAGTGAACATTATAATAAAGCTTTATAAAAAAAAGGATTAAAATGATACAAGCAATAATAATTAAACAAGTATTGAAAGTAGTATTTAAAAAGATAGAAACTAAACATAAGCTTAACAAACTTAAAAAGTATGTAGAAGAAGAAAATGAACTTGATATACAAGTGAAACAGATTCAAAAAACAATGAACAAATTTGCAAAAAACATGGAAGAAATAGAAAAGAATATTGCTATATTAAAAGCAGATTCTCATCCAAAAAGAGAATTTGTAAAATGCAATGATTGTAAATGTAAAATAAAGGAGAAGTAATGATAGACTTATTAATGGACAATTGGCAGATAGTAACTATAATCATATTAGTAGTAGATAAAGCAGTAGCTATGTCACCAACTGAGATGGATGATTTGATCTGGTCTTCAGTAAAGGGATTAATTTATAAAGTGACAGGCAAGAAGTAATGACATTCACTCAAATATTAAAAAAGTTATTACAGATATTTGAAAAGAAGAAAGTAAATCCTATATCGCTTGGCAATGATAGTAATTTAGATACTACCTTAAAACCTATAACAATTACAGGAAAACCAACGCCTTTACAGGTTGCTAATGGTAATGTCAATATTAATGGTACACTTAAAGTAAACGGAGTTGATGTATCAACAGAACCTGATGAAGCCGGATCTGGTGGTGCATCATCTCTTGATGAATTATCAGATGTAACATATTCAAGTGGTGATTTAACTATAACCTCATTAGATACTATTGTAGCAGGTGGTAATTTAACATTAGATGTTGAAGGTGATATAGCATTAGATGCTAATGGTGGAGATGTATATATTTTAGATAATGGTAGTCAATTAATACATTTTTTTAATGGTGGAATTGCAGTTGGTGAAGCAACATACAGAAATGATTTAATTAATTATGACGGTGATGATTTATTAGAATTTGAATCAGAAATAGTAACTTTAAGTAAATATTTAAAAATTACTGAAGCATCTTCTGCAAGTAGCGATACAGCAGGTAAAGGGCAAATATGGGTTAAAAATGATACACCTAATAATTTATATTTTACAGATGACACAGGGCAGGATATACCTATAACTAACAATGGTGTACTTAATGCACCAAAAGCAAAAACATATTTAGATTGGTATTATTTTCAAGCAAGTTTATCTTCTAATAATGTTTTTTATGTATCGCTACATCACGATGAATTTGGAGTTACAAGTATAGCAAATACAAATATTAGTGATTATAATGACACCACAGCAGAGGATATGTGGAGAATAATAAGATATGCAGGTAAAAGAATACCATATAGTGGTACTGTTACAAAGTTTATGGCTCACGTTGAATCATCAGGAGCATCAGCAGATAGCGATGTAGAAGTTGGTGTATGGATAGCAAGTAAACCAACATTAGATACAGAATTAGCAAGTACCACAAATATGACAATAGATAATTTAGGATATATGACATTTGACTTTAGTTCTGCAAGTAGATTTTTACATAAAGAAACAACATCTTTTAATGCTACATCTGTTACACAAGGCGATTTTATGTTCATAACTGTAAGAAAAACAACAGGAACAGACGGAACAAGTTTTTGGATACACTCAACAGTAACAATGGATATTGATTAACATCTTAAAAATATATGTTTAAAAATTTAAATATTATATTATATTATAACAGAAAAATTAGGACAAATAAATGAGTTTAACAGGTAAAACACCATCACAAACATTTGCAGATTTACTATATGTAGATAATTCTAATTCAGGGGTTGATTCGACCTACAGACAAGTCAAGTCAGGCAATGGCAATAATGCAGGAGCAAAAATTGGCAATAAAGGTATTTTAGTACAACCTGATAGCAATAATACTCAAACATTAGATGTGCAAAATAGTGCAGGTAATTCAAAGCTTCTTGTTGACACGTCAAATGATACTGTTAAAGCATTAGGACATCATGTAAATACGATGTACGTAAATTTTGGCATTTCAGGTAGTATATCAAGTGGTTGGGCAGCTAACACTCATTTTGCTGTTCCTTTTATGGGTAACAATCATTCATCAACAGTTCAAGATGATTTTAATTTTGGAACAGGAACAGACCCTGCTACATCATTTACAACAGCAGCAGGAGGTGCTACTAATGCAGCAGCAATAGTTCCTGTTATGTGGTTTATTCCTGATAACATATCAATAGATGCAGTTTACTCCATAGAAGGTGCAGATGCTGCAACAGGAGATACAACAAGAATGCATTTATTAAGCTATGACTTTACTTCAGGCAGTACATCTGCATTAACTAATGGAACATTATTAGCACATAATAACGATGTAACTAATGCAGGTAGTGAACAAGCATACTTATCAACTTGGACCATAGATAGTGCAAGTGTAGCAGCAAATAAAGTAGTATTAGCATTTTTTGAAAGTGATAGTGTTAATTCAGATTACTCATTAAACATTACAGTAAAATACCATTTAACATAGGAGAAAATTTATGGCATACGGACCAACAAGAACTATAAACACTTCATCACAGCTTAGTACAGGCTCATTAGCCAAAAATGCTAATATAAAGATGATTATTACAACTCCTGATGGTGAGTATGTATGTGAAACAAATAAGCAGTATACAGAGATGTTTGATATTACACAAGAATTTGATAATGGAACAGCAGGTTCATCAAATGAATTATATACATTGTCTTCATTTAACAAAGATGTTGGACAAGTAACTGCACACAATGCCAAAGTTATCCAGATCAAGAACGAAAGTAATATAGCAGCAGAAATACAAATACTTTTGAAAGATTGGAAAGATGATAGTGATACAGATGTTAGAAACTTAGCAACTGACTTAGATTCTTCAGGAACTTCTGACTCAAGATTTATTAGTGGCTTACTACCTGCAGGACATTTTTTAGCATTACCACACTCAAGATTTTTATCTTACACTCCTGCAAATGTAGCAGGTGGTGCAGTAGAATCAGCAGCTTTTGCAGCTGACGGAACACACTCTTTCTTACC